>CEVG01146368.1_pt1 | contig 17582 bp, 10 predicted proteins | sample 356511 | NCBI WGS metagenome assembly CEVG01 (sample SAMEA2623426, study PRJEB7988) | marine metagenome | biome: marine biome (ENVO:00000447); feature: surface water layer (ENVO:00002042); material: "saline water (ENVO:00002010), including plankton (ENVO:xxxxxxxx)" | depth 5 m | reverse complement strand
GGAACTGCATGGGTTTTACAAAATGGTCCAGTAATAAGATGGAGTATTGGAAACAATGGCGCAAGTGATTACACATTTAGTGGTCCAGGTTTCCCAACTGCTACAAATGATCCAGTATTATACTTGACGAGAGGACACACATACGTTCTTGTAAACACAACAGGAACAGCACACCCATTTGAAATTAGAGTTTCTAATGGTGGTTCACCTTACACATCAGGCGTAAGTGGTTCAACAAGTGGAACACAAACTTTTACTGTGCCAATGGATGCACCAAGCACATTGTATTATCAATGTACAATCCATTCAGGCATGGGTAACACAATAAACATAGTGAGTTAATAGATGGCACAAGTTTTTGGCGTAGGCATAGATGAATTACAGAAGTCGCTGGCAAACAGCAGATATTTCTATGGTTTACGCAGAACTGAAAATGGTGAATTGTACATGGTAAAAGCAGATTTGCTTGAACTGGAAGATGGTGTACAATTGAATAGACCAGGAAATATTGACGCAAATTATAACAACTTTTCAAGAGGAGAAGATTTCTTTGAAGGCAGAGATCAACAGCACAGAAAAGTTTATGACAATCTTGTTTATGAGCAGTACAAATGGGACGGAAGAAACCTGTTTTACTATGTGAATAAAGATGGTGAATTAGTATTAAAAGTTAACGAGGCACAAACGTATTTAGGATACGTTGAACCTTATAGTAGTTAGAGGAAATAAATAGTAGTAAGGAATTAGTCAATGGCAGATTTTCGAATAGATAGGATACGTTTTAAATGGAGAGGTGATTGGTCAGCAGGCACTCTCTATGTAAAAGATGACGTTTTAAGATTCGGTGCAAAAGTTTATGTTTGTATCGAAGTACACACATCAGACTCAAATTTTTATAATGATCTAAATTCATCTACTCCTAAATGGACACAGATGATGGATGGTCAAAGTTGGACTGGCGACTGGGCACCGGCTACTTTCTACAAAATAGGTGAACTAGTAAAAGTTGGTGGTCTAATTTACAAATGTATCGAAGGACATATTTCAAATGCAGATGCCAACAATGGTGTACTAGGTGACGAATTAAAATGGGTTTACTTTGCACGTGGAGAAGATTGGCAAACTGTATGGCAACCAAACACATTGTACAATGTTGACCAAACTGTAATCTATGGTGGTTCAATTTGGAAATGTAACACAGCACACACATCTTCAACAGCAGATGCAGGATTGGCTTTCCATGCAAGTTATTGGGATCAATATTCTAGATCAGACAACTGGAGAAATGTTTGGACAGAAAATACATTATACTATCCAGATGACATTGTTAGATACGGTGGTAACCTTTACAGATGTTTAACAGGACACAGATCAGCACCAGTGAACAACTGGACAAATCCAGCATACACAACAGGAGCAACTGGAACTAATGCGGCATTTTTTGTTTGGAGAGTAGGAACAACTTACTATGTAAACATCACAAACGCAGGTACAGGTTACGCAAACTTAAACACATTTAATATTGTTGGAACGGCACTAGGCGGAGACCTTGGTACACACGATGCTGTGATTACAGTAAACACTGTGGACGGTGCAGGCGCAATCCAATCAGTTTCAATTACAGGAACAGCAAACAATACTGCTGATGGTTTAGAAGCAAACACAGATCAATGGGAATTAGTTTTAACTGGTATCAGTTACGTTGGTGATTATGCAAGAGGCACAAGATACAAACCAAATGAGATAGTAAGATGGTCTCCAGGTATGTGGCAGGTGTCACAAGGTCACTGGGCAACTGATCCAAGAATGGTTGAAGCAAATTTCAGTTTATGGATTCCGGGTTTAGAATACGAAGACCTATGGGATGAATCAACATACTACCAACAAGGTGATGTTGTGCTTTACGGAGGTTACACATATGTTGCACTTGTAAGTAACATTGGTATCACTCCAACATTATCAGATTCCACAAACACTTGGGAAGCACAGGTTTTAGGTTACACATTCAAAGGAGAATGGGTAGGACAAACTATACAAAATGGTCAACTTCAACCTTATGTTTACAAAACAGGAGATGTTGTAAGAGCAGGTGGTGATTTATACATTGCTGTAAGAACAAATTCTGATGTTGGACCTGACACAAGAGATGTGTACGATCCAGGCACAGATGAACCTTTTCCATGGCAGTTATTGGTCACAGGAAATATGTTCAGAGGTCCTTGGGTGGATCAAGATATAGGTGGCGTTACAGGTGAATCTACTTATTTCCCAGGTGACCTTGTTACAGTGGCAGGCACACTCTACAAATGTATTTTAAAACATGAAGCAAATTCTTCAGACGCAAAACCACCATTAGATTTTGCATCAGACAACGTTGGTCCATATTGGACGCTAGTGGCACAAGGTCACGCACCAAACGTATTAGAATATCCTGGTGATATCAAAACTCAAGCAGATGATTCTACAAGATTAAGAATTGGTATTGGAACATCTGGACAATTATTAAAAGCAGGCACAAACAGTTATCCTTTCTGGGAAGATTTTGACAAAGTACAAAAAGTTTACTACGTTGCGCCAGAAGGAGTGGACATAGAATCAGCAGGTAACAAATTAAGTTCTCCATTCAGAACTATAAAATTTGCCTGTGATTATATTCAAGGTGATTTGGCAAATAGAGCACCAGCAACAATATTCATTAAAACAGGAATATATGAAGAAATTTTACCTATCACAGTTCCAAGAGATGTGGCACTTGTGGGAGATGAATTAAGAAGTACAACAGTCAAACCAGCGGCAGGTTATGAAACTGGTTATGATATGTTCTATGTAAACAATGGAACAGGTATCAGAAACATGACACTGCAAGGTTTAACAGGAACACTTGGTGCTATTAATGAGTATGGTACAAAAAGACCAACAGGTGGTGCTTTTGTTTCATTAAATCCAGGAACAGGTGTGAATGACGCAAGTGCTTGGATTACAAGTAAATCGTGTTATGTACAAAACGTTTCAACATTTGGAACAGGCTGTATTGGATTAAAAGTAGATGGCGACCTACACGCAGGCGGTTACAGATCAGTGGTTGCCAATGACTTTACGCAGGTTATTGACAACGGTATTGGTTATTGGGCAAACGGAGAAGGAAGATCAGAACTTGTTTCTGTATTCACATACTATTGCCACATAGGTTATCTTGCAACCAACGGCGGTAAAGTAAGAGCAACGAATGGAAATAACTCTTATGGAGATTTTGGTTCAGTTGCAGAAGGTGTTACACCAACTGAAACTCCTATCACAGGGAAATTTAACAACAGAACAGGTGAAGCAACTGTAGATGCTGTGTACAATGATGAAAACGAAATATTTGCTTTTGCATATGATCACGCAGGACAAGACTACACATCTGCATCAATAACAATTACAGGTTCAGGTGAAGGTGCGGCAGGTTCTATTGCATATGAAAATACAAGGGACAATGCTGTTAACAGAATTAGAATATTAGGACCTGGTGATTCAACACCAGCGGGTGGTGCCGGTTATACAAGTAAATCAGGGCCAGCAATCACAGGTGATTCAACATCTATCAAATTAAATGAACAGTTCCAAGGTACAACTGCACAAACAGTTGGACAAAGAATTTATATTTGGGAAGGTACAGGTAGAGGACAATACGCAATTATTGATACATTCAATGAATTAACAAAAGTTTGTACAGTCAAAAAAGAATTTGATAATACACCAGGTTGGCAACATTTATTAGGTGGATTTAAAATTGAAACAGAATTAGATCCTTCAACAAAATATTTTATTGAACCAAGAATTCAAGTTTCAGAACCAGCATACAGTAACACAACAGCAAGTATTCCACTTGCAGGAAATTATGATATAGGTGCAGAAAGAAGAGTAGGTGCATCAAACGTAACTGTGTTATTAGGTAATGGTAGAGGTTTAAGAACAACAGATGGCGCAAATTGGACAACTGGAAACGCAGTTCCAACTGCAAACTGGACAGACTTAGAAGGCGGTGCTAATTGGTTTATGGCAGTGTCAACTGATGGTACAGTTGCAAGATCTCAAGACGGTGCAAGTTGGAGTGATATCAGCAGTAATTTAGGTGCTGATATTTTCACAGGTGTTGCTTATGAAGGTAGCACATGGATTGTTGCTTCAAGAACAGGTGTTGTTTACAGATCAACAGATGAAGGTAACTCATGGACAAGTCAACAAGTTGAACCATATGATGGATCAACTCCGGTATTCCATTATGCCGCGGCAGGTAACGGACTGTTTATTTTATCAAACAACCTAGGTCAAACTTGGGAATCAATCGACGATGGTGTTACATGGCAATTGGCGGCTGACATCGGTGGTGCAAGATATCTTGTTAATTCTTTACAATACTTAGGTGGAAAATTTGTTGCAACTGTGCAAGATTCACCATTTGATGATTCAACATCAGCAAACAAATTCTTTGTTTCAAATGCCAACGTGGCACAGAGTTCAACAAGTGCAACAACAGTATGGACAGAATCAGATGCTCCACCACACACAGGACCATACAATGTTACTTGGTCTCAAGGAACTTTTGTTGCAATTACACCTTCAGGTGAAGTTGCTTACAGTTATGACTGTGTAAGTTGGAAACAGTTAACAACATTGTCAGGAACATTCGGAAGAATAGTTGGAGGAAGATCAGGTGGCAATTACTTTGTTCCATTATCAACAGGACCAATGAGTAATTTAACAATTTTGAAAAAAGGTGCTCCACCACTTTGTAGAGTAATTACAAACGCAGGTAAGGTATCTAAAATACAAATTTTTGATCCAGGTTCAGGTTATGCAAGTGCACCAACGGTCACAATCACTGATAACACAAATACAATAGATGTAAGTGTTCAGGCGAGAACAGCAAATGGAGTGTTAGCACAACCAACATTCACAAACAGAGGTACAGGATTTATCAACGTAAGTGCAACTATTGATGGTGACGGATTCAAAGATGAATATCAAGTTGGCAAAGTAATTCAGGTTAAAGAATTGTCAAGAGAACCAGGTCCTGGTGACTTGTTCTACATTAACGGAATCGACGATCAGATTTATAGAGTAACACAGATTACAAATGTACAAGGTGCGGCACCGAATATCACAGCACAATTTAGAGTGTCACCAAGTATTAAAGAAAATGAATCTCCTAATCACGAGGAAACATTTACAATTAGACAACAATATTCACAAGTTAGATTAACAGGTCATGACTTCTTAGATATTGGTACTGGTGGATTGACTACAACAAACTATCCAACACTTTACACAAACACAGGATTTACAACTGGCTATGAGCCACAACCTGCAAGAGAAGTTGCAAACAATGGTGGTGGTAGAGTATTCTACACGTCAACTGACCAAGACGGTAACTTTAGAGTTGGTGAATTATTTGAAGTAGAACAGGCAACTGGTATTGTTACACTAAACGCAGACTTATTCAACCTACAAGGTTTATCAGAATTAAGTTTAGGTGGTGTTGTACTTGGTGGAACAGAAGTTGTAATTAGAGAATTTAGTACAGATGCAACAATGGCGGCTAATTCCGACAATGTTGTACCAACACAGAGAGCAATCGTAACTTATATTGGTAACAGAGTATCAGGTGGTGGTGCTAACTTGAACGTTTCTGGTTTCAGAGCAGGTCAAATTAAAGTAAGAAACAGAGAAATATTCAATGAAGCGTTCCCAACAGATGGTCAAATTGTATTCCCTGATGTAACCAATTTGAATGGTGGAATGGGCGGATACTTAATGGCATTGAACTTCTTTACAGGAGGAACAGCAAGTACTGAACTAAATGAAGGGGATCCGATTAGTGCAATTGACGACTCTAACGGATATGGCTCATAATGATAAATAACTTTAAACAGAGGATATAGCAACAATGGCTGAGTTTAAATTAGGTAGAATTCGATTTGTATGGAAAGGTTCTTGGTACACAGGAGCCGTTTATTCAGTAGATGATGTAGTAAGATATGGTGGTAGAACATATATCTGTGTGGTTAATCACACTGCGGCATCAGAATTTCAATCAGATTTAACAGCGGCAAATTGGGCATTGATGTCCGATGGTCAAGAATGGAAAGGTGACTGGAGTCTTAACACAACTTACAAACCAAATGACATTGTAAAATACGGTGGATACATTTATATTTGTAACACAGGTCACACATCAACAGCAGTTGCAAACGATGGCTTAGAAGCCGATCTTGCAAAATGGGATCTTTTCATTGAAGGTTTTAATTACACATCAGATTGGGCAATCAACACAAGATACAAAATTAACGATTTAGTAAGATATGGAAATTCAATTTATCTTTGTACAGTTGCACACGTTTCTGCGGCAACAACAGCAGACGGTTTAGAAGCAAACTCAGGAAACTGGGAATCATTTGCAAAAGGTTTCAATTGGTTAAACAACTGGGCAATTAATACAAGATACAAAGCCAACGACACAGTTAGATATGGTGGACAACTTTACATCTGTATCACTGGACACACTTCAGCGGCAACAACTGCATTAGGTTTAGAACCAGATCAAGCAAAATGGCAAGCAGTACATCCAGGTATCGAATACAAAGGTGCTCACGCAGGTACAACAAGATACAAAGTAAATGATGTTGTTAAGTATGGTGCAAACTTATACATTGCAACAGCAGGACACACATCAACAACAGATTTAAATGCAGACTCGGCGAACTGGTCATTATTCATTCCAGGTTTAGAGTTTGAAGATTCATGGAATTCAGGAACACAATATCAACCAGGTGACATTGTAACATACGGAGGTTTCCAATATGTTGCATTGACTCTTAACTCAAATAAAAATCCATCTACACAAACAAGTGATTGGGATTTATTTGTAACAGGTTTCAGTTTAAAAGGTGATTACAACAACGGTACGGCTTACAAAACAGGTGACGTTGTTAGAGTTGGCGGTGTAACTTATATTTCAATTGCAGACACAACAGGTAACAGACCACCGAATGTATTATACTGGGATAAACTAAACGAAGGTTTATACTGGAAAGGTACTTGGACAAATGCGGCTTACTATGATAAAGGTGACATTGTAAGAGGTGCAATCAATACTGATACTTCTTATGTTGCTGTAACATCACACACAGCAAACAATGTAGGACCAAGCACAATTAACGAACCAGGTTACGCACCAGGGGCAGGTGTTGACACTTCAGTTTGGCAATTATTAGCAGGTGGTCCAGAGAATGATACTTTATCTGCACAAGGTGATTTATTAATTTACGGTGCTTCAGGCCCAAGTAGATTAGCAATTGGTTCACCAGGACAAGCACTTGTTGTAAACTCAGCAGGTACTTTACCTGAATGGGGTTACGTTGGACAAATTGATCAAGTTTATTATGTAAGTCCAGATGGAACTGATGTTCCAGCACCAGATGGTGGTGTAACTTTAGATAGAGCATGGAAATCTATAAGATATGCACTACATCAAATGGACAAAGGACCAAGAAATCCACAAGCAGTAAATCTTTTAGAAAGAAACAAAGCATTTATTCAAGATGAAACTATTGCTTGGATCAATGCACAGATTGCCGGTGCAATTTCTCCATTCACAGGTGCATTTACATACAACGCAACAAAATGTAGAAGAGATATTGGTATTCTTATTGAAGCAACGTTACATGATTTAAGACACGGTGGTAACAGAAAATCAAGAATGGCGGCATTAAGTTATTTCACGCCAGCAGGTGCTTCATATGTAACTGGACAAACAGATGAAACGGCGGCGGCTATCGTAAGAGCGGCATACATTGCTCAACAAGTTGTTGCAAACAATACAAGTTACAGTCCATCACAAGGAACAACTTTACAAGTTTCAGATTTAACAAAAGTTGCTGAAGCAGGCACATCAGCACAAATTGAAACATTGATGACACTTTCATCAAATGCAATTACGGCTGGTAATGTTACAAGTGTACCTGCTGAAGTGTATCCAAACACAACATTGAACGTAAAAACTGGAACATACCAAGAAATTTTACCAATGAGTGTAAAAGAAAGATGTGCAGTTGTTGGAGACGAATTAAGATCAACAAACATCAGACCAGCAGGTGCTATTGTTAATACAAGTGATGTACAGTACAGTTTACAAGGTATCCAACGTATGGAAGCAATCATTGGTGATGTAATTCAAAACAATGCAGTTACAGTTACACCAGCAGGTGGTACAACAGGTTTAACACCTACAGCAGGAACAGTTTTAGGATTGAATGACGTTACTGGAACAAGTGTTGCAACGACAACAACTGGTTCAGGTACAGGTTTACAAGTAACAATCGTTTGTAATGCTTTCCAATCTTACAGTTCAATTACAATTACACAGCCAGGACAAGGTTATGCTGTAAATGATACAATTACTATTCCGTCAGCAACAAGTTGTAATGCAAACAGTAACAATGCGGCAACACCATTAGGTGCAGATGTAGTTCTAACAGTAACAGGAGTTACAAGTGGTAACTTGTTAGTACAAAACACAGCAGTACCGGCAGGTTCAGCGGCGGCGGCAAGTGCGGCAACAACTCTAGCAGACAACATTGAGAAATACATTGATTTCAAAATCAATGCCAACGGTGCAGAGCCGGCAATGACAGGTTCTAACATACCTAACACGACAGCAGGCTACACAGATGCACGTTTAAGATTATTAGCAAACAGAGAATTCATTGCTAGAGAAGTGTCTGAATATGTGAAAAGACAAAATCCTACATTGAACTTCAATCAAACTGATTGTGAAGATGATATTAAAGATTATGTAGATGGAATTATGCATGACTTGTACTACACAGGTAACTATGAAACACTAAAAGGTGCTAAATGGTATGTAAATTCTGTACAAGGTAGCACAACTAAAGATATGTTCTATATGAGAAATGCTACAGGTTTAAGAAACTGTACACTACAAGGTTTATCAGGAACATTAGGATCAGCAAACAGTTATGGTACAAAACGTCCAACAGCAGGTGCGTTTGTTTCATTAGATCCAGGATTTGGTCCAAACGATTACAGAACATGGATTGCAACTACTCAGGCTGGCACAGGTCAATTTACACCAACAGATGGTACATATGATCCTGCAACAGGAACAACTGTGTTAACAATTGGTGCACACCAATTACAACCAGGTGACACTATAAGAATTACAACAGCAAGTTTACGTTTCCAATGTGCTCAGGACAATTACAATTCAAATCATGATTATCCTAGAGCGTCAGACCCGGCGGCAGGTGCAGAATTAATGGTGGAAGCAATTACTCCTACAACAATTCAAGTAAATGTTGGTGCAAGTCCAGGAGGACAACAGTACGAACATAGATGGGTAAGTGCAACTGCAAACGCAGTACAGGAAGAACACGTATCAAGAGTAGGTGGTAGATCACCTTACGTACAAAACGTAACAAACTTTGGTACTGGTGCAACAGGTTTAAAAATTGATGGTGACTTACACGCAGGTGGTAATGATTCTATCGTTGCTAATGACTTTACACAGGTAATTTCCGATGGTATTGGTTGTTGGATTACAAACCTAGGTAGAGCAGAACTTGTATCAGTGTTCTCATACTACGGACACATTGGTTACCTAGCAGAAAATGGTGGTAAGATTAGAGCAACAAACGGTAACTCATCATATGGTGATTTTGGTACAGTTGCAGAAGGTGTTGATAGCACAGAAGTTCCAATTACTTGTACAGTAGACAACAGATCAACTGATGCTTTGATAGATTCAGTATTCACAGATGGTGATCAAATTCTTGCAATGCAGTATGCAAACGCAGGTAGAGAATATTCTAATGCAACAATCACAATAACAGGTGATGGTTTTGGATTAAATGGCACAACAGCAACATACAATACAGGTGGTGTATACGAAATTAGATTAGGTGAAACACCTGGAAGTGATCCATCAGACTTTGGTGGTGACGGATATGTTACAACGACTAACGCGGCACAGGATGGTAACACAACTCAGATTACTTTGGCGGCGGCAGATTCATCAGCAAGTGGTGTGTATCCAGGAATGGCATTGTTTATCACAGAAGGTTTAGGTGCTGGACAATATGGTTACATTGACACTTACAATGCATCAAGCAAAATTGCAACAATTAAAAAATTCTCAGATAATAATGCAGGTTGGGACACACTAGGTGGTATTTCAGTACAGGCAGATTTAGATTCAACAACTATCTATGAAATTACTCCGAGAGTTGTAATTGGTGCTCCACAAGGTGATGGTTCTACAGCGGCAAGACAAGCAGTTGCAAGAGCAGTGGTTGCCTCAGAAAAAATTACAAAAGTATTAATTTTAGATTGTGGTGCTTCTTATACAAGTGCACCAACTGTTACATTTACAGATCCAAACAACACAGTAGACGCTCCTGTTCAAGCATACATTGGTGATGGTGTGTTAGGACAACCAACATTTGTTGCAAGAGGTCAAGATTATGTCACAGCATCAGCAACAGTAACTGAACAAGGTACTCAAGCAACTGTGAATGCAATCACTCAAGCAAGTCCGGCTGTTGTTACAACTTCTGCGGCTCACAACTTTAGTTCAGGAGATAGAGTAACTTTAACTGGAATACTTGGTATGATAGAATTAAACACTGGTGTAAGATATTACGCTAAAGTGTTGAACACAACTTCTTTTGAACTTTATGCAGATGAAAATTTTGCAACACCGATTGATTCTACAAACTACACTGCTTACGCAAGTGGTGGTACTGCAGAACTACAAGGTGGTTTCAGAGATTCATTCCAATCTGGAAAATTTGTACAGGTAGAAGGTTTAAGTGAATTACCAAGAGCAGGTTCAAACATTCAATTTGCTCACTTACCAAACTCATATTTCAAACTGGTTTCTGTACAAGCACAGTTAGGAACACAAACTCCTTACTCTGCTTTATTACAAGTTTCACCAGACATAAAAGTTTCAGAAGCACCTATACACGGACAAGCAGTAACAATTAGATTAAGATACTCACAAGTACGTTTAACAGGACATGACTTCTTAGACATAGGTACTGGTAATTTAACAGAAACAAATTATCCAGGTTTACCTACACAGAATCCAATTCCGGCAAATGAAGCCGTTGAAGGTGGTGGAGGAAGAGTATTCTTTACTTCAACTGACCAAGATGGTAACTTTAGAGTTGGAGACTTGTTTAACGTAGAACAGGCAACTGGTATTGCATCATTAAATGCAGATGCGTTTAACATTTCAGGATTACAAGAATTACAGTTGGGAGATCTAGCATTAGGTGGAACTAGTGCTTCAATTGGTGAGTTTTCAACTGATGGAACAATGGCGGCGAATTCCGACAATATTGTTCCGACACAGAGAGCAATTAGAACTTATATCGCTTCACAGATCGGTGGTGGTGCAAGTTCGCTCAATGTTAACTTAATTACTGCTGGATTAGTGGTAATTACAGGTAATACGATAAGTACAAGTAACGGAGTAGCAATCAATATGCAGAGCTCGGTGAACTTTGAAAAAGGTGTAACTGGTGTTCCGATAGCGATGAACTACTTAATACATAGTTAAAGGAGAATAGGACATGGCTTCAGGAAGAATAGGAAAATCAAATCTTTCAGCCGCTACCGATACGACTGTTTATACTACACCTGCTTCAACTTTCACAGTTGCAACAGTGAGTATTTGTAACAGAGGTAATCAAGCCATCACAGTAAGATTAGCGGTGGCGGACGCGGCGACTCCAGATTCATCAGAATACGTTGAATTTGAGACAGAAATTCTGTCTCATGGGGTTCTAGAAAGAACTGGACTTGTTTTAAATGCTGGACAACTGTTAGTAGCACGTTCAAGTGGTGCTAATGTTTCGGTTGTTGTAATGGGCATTGAAACTAGTACAGCATAATTTTGAGTAAAGTAACATAAATACATAAAAAGGAAACATAAAATGGGAAGATATATATCAACAACTGGAACTGCTGGCGTAGTCACTAAACAAGTGAACTCAACTTACCAAGCAGTTGTAAATGATAGAATCTTAGCAGACAGTTCAGGTGCTGGTTTCACAATCACACTACCTTTGAATGCATCATTATTAATAAATGATACAATTCAAGTCATAGACGCTACTTCAAGTTTTGGTTCTAATGCAGTAACCATAGCAAGAAATGGCTCTTTGATTCAAGGTGCGGCAGATGATTTAACTGCTGACTTGAACGGTGCTATTATGACTTTAATTTACACTGGTCCAACTTATGGTTGGATAGTAGGTGCTGTATAATATTTTTTATTGTACAACATTATTATTAACTTGGAGAAATTGAAACAATGGCTAGTTTAAGATCATTACTAGGAACAAAACAGGACGCATTCGTATCTGTCACCGAAGAAAATTTGGAAAAAGGCAGAATATACGTTTACACACCTGGAACTAACTACTCAAGACTCTGGTGCGGATTTTGTTTCCATCCAGATACATCAGGTACAGCGGTAGTAGAGATTTGGGGTGCTGGCGGATCAGGCGCTGAAATGTGTTGCTGTGGTTTTGGTACACCTGGAAATGCAGGTGCTTATGTTCGTAAAACAGTTTCTATGGCTCCAGGAGATTTCATTTGTGGATACATTGGACAATCTTGTGGTAATGCAACTGCATTATGTTTCAGAGGTTGTTCAGAAGCGACTCAAGTTAGATTCTGTATAGGTGGTCAAGAAACTTGTGCTTGTGCAGAAGGTGGTAAAGGCGGATTAACTTATTGTTCAACTAACTCTTCATATTATTGTTGTTACAGAGCAAATGGTTTCTGTGTAACAAGAACAGACAATGACAACTGTGGAATTGTTTGTAACCAGTGTAGCGGTTCATGGATAGCGTGTGCATATGGTGGAGATGTAAACTGTCCAGGAAAAATTTCATGTGTATCAGCATTTGGTTGTTACCCTTCATGCATATGTTTATTCATTGATCACGTTCCAACTCCGGCTGGAATGTTTTCTAAAGAAGGCGCAATGATGTCTTATACAAGAGAAAACGACAATGACTTTGCTCAATGGTCAGGTTCAGGTCATCACCAACATTTAGGTGTACTTGGATCAGGCAGATTCCCAAGAGGTGGTATACCTTTTGCAACTTGTTGGGGAGCGAGTAAGGCTTGTGGTTGTTACGAAAATGATGGTTGTGTACCTGTTATGCCTATTGGAACAGGTGGTAGAGGACCTAACCCTTGTCCAGGTGTTAGAGATCACGCAATCAGAGGTGGACACGGTGGTGTCAGAATAAGGTTTACGGCTTAAGGAGATATTATGGCAAGTTTAACAACATTACTTCAAACCAAATATGATTTTTCAGTAGGAAATGAAACTAACCTTGAAAAAGGTAGAATCTATCAATACGCATCATTCTCAAGCAGAACAATGAACTTTAGATGTCACGTTTGTTGGGTTGCACCATCGGCTGGTACAGCAACTATTGAAATTTGGGGTGCTGGTGGATCTGGTGCTGAAATGTGTTGTTGTGGTTTTGGAATAGCAGGAAACCCAGGTGCATATTCTAAAAAAGTAATTACAATGGCTGAAGGTTGTTTCATTTGTGCAATAACTGGTATGCCATGCAGAAACGAAGACGATTTATGTTTTAGAGGTTGTGGTGAACCAACTCAAGTATGTTGGTTTGGTAACGGTGGAGCAGACGGTTGTATGTGTGCTCAAGGTGGAATGGGTGGTAGATCATACTGTTCTACAGGTAACTCACCATACTGTTGTTTCGTAGCAGGCGGCTTCTGTCATACACAAGGCGGTGACCAATACTGCGGTATTATTTGTAATTTTAAAGATGCAAGTGCAAACCCAGAATTTTGTGCTCAAGCATATGGAGGTGATGTAAACTGTTACGGTGGTTTCAGTTGTACATCTTGGAGAGGTTGCAGAGTTAACTGTAACTGTAGACGTGTAGAAGTTTCTAAATTCCCTCCAGGAATGATTTCAACATTGGGTGGTGAAGTACACTACACATTAGATTCAGACTCACCTAGATCAGATTGGTCTGGAATGGGTGGTTGGATGAACGCATCACATGGTTATAACTTGGCAACAAGATCACCTACAAGAGGTGGACCATACACTGCTTGTTGGACAGGTAACAGAAGTTGTGGTTGTTATCAAGCAAACGGAAGAAATCCATTTATGCCAGCAGGCTTAGGTGGTCAAGGACCAACACCGTGCGATGGTGTAAGAGATCACGCACACATGGGTGGCCCTGGAATGATAAGAATTAAATTTATAAGTGACACTAACGATTACGATTTACCTAGTGCACCGTAATAAAAAGGAGTAAATATAGTATATGGCAAGTTTAAAAGGATTACTTACTGTTAGAAACCCAGCAGAGATGGTTGAAGACAACCTAGAAACTGGTTATATCTATTCATGGACTCCTGGAACTAACTGGACAAACTTCTGTAATGGTGTGTGTTGGACTGCAAAAGCCAACGGTACAGCAATTATTGAAATTTGGGGAGCAGGTGGTTCAGGTGCTAGAATGTGTTGTTGCGGTGACGGATTACCAGGCAACGCAGGTGCTTATGTTAAAAAAACAATCACAGTAGAAACAGGTGACACATTGACAGGATCAACGGGTATGGCTTGTCAAGCACACCCACTTTGCCACTCAGGATGTTCAGATCCAACAGGTGTTTGTTGGGTAACAGCAAACAACGGAAATGGTTGTTTGTGTGCAAGAGGTGGTTACGGTGGTAAAACTATGTGTACAACAGGAAGTTCTTTATACTGTTGTTTCAGAGCACAAGGTTTCTGTACTGTAAGATGTAACAATGATAACTGCGGAATGGTTTGTAACTGGTGTGATGGCGCTTGGCCGGCAGAAGGTTACGGTGGTGATGTAAACTGTTGCGGTCAATTATCATGTTCAAGTTTCTTTGGATGTTGTCCACACTGTAAATGTAGATTCCAACAGCACGTGGCAACGCCAGCAGGTTTATTTGCTGAAAATGGAGCACTTATTACGTTCCAAAAAGAATCAGACGGTACGCCAATGTCGCAATGGTCAGGTAACCAATTATTCCAGTTCTATGCGGCACTAAACTTGGCTACTAAATCTCCATATCAAGGTAACCCATTAAGTTACTGTTGGAGATCAGATAGATCTTGTGGTTGTTATCCATCACAAGGTTATGCTAATTATCTACCTGTAGGAACAGGTGGAATTGGTCCAAACCCTTGTCCAGAAGTAAGAGATCACGGAATAAGAGGTGGATTTGGTGGAGTTAGAATCAAATTTATTCCATCATAATAAATGGAGTTAGATAAATAAAACTGTAAGAGGAAAAAATTATGCCAATGAATAAAAGTTTTAATATACCGATGCCAAACAAGCCGTACGTTAACGACTTTAGCGACAACAACGTACACGCGGCTACTTATATCGGTCCAAGATATCTAAAAGTTCAATATCACAACGAAACAAAATACATAGCAAACATCATCAATGAAGGTGATTCAATGGCTGACCTAGAAGACGGTCCATCAGCAGTAATGGAAAATCACACATCTACAGTTATTGATGCAGACACAGACACATTGGTTGCGGCATACTTAACTAATGCATACGAAACAGGTGAAGTTGCTGATTATTCAGAAGATTTAGGCACAACAGATGCTAACGGTGATGCAGAAACTTGGGAATATGTTTGGAACGACAACGGTGTTATCCATCAGATTTACTTACAAGGCACTGCAAAATTTGAAAACAATGCAGTGGTGGCGCCAGAGTTTAGAGCACACGCAATTACAAGAGATTCTTTCAATGAAACAGTAACAAATCAAATTGACCAATGTACAGCAGAATTGGCAAGAGATGATACGTACACAGACGATGAGAAAGCGGCAATTACAACTTATAAAACTTTCTTAGAAGGTATTTCTACGAAGTATGCGGCTGTGGATCACTGGAAGATTCCTTTCCCACAATTCCCTGATTTTAAATAATCAGTTTTAAACAATCACAATCTTAAAACTCCATAAGTACGATTACTATGGAACAAATTAAATTCAAAATACCTATCTGGGACGAACCATTTCAAGACAAATTTGAAAAAGGATTATTTCACGAAGCAACATATTTAGGTGACAGGTTTGTTTTAATGGCTGTGCGTAAAAAAGATAATTTAGTTCAAGAAAGACTTGCAACGTATAGTAAAACTGACAAAGAAAAAGGTAAAATTCAGTTTTTTGTAGATGATGACAAATACACCGTTGAAGTAGATTCTTGGAAAAATCCTTTTGAAGCGGCTGTGTTCACTAATCAATATAAACACGAACCAATGGATGACTGGCGTGAAGAAATTGGTGTAGATGATATAGTATGGGAATACAATTATGATAATGATGACCCTGTAATTCCTCACATTTATAAAGTCGAAACCATTTATTATGAAAATGGAAAATTTACTCGACCTAAAATACAACTACATCCACTTGATGAAAAGCAATTTTGGGATCTTTTAGGCGTTCATAAACAAGATATGATACGAGAACTTGCTAGAGGCACAGATGTATACAGCGAAAAAGAATTGAAAGTATTTGAAGAATATAAACAATGGCTAGAAACTGCACCTACAAAGTACAAAGGTGTAAAACATTACAAGATTGAATGTCCAGACCTGCCTGATATAAAGCCATAATTAAACCACAGCAATTTTTTAACCTATAAGTAATTACAATGACAGAAAATAAAAGACCTAAGGCTTTTTTTCTTAATGGCGGAATGGGTAGAATCATATCTGCAATTCCTGCCTTAGAAAAATATCAAGAAGCAAACACAGATCCTGACTTTATTATTGTAATAGAAGGAATATGTGACATACTAAATGGACATCCAACACTGGATGGAAAAACTTATGATATGTATCATAAAAATTTATTTCACACAAAATTGATTAACATGGATATTGTAAGTCCAGAACCTTACAGAGTGAATGAATATTTCAATCAAAAATGTAGTATTGCTCAGGCATTTGATATTTTAATTAACAAACAAGGCATAAGAGAATTGCCTAGACCAACTTTAGTTTTAAGCAAAGAAGAATTATTAACTGCCCGAAAAGCCATAGACGAAATTAAAGAAAAAACAAAAAAAGAAAAAGTTGTAATAGTACAACCATTCGGACGTGCTATAAAGCAAATAGACAATTCTTTTGTTGATGCAAGTAATCGTAGTATAGAATTTTTTAATTTAAAAAATATCATACGAAAGTTAATGGAAAAAGACTTTGCAGTTGTGCTTATGTCGGAATTTGGCATAGATTTTAAAGACGCAGGTTTTCCAGATGAGGTTGCATTACCTGAAAAAGTACAATTAAGACAATGGGCAGGCATTATAAAATATGCAGATGTATTTTTAGGTTGTGATTCAGTTGGTCAACATTTAGCATATGCGGTTGGTACACCAGCAAATGTTGTACTAGGTGCAACATACCCTGAAAATACTTCATATCCTAATGCAGAAAATTTCAAT
>CEVG01036481.1_pt1 | contig 17963 bp, 29 predicted proteins | sample 356511 | NCBI WGS metagenome assembly CEVG01 (sample SAMEA2623426, study PRJEB7988) | marine metagenome | biome: marine biome (ENVO:00000447); feature: surface water layer (ENVO:00002042); material: "saline water (ENVO:00002010), including plankton (ENVO:xxxxxxxx)" | depth 5 m | reverse complement strand
CCATACGCCGCAATGGAGCAGGCCGAGCGAGGCATCACCGGGAAGAAGAGCCGGGACATTCCTGTAGTAGTATCAAGACGAAACCAGATGAGTACAGGCGACAGCTTGGTCGTCATGCGCATGCAAGATTGGGTCGATATGTATCAGTCGTACCTTGCAAGCAAGGGTGAACTTGGCGAGGACGACACGGAAGAAGTGCCAACGATATACTCAGAGTACGAGGAGATTTAATCATGGGACACCCAAGAGCACCGAAGGTGGTATCGAAGAAGCGGTCGAACCTCACGGCAAAAGAAAAAGCCCAGATGCGAAAGCATGCACAGGCGCATACGAAAAGGCACATGGCTTTGATGACAAACCTGATGAAAGACGGAATGTCGATGGGAGCCGCACATAAAGCGGCCATGAAGAAAGTCGGGAAGTGATGGACTGGATTACCGCTGAACTCGTAGAGACCGTACACAACATCTCATGGTTCGATGGGATTTTGTACATCGTCTTGGGTTTGGGTGTGTACGCTGTGGTCAAATACATTAACAAAAGGTTTAGGTGATGGCCAAGAAGCTGAATAAAAAATCCATGCCCTGCAACAAGCCTCGCAGGCAAAAGTCTGGGGGCAAGAAGTTTGTAGTGAAGGCATGTCAGGGTGGCAAAGAAAAGATTATCAGGTTTGGTGATGCGAACATGACTATCAAGTCAGGGAACCCGAAGCGCAAGAAGTCATACTGCGCACGTTCCGGCGGCATCAAAGGGAAGAAGAATAAGTTGAGTGCGAATTATTGGTCAAGACGAGCTTGGAAATGTTGATATGGGTGAAGGGTTAGTACTCTGGATTGTTATTCAAATGCCGTTCAACACCCCGATGTTGTTGGAAGACGAGACTAGGTACAACACGCACTATGAGTGTCAAGCCGCTGGCAAAGAGAAGGCGGTAGATATAGCACAAGAGATGGCCGATAATATCGGCGCACCAATAGGATACAAATACTGGTGCGAAGGAGAAGAAAGGACGGGAACATAATGGCTCATTGTTCACATTGTAAAAATCCACAGGCATGCAGAAATGGTTGCGTGGCACAGGTAACTCGGAAGATGTACGGTCAGCAGACCCCAGTGCGAGAGATACCAGTGACTAGCAACAAGAAAAAGAAGACCATTTCTGGTGTGCCAAACTCAGAGTTGTTAAGGAAAATTAGTGTCTGATGGGGTATCCAAAAGCACCACCACGCAAGAGAACGCAAAATCTCCCCCGCAATGCTGGGACGAAGCGTGTTGCGCGGAGGCCGAAGCCCCCCATACCGAGGAAGTCAAGACGAACTTAGATGGAACGCCGTGTTTGCAAGGTGTGCAAACAGGAAAAAGACATAGACCAATACGAAGAATATCACCATTCCAAAACAAGACGAACAATGTGCTACCGCTGTTTGTATGACCAGCGAACCAAGAAGTACACTTCAAGTTCAAAGGCGTTCATAGAAAGAATGGTGTCACAACTGAAGTCCGGCAGAAGAAGACAAGGTGTAGATTTTGATTTAGATGCTGAGTTTTTTTTGAAGATGTTTGAAGACCAAGACGGACGTTGTGCCGTTACGGGAAGGAAAATGACATGGCAGAGAAAACCAGACAGACGAAACGATTGGAACATATCAATCGACAGAATAGACCCGAAGGGGGAATACGAGCCGAACAACGTGAGGCTGGTGTGCAAGAGGGTGAATTTGGTGAAGCACAATATGACAGACGAAGAGTTGAAAGATTGGAGCGAGACGATATTTCGTACCCTTGTGTCGAAATAGTTCCGAAGGCAATCATATTGTATATGGGGGAAGGGAAGGGTGTTTTTCTGCCAGCAGATGACGCAATCTTGTTGAGCGAGTTGCTGGCAGAAGCATCTATTGCATGTTTAGATTGTGAGATGGATAGCTAGACCGCTTTCAACCACCAACGTGGTAACGTGCGACAACCACCCCACTTGGCAAAACTAGACTTAGCTTGCCGATAATATTCACGATAAGCCTCAACCACATCATCGTGGCTTGAGGTATCAATACCATCCGCAATGTATTTGTAGTCACCAAAAGCACACGGCGGCGGTGGCATGTCTTCGTAGCTTTCCGCACCAGCAAGATACTTTGGAATGATTACAAGGTGGCCTCGCATTTCTGTGTACTTGTGTTCGCGTTCGTAACGCTCAACATATTCGACAAGAAGTTCTTCCCACATGCTGAACACATAGCAGTATTGAAACAAACCACTTCGTGTCCAAACATTTGACGGATGGTTCACATGGGTTTGTTTGATTAGGCAACGCCCTGCTAAATCACGTTCGTCTTGGTTTGGACTTTGGTGCCACGCTGTTGACAGCATTTGCGCATACTCCATGACCATCTTGCGTAGGTGGTCGTCACAGTGCATCCTCGCCGCTTTCCGTGGATTTCTGTCCAGATAAAAAATGTTCATTGGCATCTCCCTCTAATGGTTGATGGCATCTGCCACAGAAAACACTTCCTTCTCTGACCATGCCTCTAATTTTTTCGGCACCGCACCAATCACAACTGCGCCACCTATCTGTTTCAAATGTTACGTTCATCTTACCCCCCAAAACATTAAGGACGGCTTCGACATTACCCAATTTGGGTTCATGTCTCCGCCATCCTTTGATGGTAGAAACGGACACACCAGCTTGTCGAGCGATTTCGTCAAGGGTGTGTCCGCTTTCGCGAATACGATTGAACATATCCTCTAGTATTGGGTTCACAGAGCGATGTGCTTCCGATTTGCCCGATAGTAGGCGATAATAAAGGCAAGCGCATCTTGCACCGTGTGGCCGGACAAGGTTGCGAGAGCCTTAACGTATTCACTATCTTCCTTATTCATCCACACAGACTTGTGTGGAATTACAGTACCCTTCTTGCGAACAGTACGAGCGGGTTTGCGTTTAGCCTTGGTGGCCTTTGGCTTGCCACGGTCTTCAAGGAACGATGGTTGCGTCCACTTGTAGACAACGGCTTCGCCGACACCGTACTTCTCACATATCGTGGCAATAGGAACACCAGCCTCTTTAAGCTGGCGTACCTCTTGCAACGTGATGAGAGGGACGGATTTAATTACACCATTCGACTTGCGTGGCGCATCACGAAATGCGATTTGCCCAGCAGTTAGATTAAGCGTTGGTTTAGTATTTAGCATTTTGACCTCCAGTTATGCTGTACCGCTTACAGTACAATTAGTATCATCAGTGATACATGTCAACATTTTTTTTCACAGTGTTGAAACTGCCTTGATTGCTCGTGATGGCACGAACCCTCTGTACCGCATGGTTTGCGATATGTCTTTGTGACCCATCAGCAACTGCAAGTCGCCGATGTCTGCCCCATTCTGCGCCGCAAGAAAAGCAAACGTGTGTCGCAAGTCATGCACTCTCAACACCTCATGCTTTATCTCTGTGCAAATGCTTCGCATGATGGAGTTGAAAAGGATGGATGCTTCGTGCGGTGTCTTGAACGGCTTACCCTTGGCTTTCAAAAAGGCATACCCCCAATCGGGAAGGTGAGGAATAATAGATTGCATACGCGAAGACAGTGGTATCTGACGGTAAACCGTCTTACCAAACTTGCCTTGCTTCTGAACCTTCAGTTCCCCAGAGTTTAGGTCTGACACTTGTATGCGCAGAAGTTCGCCAAGACGAACGCCCGTATGCACGAGCGTTGTGAAGTGTGGTGTGTAAAACGTGTATGGACTTGCTTCGATTGCATCGAGAAACACTGGCACAACATGAGCATCAAAGTGTACCTCTCGTGCATCGTCAACGGCTGGTCTCTTCACACGAGGCACGGCAATGCCCCATGTGTCGCCAGCTAACTGCAAGATGGCCGACAAAATGTTCAGCCACCTTCGTCTTGAATTTGGTTTGAGGTTGGCAAACCGCTTGGCGGTTCGGGTGGCAATGACATCGTTTGTGACATTGGGGATGTCGAGGTTCCCAAACGTATCACGAAAGAACTCAACCTTCGTGTTCGTGTCGAGGGATAACCTGTCTTCCCCCTGTTTGATTGCGAGATAAAGGTCGCAAGCCTCAGTAAATTTTCTCATCATTTTCTCCGTTAGTGTATCCTCAGTGTTACACACCGAGGGTTATTCGTCAAGCGGCCTTCGGTATGGTGGTGAAGTTTTTCGCATTAGCAATCAGTCCGGCATAGTCGCCTTCGTCAAACCGAGCGACTTCCTCGAAGTCTTTCAGCGAGAACTCTCTGCCACTTTCCCATGCGCCGTGGAACTCTGCGCCTTTCTTCACCTTGCCGAGCATCAAACCGAAGCCGGGAACAGAAACCATAAGGTAGGTTCCGTCATCCAACTTGGCGGACAAGTCCCAGATGTTCGCCCAGTCGCCGACAATCGCAAAGCCGTTCGGCTTGGCATCGTACTTGATGCCCGTAATCGTCTTGGCCCAACGCTTCGGACGCTTGACCGCCTTAGACTTTTGAGCCTCGGACAACTGCGAAGCGGGTATCATTACATACTTCTCTCCGCATACCGTGGACATCGCATCGGTCACAACAGCGGCAACCTTACGAACTTGCTTGGCATCAACGCCACCCAACAGATTTTTAATCACAACAGAAATGTCTTGCATCATACGTCTCCCTTTTCGATGACAGTGATACGCTCGACATGAGCGTCTTCCTTGCGTCCACCCACAAGGGCGCACGCTTCCTTCACACCAAGTGTGTGTGCTTCGTCTTCGTCATGTGCCTCAACGATAATGGTTCGTATCGTTGGCACCTCGACTTGGACTTCGTAAGTGTACTTCTTCATCACATCTCCTTTCCGCGCTCTTCGCGCAATATTTCACTCACCCACTTGTGAGTGCGTTTCAGAAGTTTCTCCCGCCATTCTTCGTCTTGAAGACAGCGGGTTATCCCAACAGCAAGCAACCCAGCTTCGTTGAGTTTCTTGCTGGCATCAAAGGCAACCTCAATCTTTGGTTCAGTCACCTTGAATGTGAAGTTGCGGACAACGATGACTGCATCGCCGTTGTCCACAGTGATTGTCTGCGTCTCAGTCTCAGCCTCATGCTTCGCATCAGCAACCGCATCATCGTGTGCTTCCTTTTCCGCAAGCCACGCTTGGTATCGCTTGTCAGCTTCGGTTAGCTTTGGCATCGTTGACCTCACGCATATTCCTAAGACGAGCAACGATTACCTCTACGTTGCAGTCGTCACAGCAACGACCCTCGTCAGCCAATGGCCAAGGGTTGTTGCCAAAGCCACTCCACTCTTCGTGGCAAATGGCGCACTCCCAATATTCTTCATCCATGTGTACGTCCCTCCTTTATGTAATATTTCAAATGCCTCTTGAACTCATCGTCACCATCACATGCCTCAAGCACGAGCGCAGTGAAGTTGTCTCCGTCCAAGTGTTCCATCGCCCAATACACAATGTCTTGGTCACGAATGTCAGAGACCTTTTCCAAGGTCTCTTCGATGTATGGTTCGCTCATATAACCTCCTTAGAATGATACGATTTTGTTAGGGTTGATGTAGTAGTCACCATCATTGGTGATTACTTTCACGATGGCATAATATGCCTCCGTGTATTCCTCGTGGGCGATGTAGTCATACTTGAACTCAAGTGCCTTCACGCCCTCGAACACGCCGTTCACCGTGGTGATTGTCAGGGCGAACTCAGGGTCACGCTCCGCACCATCAAGCAAAACTTTCTCAAGCGTCTTCAGCATTGGGCATTTCGCTTTCTTCACTGTGTTCGCCATGAACTCTTTTGATGGTGGTGGGTTTGTGTAGTCTGGTGCTTTTATCATCTCATTAACTCCTCATTTACGATTGATTGTATTTCCTTGATGTTGTCCCTTCGCACACCACGCTTCTTGGCAAGACGATGCACTCGCACCCAGAAACGTAAGCGTTGTCCGGGTGCAAGGCTGAACCAATAGCTTGGTATGCGAGGGATAGGTTTGCGATACTTACGAGGCAACATTGATAAGCGCACTGTTGTCAATGTGAAAGCGATTGCCCAACAGTAGCTTGGCAAGTCTGTCCATAACCTCGCGAGACAAGTCGTCCATGCTCCTCACGATAACGTAGTCGGGGAAGAACTCTTTCAGACCGCTGTATTGGATACCGATACCAACCATGTCGATACCCATGTCCGCACAAGTCTGCACCGCCCTACGAGTTTCTTGCGACAACTCGTGGTCAGTAAGGTCGGTCACATGCTCCGGCCTACCATCGGCAAGAACCATCATGACCTTGCGAGCCTCGGTGCGCTTGGCAAGACGATGACCGACCATGCGATACGCATCGGGGTCAGCGTTGTGAGCCAAGGACATACGACCAATGGCACCCATCTCCGCAACACACTGGCGCATTGGCTTGTCGAAGGTCTTGAACTCGAAGATGCGAACAGCATCTCGTCTTGCCCAATACCCAGCGCCATACCGTGCCTCTCGGTCAACCTTGTTATCGGGATGCTCTATCGCAGTGTGGCCAAGAACCTCAACTGGTATGCCTGCACCATCGAGCGCAGTAGCAATCGCAATCGCAGTCTTGGCCGCAGTCACGATGCGGTCGTTGTGTCTCATGGAGCCGGAGCAATCCACGAGCAAGGTCACGCAAGTGTCGATGGCATCAGCCTCTTCTAGCTTGCGGAATATCTTGTCATCCGCTCGCATGATACCAACGCCACGCCTACGAACATCCAGCTTGCCAGTGCGACCACCAACCCACTCACTGCGTGTCTTGGTAATCAGTGCTTGCTCAAACTTTCTGCGCATCGTGGCAACCCTCGCACCGAGTTCGGTCTTGTATTCTGCGAACTCTTTGCGTGTCAAATCCTTGGTCACACGACACCACCAAGGGTCTTTCAACTTCGGGTCGGGACAGAACGGTGGGAAGAAGCCATCGCTCGATGTGCAGATGGGCGCATAGATAATCGTCTTGCCCGAACGCCGCTTGGTCTTCTTGTTGTCGAGCATGTCCTTCACTTGGTCGAGGTCAGAGTTGAGAGGCTCATACTCGGATGCAGTGGTCATCCAGTCGAATGACTTGTCTTCGTCTCCGCCTCCTTCACTACGTCCATCAGTTCCATCAGGTGCGTCATCAGGCTCTCCGCGCTCTCGTCCCTCAGAGCCGCTTCCATCGCCAGTCTCACCTTCATGTGAACGTCCATCGTCCTCGCCAGCAGTATGCTCTGAAGAACCATCACCGTCTGCATCTCGCTCAACAGTGCGTCCTTTACCTCGTCTGATGTCTGCACCCTCTCCATCTTCACACTCCTCTCCGTCCGTAGGTTCTCCGCCCGTAGGCTTCTCACGTTCTTCTTCAGCAAGTTCCTTGGTCACGAGGACTGCGAGGTCAAGCGCACCCTTCGTGCCGTTGTATGCCTTGGTCTTGTTGACCTTGCCAACACCCTCGACACCAGTGTCCAAGCCAAGCACTGCATCCGCAATCTTGAACGCTCGCTCCTTGATGTCAGGTGCGAGGTTGTCAAGCGCGGAAGTCAATGCAGGGGATGGATAGCCAAGGCGAACACGACCAGCCCATGTGACGGCGAGTGGAAGTGTTGACCAAACATTGCTCGCAAGTTCGGGTTCAGCCTCGAACTGCTTGGCGGCTTCACGAGTGACAGCCTCTGCCGTGTGGTCAATCGACTTGGCAATGCCCGGATACAACGTCAAGCCACCATGCTCAATGCGAATGTCCTCGATGGCATTGCCCATCGCAGTCGTCCACTTCAAACCCTTGGCCTTGTTGTCTTGGGCGAACTTGTGCCATGCTTCCATGTCCGTGAGGATTTGGTGCAAGGCTTCGTGGTTCCCATACCCACGACCGACATTGACTTGCCGTAGTGTCATTGCGCTTTCGGGACATTGCGCAGGCAAGTACACGTTCTTGCCATCCGTTGCGGCACCATCGCCATTGAACACGACATTGGTCTCAAGCTCGCTCGAAATCGTCTTGATACCAGTTGTCATGCCATCCATGTACTCACGACCAGTGATGTAGTCTCTGTCCAAATCAGGGTCGTCAGGGGGTAGGTAAAAGTTATCTGCCATTGTTTGCTCCCTTCTCAAGTGGATAACGATACATCGAACCGTTGTAGACTTTGCAGTTCGACAGTAGGAATGTACGCAAGAAACTCTTCATGCGTTGCGATGCCTCGCCAGTTTGGTAGATGAACCCAGCATGCTCCATCATGTTGCCCAACTGCTCGTGCAAGTTGTTCACGATGATGTCGAGGTCAGACGGTTCAATCACCGCATCGGGCGAACCCTTGTTCTCTTGGATACGAAGACGAACCTCGTTCAACCTTTCGGTCAGTGCTTTGCAGTACGCAGATTGCACGACTGGCGTTGGCTTCCAATCTTTAGCACGAGTGTCCGGCTCAATCTTCGTCTTGCGTCTGTCCAAGAACGGTGGGATGTCCGGCATGTCGAAGAGGTCGGGGTCTCTTCGCTTGATGCGAGGATTGGGTTTCTTGTTGATGCGGTCAGAGGGAACGTAGGGTTCCGGCACTGGCGCGATTGGTGCGGGTTCGTTAGTCTCGAAGCCAAGTTCCGCAAGTTGCTTCTTCACGATTTTATCTGTCATTACAGACCTCCATGTTGTGCGAGGATGATTAGTCCAAGCAAGATGTTGATGAACGCAAATTCAAGTCCTGTCATATAAACCTCCTATAGAAATTTGCAGTTGGGGAAATGCTTGTCAGCAATCTCGATGATGCGCTGTCGGTTATCGACTGGCGCACGGTCAATGATGGCGGTCTCGATGGCCATCTCGATTGCCTTGGCATTGGTTGGCAAGATGTTGTCGAAGAACGGTATCATCTCGCATATTGATTGCAGGCCACGAGGCGAACACGGCACAGTAATCTCGCCAGTGGTAAACGCCTTGCGCATGCTCTGTGCGAACTGCACAAGGTGTGTCCTCGTCTCGTCCGCAACTTCGGGGTAGTTCTTCTTCAGCACGGTGCTTTCCTCTTTCTCGGTGAGGTAGTCAACCTCGATGAACACCGGAAACCTATCGAGCAATGCGCCGTTGATGGGTCGCACGCCAGCATAGATGCCATGCTCATCGCCTTGGCCGCGAGAGTTGGCCGTAGCGCAGAAGCGGAACAGTGGGTGTGGTGTCACGATACGACCGCCATCCTCGGTCAGCATCAGACCCTTGCCCTCGGACGCACGTTGTATGACGAAGAGCAAGTCAGCACGACCAGCATCGAACTCGTCAAGGATGAGCGCACATGGTTGGGTCATGACCCTTGGCAATACACCCTCCTCGAACTTGGACACTGTGGTGCCACCGTCATTGGCAAGCGTGATGTTGCCCACAAGGTCAGCACGTTCGAGCGCACTGTCGAGGTTGACACGAAACACTGGCATGCCGAGACGAGCGAAGAACTGCTCGTACAATGTCGTCTTGCCCGAACCAGTGTGGCCATGCGCAAAGACGTTCTTGCCCTTGAGGAACGCAGTGCATAGCTTGAGCAAGTGCATGGCTCGTATGACGTAGTTAGGGTCAACGTCAGGACATTGCGGATGCCGTACCTCGTTGCCATCCTTGTCTGTCCACACGAGTGTTGGCAACTCGAACGACAGTTCGTTGTGCTTCTTGCCCGTGATGGGGTTCTTGAACAACTCGGATGCCTTGGTCATGACAACCTTGTACGTCAGCGTTGAGCCATCGACTTCGACATCAGCACTGGCGGTCATCACTGGCGCAGTCATTGCCCGTGACTTCAGCACAGATACCTCGTCCTCAAGTTTCTTGGCCAAGGTTTGTGCCACGGACAAGTCGGTGAGCATCTTCTTCACATCACCCATCTTGCCCTTGGTGGCTTGCGTGAGCAGTGCGTTGATAGCCGTCTCAACACTCGTGTCGATGTCCGGCACCTCAATCGTCTTGGTCGGTGCAGGAACGTCAGCATCAGCCTCAGCCTCGCCGAGTATCTTCATGGCAATCTCCGAGGGTACATCAATGTCCCTTGATTTGATTTCGTCCATTGCGTACTCGCCAGAGCCATTGGCGATGTCGTCAGCAACAAGGTCGAACGCGGCTCGTGCGCTGACACGTTGCTTGGCATTGAGGCCATGCTCGTCACACAGTGAGGTGAGCATGTCTTCGGTGCGGTCGAGCATATCTTTGGCCGAACCGTAAGGGTCGCGCTCGACAGCCATTGTCGCTAGTTTGAGTGCTTGCGAAAGCACATCGGTTGGATTGAACTCGTCCATAGGGTCTCCCTTCATTCTTCCTGTGATGAGTGTGTGTTCCTTGAGTTCGGTCAAGGTCATGCCAGTGCCAAACTCATGGGTGATGTGTGTGACATCCCTCTTGAGAATGTCAGTGTATTTGCGTGGGTAGAACTTGCCCACCTTGCCACCGCGAACAACGGTCAAGTCACCGTTGGTTTGGCATCTCGAAATGTATTCCATTTCGCATGAGATGGCGGTGTCGAAGTCTACGCCGTGCGTGACACAGCGTACTGCTGAGTGTATGAGAAACCCAGCGATTGCGTTGGGGTTCATGTCGTCAACACTGCGGTTGAACGTCTGCCCCCAAGCCTCTTGCCAACGGGCGTCAGCCTCGGTGACTTTGCCATCGGGGAAGTGCCACATGACTTCGGATACCAAGGCTTTCAACGCAGTGCGTTTGGCATCCGCCGTCATCCGGCTTGCATCCATGATGCGCTTGAGTAAATCGTAGCAATTCATGCTACCTCCTTTCCGTTTTGGTTTTGGTTTCAGTTAAGCTCTCCTATCTCTCTCTGAGAGATAGAGACGCGAAGGGGTCACTCGTAGCAAGGACACATTGCCAAGACTAGAATGACCAAGATAACGGCTTCCGCGAAGTACCGCTTAATCTCGTGAGGCATCATGCGCTTGCTCTTCGAGTTGTTGCATCTTCTGACGCAAGATAGCCTCGAACCCTTCATGCCCCTCGCTCATCAGCGCGGCTATCGCGGCTACCATTTTTGCGCAAGTATGCGCGGCATAGGCTTCGTCCTCAGACTTGAAGTCTGCAAACTTTGAGAAGCCAACCTCAGTGATAACGCTCATAGCGTTCTTGCGCACGTTCGTTGGCTTGAAACCAACGTAGGACATAAACTCGTCCATCTTGCCTTCGTCTTGCTCGAATTGTTCGAGGCCGAAAAGTTTCTTGATATTCATTTCCACGTTCCTCTCGTGACTTCGTAGTTGAAAAACAGCCATTCGGGATGGCATGTGCCAGTCTCCCATGTGCCATCGGCGTAGTACTCAGCTTGCCCACACCCCGTGATTACGTTCATGAAGATGAGCATGAACATGAGGTAGCCAAGCAATCCAAGCACCGTGTAGCCGAGAACCGTAGCGAGAACTTGCGCCCAGTGTTTACGACCGTACAGACGAGAAGCCTCTTCGTCCGTAAGCCTGCGATAGGTGTATCTGCGCCTACTCATGACGGCATCAACCTCATCTCACACTTGGCGTGACCAGTGGCATTTTCCTCGACCCAGTACACGCATGGGATGTTGTCGTGGAAGTTTAGCGACCACATCTGCACCCCATCGGGCGAGAAAGCGTAATCAGCCTCGATGTCCTTGAAGAACTGCTTGGCATCGTGGAACTTCTGATTGCGCTTGGCGAAGTTGTTCATGTATTGGCGGTGCATCTTGAGCAATCGCGCCAACACTGTCGCAGAGATTGTTCTGACCGTGACCCTCTGCAAGTCAGCGAAAAGCACCATGTTGCGAGCCTTGCTCGCGTCATCGTGATATGGTTTGACTAACGGCATATAGACCTCCTTTGTACCGTGTGTGATACTGATGTAACACTGATGTTACACCGATGCAAGTGTTGTCTTGTAGACAGACACAAAAAAACCCCCCACACTTGCGTGTGAGGGGTTGTTGTTAGCGTAGCCATGCGAGCAATTCACGCTTGGCTTGACGGCGGTCGCCACGGTTTGCAATTTGCTTGATGTCGCGCTTGCTTGTGCGTGGTGTCCTGCCGAGTTCCTCGCGAAGATAACGATTGTTGTTTCGTATATCCACGAAGTCGTATGCGACTGTCATGTGAGCAGTCGATTGTGGCTTTGGCATTATTCCTCCGTACCGATTGGTGTTTGGTCAAGGATTGCGTGATGTGTGATGTAGTACACAATCTCAGGAATGTTGATGTGTTCTGCATCGTTGTCATACACGAGACCGTCCTTGGTTTGCTTCGTCTTCGCGTGCATGATTTGCGAGTAGAAGTGATTGGCGATGTCGTGATTTGACATCGAGATGAGTTGTTGTTTCGTTGCGGTCATGCGTAAATCCTCCTAGCAGATATGCACAAAAAAAGCCCCCATCGCTTGCGCGATGAGGGCTTGGGGTTGTGGGCGATTAGCCGAGCAGAGCCATGATGGCCTTGCGCTCGGCAGGCTTGAGCGCCTTGAGCTTCGCCTCGAAGGCGACCAGCGATGCTTCCTCGGAAGCCTTGGCCTTGGAAGCCTTCGGCTTCGGTGCAAGCGCGGTCTTGAGTGCGTTCACCTTCGCGATGTTCGCGGTAATCTTCCCGACCTTGCCGTCCTTGAACGCCTTGGACAAGGGCTTCCCCTTGCGTGAGTGCGTGGTGGTCTTCGCCTTCGCGAGGCGTGCCTCGAACACGGCGATGATTGGGTCGATGTCGGCAACGGTCTTGGCCTCCTCAGCTTTCGCGATGAGTTCTTTGGCCACGAGTGATGTGAGTGCTGTCATGGGTATCTCCTTCTGATGCACGGTTGATTTCCGGCTGACTGCCGAAGCAACAGCCGACCTAAATAGCACTCCCCCTCTCTCTGAGAGGTACGGGACGATGGCCAAGCTAAGTGTCTGATATGATTGGTCATGGCAAGAAGAACCCCCATTGAAAGCCGCTTTGCCACTGCAAATCGAAGATTTGTTGCCAAGACGAAGCCGATTGTCCCTCAATGGGACAACAAAATCGTTCAAAATCAACGACTTGTCGTTGGGTCAGGCCGGTTTGCGACACTGCAAGGCAGTGTGACGGGCGGGGTGGGGTGCGACCCGGCGACCGCGTGCGTTTACATGTCATCCAGCCAACCAAATTTTCGCACCAAATTTTGAAAACGCTGTACCACAGGAGATACAATGCCCGCAGTTCGTAAACACCCTCACCCAACAAAAGGCTCCGGCGGCTTGCCCGCTGTAACGCCAGTTGAGATAGACCGCGTAAGACGAAGCGTACTAGATGTGGTAAGAAACAATATCCCACAAGTACGCGAAGTGCTTGACGGCTCGCGGAAGTGGGACAATCAACAGGTTCGGCTGTTTGGCATGATGCTAAACAAGGTAATGCCGGACTTGCATCACAGTTTTAACCAGCACTCGGTCGAGACGAAGGACGTACACGAACTGAGCATAGCGGAACTAGAAGAGATAGCCGCCAAATCTGAGGAGATTGAACACGATGAAAGTGACGAGAGCCGAAGCGGCGAGATACTTGTTGAAATTAAAGAAGGCGAGAAACAGCTTTCCTGATTTTGTTAGGGCTATGAACCCTGACTTTGAATTTGCACCCTTTCAAATTGAACTAATGGAGACACTAGATGCACTCGAAAAAGACGAACTCGGTGTACGAAGACTACTTATCACTATGCCCCCCAGACACGCCAAGTCTTTTATCGCGACTATCCACTTCCCTGTCTACTATCTGGCGAAAAAGCCTGTCCGAAATGTCCTCAGCACCTCGTACAATCAGGACTTGGCAAAGACTTTTGGCCGCCAAGTACGCGATTTGGCTCGTGAACCTATCGTTACTCAGGCGTTCGATGATTTCCAAATGTCAGAAGAAAGCCGAGCAGTTGATGACTGGCGTACTAGCCTTAACGGCACTTATTTTGCTACTGGCATTGGCGGTTCCACTACGGGGCGTGCGGCTACTCTGCTCATACTTGATGACCCTATCAAAGCCCGTGAGGAAGCTGACAGTGCCACCCAGCGTAACAAAACTTGGTCGTACTATGTATCGGCTCTTACAACTCGTAAACAACCTGAGCCAGACGGAACTCCGCCACTGGAAATTGTTATCCTAACCCGCTGGCATCCAGATGATGTAGCAGGCCGTCTCATGGAGACAGAGGATTGGAAAGAAGGAATGTGGAAGCATATAGACTTCCCAGCAATACAGAGGGTAAAAAGCAATGTCAAAATATCCGTGGCTTCTCTCCCAGAAGATGACCCGCGCTTCATTCCGCAGGGTGAACTCAGCAAAGTCGCCCCATCAAAAAGACACTACAATGAAGAAAGCGAAGAAGCTCTCTGGCCAGAGCGTTTCCCCCTTGATGAACTCAAGAAAAGAGAACGGCTAGACCCTCGTGAGTTCGCCAGCCTTTACCAGCAATCACCGTATGTAGCAGGCGGCAACCTAATCAAATCGTCTTGGTGGAGAACTTACGACCCAGAAGATGTGAACGTAACCACGCTTATCATAAGCGCGGACACAGCCTTCAAGAAAACTGAGCAGGCTGACTACTCCGTCTTGATGACTATAGGCATGGATAACGCTGGTGATATATACATTATGGATATACGCCGGGATAAAATGGACTTTCCTGAACTGAAAAGAGCCTGCATAGGTATCAACGGCAAATGGAGAGGAAGAGGACTTCGTGGATTTTACGTTGAAGATAAGGCTTCAGGCCAATCGCTTATACAAGAATTAAAAAGCCAGTCTGGGATGGCTGTTATCCCGTACAAGGTAAGCACGGACAAGGTTTCTCGCCTCAACGCGGTCACGCCAATGATAGAAGGCGGAAGAGTTCACTTGCCAAAGAACGCCCCTTGGCTAGATACTTTTATGGAAGAAACACAATCCTTTCCTTCGGGAAAGCATGATGACCAGATAGACGCATTGTCTATGGGTCTTGATGCAATAAGCCGTATGGGTGGAGCAAACCTATCCATGATTAACTCTCCGATTGAACTTTCTGACAGCCTTTACTCACAATTTGAACCATTCGGTCAGGCCGCGTCCTTGCAGTCTGAATGGACAGATAGTTTGTCAAAGTCTCGTGACAAGAGATTTACGAACTGGGGCGAGCTATAGGACGACAACCAGCTTACTTTCTAGGATTATTATGTCATGTGGTATAAAGATACAAGTTTAGACAAAACGGACGTTGTTGTTGACCTATCTAACCTGATGGGGCCGATAACTGCGTATGAAGACATCTCGGACATGCTGACCGAAGACCAAGAGCGCAAGCTCATCGACTATGTTCGGGCGGCTTCCCAAATGTCATGGCATAGCATCTCTCGCCGATACGACCATTGGCGGGACGCTGACCGTGCGCATGATGTATGGGTTCCGGCAGACACTACAAAATTTAGAGAAAAAGCGGTCATCGCTGATACCCGCGCAATCGCAGACACAGTACTTACATATCAAATGGCGGCGTTAGCAGGCCGTAACCCTATGTTTCAGCTTGAGGGTCTGAACAGAAAGTCCCGTAAGTCTTCGTTAATTCTTGAACGCCTACTGCACCAGCACATGAGACGAACAGCGGGCGAAGCTCGTCTTGCTCAACTGTTATTGGACAGCATCAGGTATGGTTTTGCCCCCACAAAAATTGTGTGGGACGTAAACGCAAACACATCAAGGATTGTAAACTTTGACCCAAGAAAATGTTTTCCAGACCCACGATGTTCATGGGGTGACTGGGAACAAATGCAATTTATTATTTTTACAGACTACGTTTCCACGAACGCTCTTTTGTCCAGCGGTATGTACCCGAAACTTTCCAAGTATCCGGGGCTAAGACGAAAGGCAAACAAGTCCAGTGGCTGGCTTTCTCACAAGTATTGGAAGGAAGAGGGCCGTGGACTGTCCATAAACCCAGAAGACCCTCGCGGGAACGAAAACGGATTTCACTTCACTCTCGACCAGTCCCGGACTATTGATGAGATGTGGGTGAGGTTTCAGGGCTATGAGATAGGAGTTCCCTCGGTCGAACAAATCTGGATGTGTGTGACAATCTTAGACGAAGAAGCAGTTATACGTTGCCAGCTTAATCCATACGGTCAGCAGTTCCCGGTCGTTATAGGTGGACTTTTCCAAGACAGCCACAAGACTTACAGCCAATCGCTGTATGACCTGTTACTGCCTCTACACGAAATCAGCACATGGTTGCTACGCTCTCGTATAGATAACGTACAAGCCGCCCTTAATAATTTGGTCTTCGTTGACCCCACTCAGGTCTCCGTGCCAGACCTAATTGATAGAAACCCGTGGGGCGTTGTTCGTACCATGCCGGGTGCTAAACCGGGAGACGGTGTATTTATCGCTGAGATACCAGACGTAACTCGTGGCCATTGGCAAGATATTGGCGCGATGTCTGATTTGAAACAGCGTGTTAGTGCCGCGTCAGATGCCCAGCAAGGTGTCCCAACTGCCGATGGTGTTCGTACAGCGACAGAAATACAAAGACTAACTCAGTTGGGTTCACAACGTCTGGGTGTTATTGCCCGCATCATGTCTGCCACGGCTATACGTCCTATGGTTCGCATGATGGTTGCCAACCTACAAGATGCGCTCAATGTTGAGGGTAGCTTGAAAATTGACACAGACGGTGCTGGTGGACAGCTTCAGGCTATGGCCAGTGACGGCTATATCGACTTTGATACCAGCATGATACAGGGCGATATTGATTACTTGGTAATTGATGGCACGCTCCCTGTAGAACCAACACGAAACGCAGAGACATGGATGAACATGCTACAAGTCATGGGTCAGACAGGTCTAAACATGGAATACAACACAGGCAAAATTCTTGAAGAAGCCATTCGTGCGATGGGTGTTAGCGACATTGAACAATACAAGGTTTCTCAGGAACAGATGCAACAGCAAGGGCCATCACCATCACAGCAAATGGCTATGGCAGAGAAAGCTAGGGGAGCGAGCGTTGTACCGCAAGAACAGTTAATGCAACAGGCGCAGGCAGGAAATGTTGTGCCAATGAGGGAGGCGCAGTAATGCCACAGCAAAAAGCATATCAGTTAGAACCACTTACAGGTTTTAACGCACATGAAAAAAATTACATAAAGGCTCTTATAAAAGAAGCTATTGCTGAGATACCAGCCCCAAAACCTTCGTCTTGCAACTGTTCAGGACAGGTAGATGGTGTCTCAAGACGAATAGCTGACCTCGAAGCCCGGTATGTTGAGGACGACAAATACGTTATAACTAGGGCAAAATTAGCGAGGTTCATGAAAGAAGAGGGCATAGAATAATGGCCATTACCCGTCCATCAGGCGAACAGTTACGCTTTGAAAGTACAAATACAGGAAGCCATGTTCTCGACACATATCTCGAAAATGCAGAGATAGGTGGTCGTAACCTTCAAGATTTGCTTGGAGAACTGTTTGATGTACAGGGAAATGTAAACCCAAACATCTTTCAATTCAGAATAAATACAGCAACATACAAGTTACAGGTTCGTATCGGTAACTTTGTAGGCACAAACACCGGGTATGTGGATGTACCAGACGGTACATTCTTCAGACCTACGGGCGCATACCAAGTTGGCTTTAACTATCTGATACATGACCTGTTTACGTTTAACGACAGCCTGTATTTGGTGACAGCCAACCATACGTCTGGCGCAGTACCAGATACAAGTACGTCATTTGTTGCAGTGTCTGGCGGCACAGGTAAAGTGCCAGCGACCGCTACGCAACTTGCTGGACAAGCAGGCAAGTTTCTAACGGTCAACGCCGCACAGCAAGGTTACGAGCTTACATCTTTTACAGACAGCAACGTATTTTACGGGTTCAGCATGGCAAACAACGCACTACAAGTGAACGAGGTTGGCTTACAAGAGTTACTTGCTGACGGTGCGCTAGTACAAAGCCACATAAATCTAGTAGACGCTATGCCGTTTCCTATACTCAACACAAACCCAGACCCGTTACTTGTAGACGGTTTTTGG
>CEVG01024156.1_pt1 | contig 17963 bp, 18 predicted proteins | sample 356511 | NCBI WGS metagenome assembly CEVG01 (sample SAMEA2623426, study PRJEB7988) | marine metagenome | biome: marine biome (ENVO:00000447); feature: surface water layer (ENVO:00002042); material: "saline water (ENVO:00002010), including plankton (ENVO:xxxxxxxx)" | depth 5 m | reverse complement strand
TAGACAAAAGTTTGGGAACTGTATTTTTATGTGCAGGGTGGTATGCAACTGTTGTTCCTATGATAGAAGAAGCTAATATAGAATTTGATAAAATCCGTAGCTTTGATATAGATACAGATGTTTGGAAAATAGCTGAAGTTTTCAATAAAGATTTAGTGTTAGATGATTGGAAATTCAAAGCAAGTACACAGGATATACATGATATAAATTACAATGTACACAAATATGAAACTACAAAAAGCAACGGAGATATCGAAACACTAAAAGACAGTCCTGACACGATAATTAATACCAGTTGTGAACATATAGAAAACTTTGATAGTTGGTATGCTAAGTTACCGACAGGAAAACTTGTTATATTACAAAGTAATAACTACTTTGATATACCTGAACATGTTAATTGTGTACAGGATATAAAACAGTTTGAACAGATGACACCTATGCAGGAAGTTTACTTTACAGGTGAATTAAAATTAGAAAAATACACGAGGTACATGAGAATTGGAATTAAATAATTTGACTATAAGAGAATTGCAGAAAGAAAGTGCTATGGCTTTGAGCACCATGCAGGCAACAAACAATAACATATGGCAGTTCAACAAGAAGGCTCATCATAACAGCCATAACTGGTACCGAGCTGTGATTGAATGGTATGTAGGTCAATATGGTGATCTACCTAGTCGCATAGGTCCTGGTAAAGATGTAAAGTTGGTTTTAGATGATAGTAGATAAAGAACCATTTTTCAAGGTAATTTATGCTGATGAATATACTTTTGAACCAGGAGGAGAATATAAAAATTACAGAAAGTTGAGAAAGCGGATGGGTCCTCGGTGGAAGTACTACGACTATAAATCAAACCCTATTGTTACTACAATCAATGAATTAGGGTATAGAAGTAAAACAGTATATCCTACGGAGGAATATTATATTGCTTTAGGGTGTAGCAATACATTTGGGCAATATTTGCACGAAGAAGAGAGATATAGTAATATTATTGAAAAGCAAACGGGTATACCTGTGATTAATTTAGGAATATGTGGCGGATCAGCAACCAGCACTTTTACTAACATATGTAAATTATTTTATAGTAATTATCCAAAGCCAAAAGCTGTGTTTATACAATGGCCAGAACAAAATAGACTGTCTGCCAACGGAGATAGAAGAATTAGATTAGTAAACGCTCATATGCCTAAACAAGATGTATTTGCTTTTTTTGTAAAAGATAACAGCTTAGAAGTCATGTCTAAATTTTGTTATGATATGACTCATAAGATCTGCGATGTGCCTATTATAGAGTTTGCAATTAATGATTGGGTTGCTAATTTTTATGGTGTAGAAGAAGTAGTTAGACTAGACAAAGCAAGGGATAACCAACATTGTGGCGAAAAAACAAACAATAAAATGGCAAGTTATATATTAGATAGGTTGAAGTATGCGTAAATTATATCTTACAACTGGACAAAGTAGATTTTATCTTGATGATGATAAAATCACAAAGGTTTGTGATCATATATGGGAAGAAGATAGATATAATTTATATAAAAAGTTTAGAGAAATGCATCCTTATTGTGTGAACGTTGTAAAATGGGTAAGCGATAATGAAATCCAAATGGAGAAACTTGATATAGCATTTACTGTTGATGATATTTTACAGTATGGTGCGTTTGATTTGCACCCAAAATTAACAAAAGAAAGATTGCATAGGGCAGTGTTATTTTTTCAACAAGTCCAGATAGATTTTTTAAATTTTTCTATACAAGAATTACCAGAAGGAAAATATTTTTATCATACAGATACACACTTGTTAAACTTTGTTTTTACAACTGATGATGAAATAAAACTTATAGATCCTAATTCTTTTCAAATTACTACACAGTTTGTAAATACCGAGTACACAACATATTTTAATCGTTTAATGTGGCGAGCACATTTAACAATGCAAAGATTAGAAACAGGAAAAAAATATGTATAGATATGAAGATATACAAACTGTTCATTTAGAAGTTACACAAAATTGTCAAGCTGCCTGTCCAATGTGTGATAGAAACATGAATGGAGAAGGTATAAATCCTCATATTAATTTAGACGAATTATCATTGTCAGACTGTAAAAAAATTTTTAGTCCTGCATTTATATCTCAGTTAAAAACAATGTACATGTGCGGCAACTTAGGAGATCCAATTATTGCACGAGATACATTAGAGATATTTCGTTACTTTAGAGAAAACAATTCTAACATGTGGCTAAGTATGAATACTAACGGTGGAGCAAGAGATGAAAACTGGTGGATGGAATTGGCACAAATTTTTGCTAGTAGTGGTGCTGTTATCTTTAGCGTTGATGGCTTACGATCTACAAATCACTTATACCGCCAAGGCGTTGTTTGGGACAACGTTGAACGCTCCATGAAAGCATTTGTAAAAGGTGGTGGTAGAGCAAGATGGGATTTTTTAATTTTTGAACATAATCAACACCAAGTTGAAGAAGCAGAAGCTTTAAGTAAAGAATGGGGATTTGAAAAATTTGTTGCAAAAAAGACAGGTAGATTTATAACGCAAGATTCGAAAAAGAAAGAAACACATCAAGCAGTAACTAAAAAAGGAAAAACTTCTACAGAACTTAAAAAACCTGATTCTAAATATCAAAATAACGCAATAAAAAAACAAGATATAATTATCGAAAAATATGGATCTATGGATGCATATTATGATGTTGCACCGATCAAACCCAAGTGTGTAGATAAAAAAGAAATATACATTACAGCAGAAGGTTTAGCAATGCCTTGCTGTTGGACCGCTGGCCGTATGTATAAATGGTGGCATAAAGATCCTTATGTAGAACAAATTTGGACACACATAGATATAGCTGGGGGCAAAAACGCTATAGATGCAAGGAATGGATTGAAGGAAGTTTTTAACACGGGTATTTTTGACACTATAGAACGAAGCTGGAAATATGAAAGTTGTAGTTTAGGAAAACTTAAAGTGTGTGCTATGAAATGCGGCGCAGAGTTTGATCCTTTCACAGAACAATGGAGTTAACATGTACGAATTTAATAATAAATTATATGAAAATTTAGCAGGATTTGACTTCTTCAATGTAGACGGAGTTAAATTTGCTTGGAATCCGAAATGGAAGAACGTGGGTATAAACCTATCTGGTGGTGCAGATAGTGCATGTTTAGCATATACTATTGCAAATTATATAAAAGAAAATGACATAAATTGTAAAATACATGCGATAAATTTTTTAAGATGTTATCTTACAAGACCTTGGCAAAAGCATGTAGGATTAAGAGTATATAATAGACTGAAAGAAATGTTTCCTGATATTGTAATTGCTAGATATCAAACATTTATTCCTCCTGAGATAGAACACAGTCAAATAGGACATAGTATTCCTTTAGCTGATGGTTCTAAACAATCAGGCGATAATGTTATTACAGGCAGTTATAATAGATTTTGTGCAAGTGAATATGATTTAGATTGCATTTTTAATGCTACAACTGCCAATCCTCCTGATGCAGGAGAGTTTAGAGTTCCTGAAAGAGATTTGAATATAGAAAATTGTAAACTTGAAGACATGCTACATTGGACAGAGAAGCACAAGTTTTATCAATATAGACCTTTATTATATGTTAGAAAAGATTGGGTATATAGACAATATAAAAATAACAATATTATGGATTATTATAATTCTACAATGAGCTGTGAAGGTGATTTGACTGTGCATGAACCTATGATGTCTCAAACTACATTTGAAGATTATAATGAAAATGTCCACATAACACCTTGTGGTGAATGTTGGTGGTGTTGGGAAAGGAAATGGGCTGAAGACCAGTATGTGGAATAATATCAGGAATCTTCAATTAGATCACACAAGTAGATGCAATCTTATGTGTCCTCAATGTGCTAGAGTATGGGATAATGGTAAAGCACTTAATCCGTCTATGCCTATTAGTGATTTAAATTTAAATGATTATGAAATACTGTTAGAGCCATTTGCAGACAATAAACTAAATCAAATATTACATTGTGGAAATTTTGGAGATGTAATTGCAAGCCCCACTTTTATTGAAACTTTTGATTACAGTCTTGATTTTACAAACACAGTGCAAATTGAAACAAACGGAAGTGCTAGAAAAATAGATTGGTGGAAAGATTTAGCAAAAAGGTCTAAAAATAAACTTATCATGGTTTTTTCTATTGATGGTTTGAAAGATACAAATCATATTTACAGAGTAGGAAGTACATATGATAAAATTATAGAAAATGCTAATGCATTTATAAATGCAGGCGGCAAAGCAGTATGGCAGTTTATAGAGTTTGAACATAATTATCACCAAATAGAAGAAGCCAAACATATTGCTAAGGACATGGGATTCACAGATTTTAGAGTAAAATATACGTCAAGATTTGCAGAACAAAATATTAAAAAAGTACAAACAAAAAAAGGCGATACAGTAAAAGATACAGACAATAATAAAAATCAAAAAGACATGAAAAATATTCTAAAAACATTTTCTAGTTTTGATGAATATGTAGAAAAAACAGATATCACTTGCAAATACCTTGCAGATCAAAGATTGTTTGTCGATATGGAAATGCGCCTATGGCCATGTTGCTGGTTTGGTGCTCCTAAATACTTCTCGCATAAAAATGCACAGTCTACTAGTTTCCAGCATTTTTTTGATTTATATGGAGAGGATTTTAATGACATGCGTAAGTATGGATGGGGTGTGCTTGATCATGAATTTTTTCAAACATACTTAGAAAGGTCCTGGAATAGTCCTAATGACAAATACAAACGTATTTACACTTGTGGTCGTACATGTGGCAATAAGTTTCAGTTTAGTAGTGGTTACGGAGAAAATAGAAAGAGTGTTAAATTATGATCAATAACCCCGCTATAGCAATTGATAGTGACGACAAAACATTTATGGTAATTTGGAGTTGGGGATTGCGTTGTAATTTTGACTGTTCATACTGTAGTCCTGAAAGGCACAATAACAATAGTAAACACACTAACAAAGAAAAATTATTAAAAGCAGTTGACTTTTTAAAACAATATAAACAGATGATGAGTAATTACATTGATCATGACATGTGGTATATTAGTATTACAGGTGGGGAGCCTACAGCAAATCCATACTTTGTTGAAACAATGAAAGCATTAAAACAAGATGCTACAGACTTTAGATTAGATGTTACAACAAACGGTAGTTTTAGTGAAAAAATTAGGAATGAAATTACGCCAGTCATTGATCATGTCACTATATCATATCATGCTGAAAGCGATCCTAAAATTAAAAAAAGAGTAGTAGATAATATAAAATATTTTCAAAATAGTAGGGTAAGACTAAAAGTTAATTTAATGATGCATGCCTACGAATATTGGGACGAATGTGTTGCACTTGCAGATGATCTAACCAAATTAGGTGTAAACATTGTACCTAGGATAATAGGTGAAAGTCTAGAAGACAATGCCTTTAATCACAAATATTCACCAGCACAAAAACAATGGATGAAAAATTATTGGGACACAATGGGTAATAAAATCACAGTTCAACCAAATGTAGAATCTATTCCTAAAAAAAGACCACACAAAGAATTAAAACAAGTCGGTTCATGTGCATGTGACGAAGGTATGCCTCAACCTGCAGAACCTTATGCTCCAATTACTGAAGTAGTTAGCAAAGGTGCGGATAAAGAAACAAGTGCAAAGTTAAGTATGGGCAGATATTGTTGCGGTAAGAGAGATTTATCTAGTATGTCTACTGAAGGTGTATGGACAGAATCAAAACTTGTGAATCACACAAATTTTAAACATTGGCATTGCTTGATAAATTATTATTTTTTATACATTGATCAAGAATTTGATTTAGTATATCATCATCAAACTTGTCAAGCCAATTGGCGTAAAGGTAGAGGAAAATACAGAGATCCTAATAAAAAAGGTGTAGACGAACAGTCAGCTATAGGCACTATTAGTGATTACAAAGGTATAATTGAAAACTTTCAAAGTAAAATACACGAAGGTAATATTCCTATGATTCAATGTCCGAGAACTAGCTGCGGTTGCGGAGTTTGTATTCCAAAAGCAAGAGATGCTAAGGTAGCAGACTTTTTATTCAAAAAGCACGTAAAAAATGTAAAGCCAGCCTGGTATCCAGAGCTTGAAGAGGCAAAATAAGTAATTGTATGACAGACACAAAGTATCCATCAGAAACGTTTTGCTTGTTACCTTGGGTACATCTTAGCACAAGACCAGACGGAAGTATGCGTGTATGCTGTACAGCAAACGCAAGTTCAGTAGGTCCTACTAATGATAAGAAGCATGGTGGACAAGTAGGTATTCTAAAAACAGACGACGGTAAACCTAACAATTTAAATGTTAGTGATTTTGAAACAGCTTGGAACAGCGATTACATGAAAAATGTTCGCTTACAGATGCTTAATGGAGAACAGCCTCCTAGTTGTTTAAAATGCTACAAAGAAGAAGCCGCAGGTCATAGATCAAAACGCATGTGGGAAACACACTACTGGAGCCAAAGAGTAGACTTAGATAAAATTCTTCAAGAAACAAATTCAGACGGCAGTGTACCTCCTAACCTAGCATATATTGACTTGCGTTTTGGTACAAAGTGCCAACTTGCGTGTGTTATGTGTTCACCGCACGATAGTTCGGGATGGATCAAAGACTACAAAGCAATTTTCCCCGCAGTAAAAAATCAATCTTTGAAAGAGATAATGCAGTGGAAAGACAAAGGAAGTACAAACGGTAGTAGCTACAACTGGCACAAACAAAATCCTACATTCTGGAAACAGTTTTATGAACAGATGCCAAGTATGCAACAGATTTATTTTGCAGGCGGTGAAAGCCTAATTATCGAAGAACATTATGAAATACTTGAACATGCTATTGAAATGGGGTACGCAAAAGATTTAGAATTGCGTTATAACTCAAATGGTGTAGAATGGCGTGAAGATTTATTTGAGCTGTGGAGCCATTTTAAGTTAGTCCGCTTTCATTACAGCATCGACAGTATTAAAGAAATGAACGAATACATTCGTTATCCTAGTGAATGGAAAAACCAAGTAAACACATTTCATAGATTAGATACAGAAACAACAGACAACGTAGAAGTTACTATTGCTTGTGCAGTTCAAGCTCTTAACGTGTATTATTTGCCAGATCTTATACAATGGAAGTTAGAACAAGGCTTTCGTAAAGTAAACATGTGGCCGTTTGGTGCAGGTGGTATAAGCCAACATTTTGTATATTGGCCAGGACACTTGAACGTAAAAGTTTTGCCTAAATGGTTCAAACAAGAATGTAGACGTAAGTATGAAGAATGGTATCCTTGGTGGGAAGCAAATTGGGAACTTGGTATACCTAGTTGGCACAAGGGCAAAGTTGATTTTGAACAATGGCGTAGTGCTGAGTATGGTATAAAACGTCTTAATGGTATCTTAAGTTTTATGGAAAGCGAAGACTGGAGTGTACGCCTGCCAGAAATGCAAGAGTTTTTATCTTTGTGTGATGAGCAAAGAGGAATAAAATTTGCTAAAGTTTTTCCTGAAATGGAAGGTATATTTGATGAAACCAGAACTTAGTAACAGTTTTTGTTACTTTCCGTTTTATCATCTTGCAGTAAAGGATTTTAAAGGTGATAAAGCAGAAGTTGTAGCTCCTTGTTGTAATATGATAGATTTTAAAAATCCTTTTGATTATTTTGATAACGACCAAAAAGATAGTTTTGAAGAATATTTCTATAGCAAGCCTATGGAAAAACTTAGAAAAGATTTGCTAGAAGGTAAAAAACCTAAATGTTGCAGTCATTGTTGGAAGTTAGAAAGCAAAAGTAAAAACAGTCAACGTCTGAACAGTGAATGTGATATGCCTGATGACTTTGTATTTGATTTAGAAAATCCAAAATTAGTTACTATTGACTTTGCTACAGGTAGAACATGTAATTTGTCTTGTAGAATGTGTTCTCCAGGAAGCAGTAATAAGTTAGATAGTGATTATTACAATATGTCAGATCTTGACCGTGAATTGCTTGGTTGGGAAAATGTACGTATAGGTGATAGCAATCCTACATATAATCCAGCTTGGCAAAAGTTTTTAAAAGATCAAAATGATGTATCAGTCATTAAAGTGATAGGTGGAGAACCGTTTGTTACTAAAGATTTTATAGATATGTTACATGCTATTATAAAAAATAATAGAGCAAAAGATACAGAACTTATTATAACTACAAATGCAACCAAGTTTAGCAATTACAATGTAGAACTTTTAAATCATTTCAAGCACATAAGACTTCTTATTAGTATTGATGCTATAGAAAAGCAGTATGAGTATATAAGACATCCTATGCCTTGGAATAAATTAGATGCTAGTGTGCGTAATTTTAAAAATAAAATTAAAACAAGTAACGAAATAATTATAACTACACCAGTTATGGTTTTAAATGTATTAGGCTTAGATAGTTTAGCTGATTGGGCTTTGTCTATGGATATCTCATATATATTTTTAGATACCGTAAAGCCTGTAAGCAGAGGAATAGATATACAGCATCTTTCACGTTCTATACTTGACACAGCCTATACAAATATTAGTAAATATGATAATGTAACAGGTCCAGGTTTAGATTATATGAAATATATGAAAACTTCTGCAAGGCCTAACAAAAATAAAATATTAATGGAACTAGGTGTGTTTGACAAATTAAGAAATCAAAAATATCAAGATTTTTTGCCTAAGAAAATAGTAAGGTGGTTAGATGACAAATGAAGCGTGGTGTCCTTTACCTTGGTTAAGTGTAAACGTAAGAAACAACGGTGACCTAAGAGTATGTTGTAATGCTAATGTTGGACTTGATCAAGGGCTTGTAAAAAAAGAAGATGGAACTATATACAATTTAGGCACAGATGGGATAAATGATTTTCGTAATGGTAAAATTATGAAAGAAATCCGTACTTCAATGCTCAAAGGAGAATTTCATCCTAGTTGCATAAGATGTAAGCGAGAGCATGAAGCTGGCATGGATAGCAGAGCATCTTGGGAACGTAGCATTTGGAAAAAACATCTTACAGAGGAATCTGCTCGTGATATTACACAAGAAGATGGAACTATTGATACTGCTAAGGTACCTATTACATATACAGACTTAAGGTTTGGAAATTTATGTAATCTTAAATGTAGAATGTGTGGACCTACAGATAGTAATCAGTGGTATGATGATCAAGCTAAAGTATGGAATGTAACTAGTTACAAAGATGCAGAGAAAGTTATTCCATTAGTAAAAAATTCAAAAGGTAAATTTACAGCTGATACAAATATATATGATTGGTATAATAATCCAAGATTTTGGAAAGATTTAGAAGATGCAATTCCTACATTAGAAAGATTATATATAGTTGGCGGCGAGCCGTTAATGATTGATCAGCACTATGAATTTTTACGTAAATGTATAAATGCAGATAGAGCAAAAAATATAGTCGTAGAATACAATAGCAATATTACCAATATTCCGCAAAGGGCATGGGATATATGGAAAAATTTTAGACGCATTCAAGTAGGTATGAGTGTAGATGCAGTAGGACCTATTAATGATTATATCAGACACCCAAGTAAGTGGTGGAAAATATCTGAAAATATGCACAAATTAGATAAAGCAGAAGGCGAATATAAAATTTGGTGGGCGGCAACAATACAAGCCTATAATATGTATAATTTACCTACAATGATGCGTTGGAAGATAGCACAAAACTTTAATCGTGTAAATAAAAAAGTAGATTGGAAACCAGTAATAAGTCCGCATCCTCTGCACAATCCTGATTTTTTAAATGTTAAAATATTTCCAGCTGACAGCAAAAAATGGATTGCAAATTATTTTGAAGAACAAAAAGTAGAAGCTAAGGAAGAAATTTTTGCATATGATTTTTTAAATGAGGAAGAAAAGAAAACTAATTACAAATATTTTTGTAAAATACTTGATCAATATGTAAAGTATATGAACGCAGACGATTATTCACATAGATTAGAAAAATTTTGGCATTACACTAATAGCTTGGATAAATTACGTAAAGAAAGTTTAAAAGATGTTTGTCCTATAACCTTTGATTTATTAAAAGGTAATGAATATGGTCACGTGGGGTAACATAGCTTGTAAAGCACCCTGGAGTATGATTACTATCGGTCCAGGAGGCGAACTAAAATTATGTTGCTCAACACATGAACATGCTTCTCATATATCTAAGCATGATAGCTTATTTGATTGGTTCAATGGTGAATATTATAATCAAGTAAGAACTGAATTTACAAATAAAATTTGGCCAACAGCGTGTAAAATTTGTAAGCAGTCTATAGAACAAAATCATACACCTAGTAGAGATTTTCCATACTTTGCAAACTTACCCATAAAAAATAATGTTTCTGCTGAAATAAAAACACCATTAGCTTTAGAATTTACTCCTAGCAATCTTTGTAACCAAACTTGTGTCATGTGTGGAAGTAATTTCAGTAGTAAATGGTTTGCACACGATAAACGTGCAGTAGCAGAAGGTCTTTATTGGAGAGGCAATCAACCTGGACTTGTTAACATTGTAGACAAACCGTATCAAATGTCAGAAACTGACTTTCAAAAAATACTAGATATACTCCCGTCCTTAGAAACTATTACTTTAAAGGGTGGTGAACCTTTTGTAGAACCACGTAATATACAAATACTAGAATTTTTAGCAAATTCAAATCATAAATTAAAACATATTGATATCACAAGCAATGTACATAGTGTTACTGATTATCATTGGACATTGTTAAAAAAGATAAAAGCAAAAGGCACCTATATTAATATAGGAGCAAGTCTAGATGGTACAGGTAAAACTTATGAATGGATAAGAAGTACGCCTTTTGAAAATACTTTTGAAAATATGAAAAAAGGTAAAAGTGTACTTGGCAAAGACACATTTTTTATTTCTATGACTGTAAGTTTGTACAACTTTTTTACTATTTGTGAAGATGTAAAGTTTTGGTATGACAAAGATCTTGTTGATACTGTAGGTTTTAATTATGTTTACGGACCATACTATGCATCTCCTAGTTTGTTTAGACAAAAAACTATAGATAAAGTATTAGCAAAGTGTAAAAAAGAATTAGCGGAATTCAAGACAACTAGAATACAACAGCTTTATAGAACAAAACACAATCCAGAATATCTTGTAGATTTAAAAAATGTTAAACCTTGGATTGATTTTGTTTCCGAAATGCGTGGCTTCAACATACTTGATTATCAACCGTCACTTAAACGTTGGGTATCAAAGATATCTGCAAACTGAGGATAACTTTCAAAAAAGTTTTGTCCTCTATATTTGTCAGTACCTTCTAAATATTTTTGCAAACTAGGAAGTAAATGGCTATCGTCTTTACTGTTCATAAAATTTTTAATGTACTCTAAGCCATCATTAATTTTTTTAACATTACAAGTTGATTGATAATCTTCAAACTTTTTGGTTATTCTTTCTTTTATGTGTTGCGGTAATGCAGTAACACATAAATTTTCTGGATATGTAAGATGAGTTGGATTCATACCTTTCCATGGTCCTGGATCGTTATCATACCACCATTGCATACTTTCTGGCATATGCCATACATTTAAAATACTAATTGTACTCCGTAGAAACACTGTAAATTTTTTTGTTGCTTTTAGTTCTAGAAAACGTTTTGTTACTGCTTCAGTAGTTTCGTACTTAGCAGGCCATCTAATATACTCAGACTCTGCAGGATTTGCACTATCGAAACTTAAAGCAAATTCTACTTGTTTAAATTTACTCCATTTTTCTATCCATTTTTCTTTAGGCATAATTGTGCAATTGGTGCTGTAATTTAAAAATATTTCACTACAATCTCTCTCAGCTAAAAGTTTGTCTACAAGCAACCATTGATCCTTTGTCATTAATGGCTCGCCACCTGTAAATTTTATATGCACTAGATCATTTATAAAAGGATAAATGTTTGATATATCGCTTTTACTTTTTTCTACACTATTCCAAGTTTTACCAAATATTTTCTGTTCTTCTTTGTACCACTTCCAAGAATATCTACTGTCACACATTCTACAAGCTAGATTACAATCGTTGCTTATAGCAAGTTCTATCCATCCTATCTTAGGATTATCTATATCAACTAGTTTGTCTATAGGTAAATCAGTATTATCGTGATAACGCTCACGCAGGCTTCGTTTACCGGCATCTTCTTCTTGATAGCAACGTATACAACCGTCTACTCGTTCTCCGTTCATCATTTTAGTGCGAACCTCATTCATCCAGTCGCCGTAAAACACTTCACTCAAAGTTTTTTCATTTAGATTATTTTCATTTGGTCGAAATTTTTCTGCGAATCTGCAACAAGGTTTGACACGACCAGTAGGATCAATAAATTGGTGATCCCAAGCCATACTGCAAAATGTTTTACTAGGTATTTTCATTAAACATATCCTAAGGCATTGAGGCTTAATTTAAATTTATTTGTGTTTTTACTTGGTGTAGCTCTATGAATTACATCTGAACTGAAAGTTATCATTTTATTTTCTTGCCATTTATACGTAATAAAATTATTTGTATGTTTTAGTATATCTTCTTCGATAAATTTTTTTGTTTCTACATCCTGAAACTTGCCGCCACCCATTATAACAATTTTTCTATTGTATGTAAATTCGGTAAATTGTGTGCCTGCATCTTCATACCATTCCAAAGGCACTATAAAACCTTTTTCACATTGTAATTTATAATCTGAGTCGTAATTGTAATCATTATGCCAACCTACTGGATCATAAAACTTACCTACTTCTATATGCCAACTGTATTTTTCAAATTCAGGATACGTTTCACAAATATTGTCTACAATTTGTTTTTGAAAATTTTTAGGAAGTGTAAAAAATGTATTTCTCTTTCTAATTTTTTTTGGTAATTTTTCATATGCTAAACAATAATCTCGTAGATCATCATTAAGAGTAAAATCAATTATACTGTGTTTTAATTCAAGCAAAACATTATACCTTTTTTTCTAGATTGACTGCAAGTAGCACTATGTAAATACTTTGTATGAAACATAAAAATATCGCCAATATTCCATTTATAGCTATGTTTTATACTAAAACCCATATAATGTTCTCTATACCATAACCATTTATCTTGCCAGTATTTTTTTCCATCTTCTTCTGATATTTTATAACCTGGAGACCAACCTTCTATTGTTGTTCTATCTCTCACACCTTTATTAAAGTATGGTTTATAATCTGCTGGTGCATCCTTTGAAAGAAGTTCTATATTTGTATCTGAAGTTTGATCATATATGAGTGTATAAGCATCACCGTCTATAAATTCTAAAGGTATTATCCCTTGCATAGTATATTTCACAGTATCTGAATGCATACCGTATGGGCTTGTAATATCATAAAAATTTACAGTGTGTATTTCTTTATCAGGATACCAAGGACGTATCTTGTCTATAATTCGTGTTTCTACTTGTTCTTCTAGTTCTCCTCTTGGAATATATAATTTATTCTTGCCTGCTCTAGCCTGCGGGTCTTCAATACTATCCATAGCATTTTTAAACCATGATATATCTTGTTCTGACAGTATTGTATCTATAGTGTGTATATCATCCATTAAATAACTCCGGTTTGTATTCTTGAAATCCATAAGCACGTTCTCTACACCACCAACATTCTTCTCCTTTTGGTTTGAAATCGAAACATGTAAGTGTGTGATTTTTACTTTCTTCTGTTTCTGCTTCACATGATCTTGTTACAGGAAACAGTGTGTCTAGTAAGCCAAACTTTTTATAAAGTTTTCCAACTATTTTTTTATCACTAAACAAAAGTGGAAACTGTGTAGTTTTTTGCTCTAGTTTTTTTAACACTTGTACTCGATCATCTCTTTCTACTTGTCTTACAAAATTTGTATCTGGTACGTCTTCAATAGGAGGATTTGCTGTTAATCCATTTCCGATAAACCACAAATTATATCTGCTACGGTATTCGTCTATGTTTAATGAAAATAACCTCTTTTTATCTTCGTCAGTAACATGCTCTAAATGATTAGGAGTAGGAAAAATTAAATGTTGTCCAAACCGCATGTCTAACAATTTTTCTATTGTTCTTAGAACATTGTATGCTCCTCTAATATTGCAAGGTCTTGCCATGAATTCAGTAGTAATAGGATATATTTTTGTTCCTGTATTGTATTTTTTTACAGTCTTTGCAAACAGATAAGCTACTAAAGCACTGTCAGCACCACCGCTAACCATTACTCCTATATCTCTTTTATGTTTAGGTACAGCTATTTCAATAAAATTATCATCTATCGTAATTTTATCTATGTAGCATTTGTCTTGTAAATAATTTGTAACTGTACTTGGATTCATTATACACTTGGCCCCATGGCCCCTCCTTCATTGTAATGATCATATATATGAGATACTTTTTGTTTTTGATTTGTTATCTTTTCTAATTCTGCAAGTAAATGATCTGTTGCTTTTTCTACAACAGGATACTCAAGCTCTAAACATTTTTCTTTAAGACGTAACCATCTACGAATACGTACTTCCCTAGTGTTATCTTTGTAAACCCAATGTTTGTTTTCGTCCCAAGTTATGCCCATTTTTTCTTGGTTCCAAGCTAATGGGGATCCAGGTACAATATCTAGAGTAGGTCCTAAAGCAACACTCCTTACAAGTCCTTTTTTGTTTATCCAATTGTATTTTTCTAACATATCTAAAGTTTTTTGAAATTCTTCTTCAGTTTCGGTAGGATAGCCGACTAATAACAACCAAGCCATTTCTATATTGTGTTTAGCACACATTCTAAAGGTAAAGTCCATAGCTTCGTCATCGAACATTTTCTTCATGTCGTTTCTTACAACTTCACTACCGCTTTCTACACCTATGCTTACAAACCGTAGTCCTGCTTTATCCATAAGCTCATATACTTCTTCAGCCATTTGATGTTCTGGTCTAGCTATAAATTGTCCTTGCCATCTTACTGGCTTCATCATTCCTTTATCTCTGTAATCAATAAGTGTTGTACATATATCTTTTAATTGTTTTACACTACCATTAAGTAAACTATCTGTAAATAAAAACCTTCTACTGCCATATGCCTGGTTTTGAACTTGCATTTCTTCTGCTATACTTGCACCACTTCTAAATCTAAATTTTGGCCATATACTTTGAATATCACAAAAACTACATTTTCTTACACATCCTCTTGATCCAGTAATATATACAAAATCAGTACCCATTTTAGTGTCATCTTTTATTCTAGGATCACTCCATGTTGTAGGATACTTGTCCATATGAAAGTCGCTGTAATCTGGAATTGGTATTGTATCTAAATTGTTTATCTGAACTGGTGCATTACCGTTTACACCTGGCACATCAAATTTATTTTCTAATATGTTTAATATGGCTTCTTCGCCTTCGCCAACAACATAACAGTCAACTAATCCTTTATCGTATAATAATTTTCCTGTGTATTCTGCAAATGGACCTCCAGCCACTAGTTTTACATCCGGAAAATTTTCCTTAAGTATTTTGCATAACTTTATGCTTATCCATTTGCTTCTTTGGCTAAAGATTGTCATACCTATCCATTTAGGATTTTTTGTCTTTATATGATCAATCCATCTAAGGCTGTGTTCATGAATTACTTCATTCCAAAATTCTTCAAATTTATCTTCATATCTAAATGTCAAATCAGTGTCAAACCAAACTGCACCGTGTTTTTTTGTATCAACATTTAACCATAAGTCAAGGTTCAAGTCATAACAATAGGCTTTATAACCTTTATTTTCTACTGTGGCTTTCAGTATTGCTGGGGCTGTAATAGGAGCTCTTAGCTCAAGCCTTGGCAAAGTTAAAAATATTATGTCAATCATTTACCTGTTCTAACGCCCATTCCCTTTCATTACACCACCAACACTGACCGCAAGTTGATGTAAAATTATCTGTGAGGTCCTCAGAACCTTCACATGATCTTGTCAATGGAAGCAATGTATTTAATAGATTATTTTTTTTGTACATATCTATGACAAATCTTTTATCTACCATTGCAAAGGGGATAGTTTCAACTGTATCTTTGTAGATGCTTTTTCGTGTGGGAGTATCTCTATCTTTTTGTCTAACTTGATCTTTAAATGTTTTCATCACTTCAAAAGAAGGATTTTTAGTTTTACCACTAAAGAAGTGATCTAACAAATTATTTTCTAACATAAATCTAGTATAATATCCAAATACTTTTGCTTTACGATCATCTCCTTGTTCGATCTCATCCATTGCAATAGTAAATTTATATATCTGACCAAAGTTTTTATATCCTGTGGATTTTTTAATTTCTTCTACTATTTTTTTTACTTTTTCTTGACTCCAAGGACGTACTTGCCAATTACAACTAAAAGGGTGTAGAATAATGTCACTGTCAATTTCTTTTAAATGTTTTGCTACAAGATAGCATAATATAGCACTATCCGCACCACCACTCATGCTTATTCCTAGTTTTTTTATATTTCTTGGAATTTTGATGTGAGCGGATTGGCCAAAACTGTCAGTAAGTAATATCATGAGTTCTCCATATAGTTAAATACTTTATATTTATAGGACCTGACCAAATATGTATATGAGACCTGAAACAATAGAAGAATTGCATGTGGAAGTTACAAATAAATGTAACGCCGCATGTCCTATGTGTGATAGAAATATACACGGAGGCGTTGATCGCCCTGGGCGGGGACTGAGTGAATGGTCGTTAGAAGATATAAAAAAAGTCTTTACAGGATTACCTAATCTTAAATTTGTGTATTTCTGTGGTACACATGGAGAGCCTTTAGCCTCAAAAAACATATTTGAAGCAATTAAAGCCGCTAAAGATACTGGCGCAAGAATGGAAATGTTTACCAATGGAAGTTTAAAAAATAAAACATGGTGGGAAAAATTAGTTTCAATATTAGATAAAAATGACAGAATAACGTTTGGTGTTGATGGCATAGAAACAAATCATTTATATAGGCAAAATACGGATATTAATAAAATTTTAGAAAATATGAAAATTTGTTGCGGTGCAGATGTAAAAGTAAGATGGGATTATCTTGTTTTTAAACATAACGAACATGAAATGGAAAAATGTAAAAAAATTGCAAAAGAAATGGGCGTAAATAATTTTCGTTTTCGCAGAACCGCAAGATTTGACAGGCATATAAAGTATCCTGTATTTGATAAAAATTTTAATGTAACACACTATTTAGAACCACCAGAAGCAGAAGAATACAGACATCCTAGTATACAAGAAATGGAAATGATTTTAGAAGATTTAAAAATGAAAGGTCAAAGACGTTTTAACATGACGGATTTTGAATACGAAGATAGGCCACTACCTAAAGATTGGAAAATTAATTGTTTGTATCAAGAAGCAAAAAAAATATATGTAAACAATAGAATGGAAGTTTTTCCTTGTTGTTATATTAGTGATGACAACGAAACTTTTAAGATGCTTACAAATGCTGAACTCAAATATCCTAGAGGTGAACTTACTTTAAGAGATAAAACATGGACAGAAATTTTAGACCATAAGTACTTCTCTAAACAACTTGTAGAAAGTTGGAAGAAAACTAACGTACCACCTAGATGTATACGAGTATGTGGAGCAATAAAACGAGAACAAGAACAAAATGTTAAAGTTGAACTTTGATTGACAAATGAACAAATTGGTGCTATACTAGAGACATGATTGAAGACTTAAAATGGAGTAACTATGACTTTTCTAAAATTCCTTTTGACGACATTGTACAAGTCGGACAGAGGACGCTTTTATACAGAGACTTGTTTACTGTTAGTTGGCTTCTTGGTCGCTTTTGCAACTATCGTTGTAGTTATTGTTGGCCATACGCCAGATCAGATAAGAAAG
>CEVG01129510.1_pt1 | contig 17969 bp, 31 predicted proteins | sample 356511 | NCBI WGS metagenome assembly CEVG01 (sample SAMEA2623426, study PRJEB7988) | marine metagenome | biome: marine biome (ENVO:00000447); feature: surface water layer (ENVO:00002042); material: "saline water (ENVO:00002010), including plankton (ENVO:xxxxxxxx)" | depth 5 m | reverse complement strand
CATGTTATCGGCAGCAAGGACATCCGTGTTGAGGACGGCAAGTCAGTATCAACCTTTACTGAGGGTGTGCTTCCGCAAGCTATGCAACTCCCTGCACAATTCATCATTGACGAAGCTGACGCTCTCCGAGGTGATGTGTCTTACCTCTTTCAGCCAGTGTTGGAACGTCAACCATTGCGTATCAACGAGGATGGTGGTCGTCTAGTTTATCCTGACCCACACTTCAACGTTGCTGCAACTGCAAACTCTGGTGGTCAAGGTGACGATACTGGCTTGTATGCAGCAGCAGTCAAGATGGCTTCAGCAGCGCAGATCAACCGTTACCATGCGTTCTTTGAGATTGATTACATGGATGCTGACGTAGAGGTTAACATGATCCGTCAGATAGTGCCAACGCTATCCGATACATCAGCGCAAAACCTTGAGACGTTCCTTCGTGATTACCGTAAAGGTTTTCTCGAAGGCACTATCGCATTGCCTATCTCTCCACGTAATTCACAAACAATCGCTGAGTATTGTGCTGAGTTTGCGCCTAGCGTTGGTGAAGGTACTGCGTTCAAGAGAGCGGTGTTGATTAACATTACCAAACGTGCTGCTGACATGGACGCAGCAAGGATCAACGAATTGGTAGAGCGTATCACGAAAGGCGAAACCCTTTCCGATGATGAAACTGTTACCCAAGACCTTTCCGAAGAAGCACCGTTCTAATGGCTGGGCGTAACAACAAACTCGAACAGATAGAGCAGCGTGTCAAAGAGTTGAACACAGCGTACAAACTTCTTGCGCTGCCTATCAAACAATCGGTGGAGATTAACCGCTACACCGAGAACCCAGACGGTACGGCAAAACTTAACACCAAACCGTACCGCCTGACTAACACCGTAAGCGGAGAGGATTTTGGGCAGCTAACGCCGAATGAGTGTTGGCTCATTCTAACTGCTCAACTTCGTCTCTTAATTAAAATTAAACAGCATAAGGAAAGCATATAATGTTTAAGCTTAATTCACCCCTTGCACTAAAGACAGGTTTGGAAGCCCTGACAAAAGTACATGGTGCTAAGTCTATCACTACGTCATTCGACGGTGATGGTGCAAGCACAAACTACAAGCACATTACTTTGCCACGACTACCGTTGATGGCAGAGTTATCGAAAAACGATATGATGGTTTTTCGTGGCTATCATGGTCACGAAGTCGGCCACATCTTGTTCACTAACAAGAAGTATTACAACCAGTTTGTCGATGATAACTTTAGGGTAACAGTCGATGGTATTGACGAAGCCACTCGACTTCTTTCTCAATCGGACATCATGGCAAGTGAAGATTGCCAACGTGCCGTCCGAAAGCTGAACACCTATCATCGCATCTGGAACTTTCTCGAAGACCCATTGATAGAACGGAAGCTAGTCAACAAGTTTGCTGGCCTACCGTTGGCGTTGAAGGCGGTGTGTGAGAGCGTTGTTGCTGAAAGTAATCAGGCAAGACGTGACGGGTTGCGTGATCTGCCTGACTATGACCCAAGAGAGACAGCGTTGTTCGCTATGAACTTGAATTGCCGTATGGACTTTGGTGTTGGCGGTGAACAAGTCCAAGAGTATCTCGACAACATCCCTGATGAAGCAATGCCGTTGTTCAACAAATACAAGAACAGGTTGCTCAAGCTCAAGCATACAAGCGCTGCTTGCAAGTTGGCGTTGGACATCTTCAACAAGTTCTGGACTGAAGAAGATTTTGATGCACCACCCCAACCACCGCAAGAACCTAACAAACCGAGTGAGGAAGGAGAAGGAGATGAAACTCAACAGACGACAGATCAGGATGGAGATGGAAATGACGGAGCAAGCGATGGATCAGTCGGAGAAGATGAAGAGCAGCAATCGTTTGACAGCGGAAGTGGCGACACACGGGATGGAGAAGGAGATCAAGAGCGTGATAGCCAAGAAGAAGAAAAGTCGCAAGAGGAAGAGCAAGAAGCACAACAGGGCGCTAGCAAGCCGAATACAGGTGAGCAAAGTAACGACGATGCGGAAAAGCTAAACCTCAATCCATTCAAAACCCAAGAAGCTGGTGACGCAGCTACCGTTGTCAATAAGATTGCTGACTTGCACCAAGAGTACACGAATGAGCCAGAGGTTACTGACGACTACGGATACAAGGATACACTTCGTTGGGAACCACACCCTGTTTACGATCACGACAACTCTGAATTTCAGTACGGTAATCTTACCAAAGCGATGGTTCTCTCTATAAACGGTAGCAATGGAACGGTTCAAAAGATGGACGACGAAAATCGTCCTGTTTATAACGACGAAAAGAGAGAGTACGAAAGAGAGACGTATGAAGAAGCCCACAGTCGTCTCGAAAATAGTTGGCTAAGAAATCTTGGTCAAGCTGACCGTCACGCAATCACTGCATTGGCAAGACGGTTACAAGCTAGAGAGAAAATTCTGACAGAGCGTGGCAAGAAGCGTGGTCGCTTAGATAGTTCACGTTTGTACGGCATTGTCGCTGGCGATCACAACGTATTCTACAATCGTAGCCATACCCAGGCTTACAGCACTGCCGTTGCTATCTATGCTGACGCTAGTGGTTCGGTTCGCAATGTTCGGATGTCGAACGCTTTGGCTGCGCTTAACGAAGCGTTAGGTATGGGCAACATTCCAACCGAGATTGCGACATGGAAATGTGGTAGTGCGGTTCACTGGCATGGCCACACCACAGGTAGCAGGGATGGCTGTCAAATCTTGCGGATCAAACAGTTCACCGACAACTACAAGAATGTTCGCGGCGACTTACTGATGCAACGTCAGTTGATCTACGGTGGTACGTATGCTGTCGAAGCCTATTGGCGTGGTGTTCAGTCACTGTTGCAGCGCAACGAAGAGCGTAAGGTTTTGTTCTTTCTTATGGACGGCTCTGCTGCTGGGGATAATAGCTACAACAGGCCAGAACCAGCAATGCGGTTCAGCCAACAGATGGCTGCGCATCTTGGCGTTGAAACTATTGGTATCGGCATTGGCTACAACATGAAACCATACATTAAAGGCTCGCTCTTTACCAACTTCAACGACCTTGCGGCTGACATGTTGCAAGCTGTTAGCAAATACTTTGACGAGCAAGGCACATATGAAGCTGCCTAACTGGACGACAGCTAAGAAAAAGCCGCCTACAGTGAAAGCAGAATGGTTGTTGATGTATGATCGACGACCACCGCTTTTCTGGTGGCGTGTTGCTTGTGTGGTTAGGCACAATCGCATCCGACACAAGGATAGAGACAAGATCAAGGCAGTCTGTGCCTTGGTCGATCAACATTACCCTCTCAAATCAGAATATATAGGAGCAGTATAATGATAGAGGCAGTGTTATGCTTGGCGTTGAACGTGTACTTTGAAGCACGTTCAGAACCAATCAACTCTCAGTTCGCAGTTGCAGAAGTAACTATGAACCGAGTTAAGTCTGACGCTTACCCAGATACAGTTTGTGAAGTTGTCTGGCAGCGTCGTCAATTTTCGTGGACACACGACGGTAAGAGCGACAACCCAAAAGATGGACATGCTTGGCGTGTAGCGTTGGCAGTAGCCAAGTCTACGCTTAGCGATACTAAGGGGTTCACTCGCCAGTTACCGCCCAACACGTTCCACTACCATGCCGATTATGTAAGTCCGTATTGGACAAGCCAACTAGAAAAAGTTGGTACGATTGGTCGGCACATTTTCTACAGGAAGGAGACAAGCTGATGTTCCCAGCCGAAGAGATAAGAAAACACGAACGCAAAGAGTGCGCTATGAAGCTGCGCAAAATTCTAGCGACTTACAGTGACGTCAATAACCGATCAGAAATTGACAATGCAATTCAACTCTTAATCGAAAGTTTAACCAATGGAACTGACATACAAGAGAAAGTTACTTTACATCAACGATACTGAGCCTGTGCTTGGCGTTGCTGATGATATGCACATTGGCGTTAGTTGCCGTGCCGAATTGAAAGATGCTGACTTGCTAGTGTTGGGGCTGCGCTTTTGTTGCGCTGACCCAGAGTGGCGTAAGGCATTGATCGAAAAAACTCGCTCCAAGATAGGGGCGAGTTTAACAGACGACCCATTTAAGAAGGTCGAAAAAATTATGACTGCAATTCAAAAATGAAAGGAAGGAAAGAATGGGTATTTCAGTTAAAGAACTAATCGAAACCCTGCAAAATTTCGAGGATAAAAATGCGCCAGTATTAGTCTGGGACGATAGCTGTACCTATGAGATAGACTGCATTGACGACACTATGGATGATCGCGTTGATTTAAATTTGCCAGAGAGGTCACTTCCAGAACCAACATTCAACGAGCATCACACATACAATATGTTGTTTGCTATAGCAGCATTTAAAGAGGGGCTTGAGGTTTGGGTTACTTCTACGCACCCCGATATTGAATTGATAAGGCTAAACGATCTTGCTGAGATAGTAGACTGCGAAGGTAGGTTGTTTGTGATTAAGAAAGGAGAGAAGAATGAAGGATAAACTTTTCGACTTAACCGAAGAAGATATTGACCGCATCGTAGCTGAAGCGTTCAAGGCAGTGCAGAAGCGAAACGATATAGCCAACGCTAACAAAGTTAAATGTCAACATTGTGGGAGCTTTGTTGAAGCACTGCATTGGACAGGCGAAGGATACGATTTGGAAGTATGCGAAGTCTGCGCCGAAGCAATAGCCAACGACGCAGACTAAAATTAATCTTTAACTAGGGCAACGTTGCCGTAGGCTGCAAGCTCTTCATGTTTTTTTCTATTGTCGTAGTTTGGATCAAGCACTTGAAATGCGTCGTCCAAATTACGACCCCAATAAACATGCGATGCTTTGGATTGATTACCGTCACGGAAACAAGCGATCCTAGCAAGTTCCCCCATCTTATGAAGCTGTCCCAAGGCGGTGTTGACCGCTTGGTACTGCTCTTTTTCACTCTCCGTTAAATCCGAATAGTGTTTACGACAACCCGTAACCTTAAAGATTATGTCGTCGGTTCGTAAACAGCGTACAGTTTTCAGTACGTTCATTACTTCTACTTGCCAATCACGTTCTATCTTTGGACGTTGCGGCTTCGTGATAAACGACGGAAGTTTGTTGTCGTTGTCGTTAGCGGCTTGTGGCGCAACGACGTCCAGATCAGGTTGCGTCATGTCGCCAAAGGCCAACGATTTTTTAGACAACGGTGTAGTGTGTATGTCCGTAGTTATGTGCTTTAGCACAGTTGAGACAGTGCGCCCTTCACATGGCCCATCACGTTGGAAATCTTTGACGCTAATTATAACGTCATACCATTCCCCAAGCTTCATTTTGTGACGCATTGTATCGTATGGATTGCAGTAAATCATGTTGCCGAACATGTCATTCATAAACGATGAATAAGTACCGTTCTTTTTGACTGCGTTTATTTTAGTTGTTCTTGCTCGGCAAATGTAGGTGTCGTGAACTTGATGCTTCTTAACCATATTATTAATGTACCTTTGTTTTAAATTCCTCACTCAAAGACACGGTAATGTCTTCCCCATCTTCGTTGTAAATGCTGTCGCTATTATTCTTAGCGATCAACTCTAATGCAGCAGCCAAACTTCTGTGCCGCTTTGCTTCGTCTAGAAGCTGAGCTATGAAGTCAGTTTGAAATTCCTCTGCCGCTGAACCTTCCTCAACTAAAGTTGCGGCGGCTGATGCTGCGACTTCAAGCGTAGTTGCGAAAACGTTGTGTGCTTGACGTCGTTCTGAACGTTTAGTTGTCCATACTTTCTTGTCCATTTTTAGCCCATCCTTTCTAATTTGGGTGTGTTGGACGCAACGGTAGTTGCGCCAACGGACTGAAAGGTTAGCCAAAGTTGTCTGAAAAAGTTGTAAGTGGTGCTAGGTTTCTTCCTTAGCAGGGGAGCGCCTTCGACCACTCGGCCACGTCTCCGCTGTTTGGAATAAGCACTTTGACAACTAAGGTCAACTATCGTTTGTCCGACAGGTGCAGATAACTTTGAACTAACCGTCATTTTCATGCTACCATATATTGACGCTGATCGTCTACAGTCGTGTTCATATATCTCATTATCATTTTGAGATCAGAATGACCCATCATATCAGCAATTACTTTTGGTGGTACGTTGTTTAAGCAGTGGCGTGTAGCAAAGGTGTGCCGTAGAGTGTACGGTGTTTTGCCAACGACCCCTGCCTTTTTACAAGCAGCGTTCCACTTATCATTAATCAACGTCCTGTTGTTGATTAACGGTTGACCGTCAACAAAGAATACCATGCTGTCAGGTGATGGCATTGGCGTTGACGTAGGGATGGCAGCTAGTGCTTCTGGATGTAATACGATTTTACGAAGTCGCATTTTACCGTTAGCACCTTTGTATGTCCCGACACTTATGTACTGTTCCTCAAAGTTCACTTGGCCATACGTTAGCGTTCGTGCTTCAATGGGGCGACAGCCAGTACGCAACAAGAAAGTACATACTCGCAAACTGTCAGGATCAAGATTAGAAAAGATGCGTGACTGCTCGTCTGCTGAGAGGACAGTTATTTCAACGTCGTCCTCACTTGGCTTCTTTATCTTGATTGGTTTACGCAGACCAAGTTCCGCACCGTAGTTTAGAATGGCTTGCAGTTGCGTCAGTTCCCGACGTACAGTTGAGTTCGCATTACCTTTGAGTGTGTGGTGCTTGTCCACATAATCTTCGATCATTGCAAAATCAATTTTCTTGACAGGAATTGAATTGAACACTTCGATTAGCTTACCGACATAACCCAACGTGGTGCTTGACTGTCCTGTGTTCTGAGAACGTAGGTACTTTCGAGCAACATGTTTGAAGCTAGCGTTGGAAACTGGATCAGTGTTCGATTTGTATTCGCCCTTGGCGATAGCGAGTTCAATCTCTGCTTTCTTTTGTAGGGCGATGGCATAGTTATCAGTCTTAGCCGATGTACGCACTCGTTGACCGAGTGCGTAACCGTCTATCTGATAGATGCCTTTATCGTTTTGTTTAAGCGATAGCGGCAATTTCTTCTCCTTTCTTGGGTGGGGCTGTGCAAACTACTGGACTTCCCCATGTGAAAGACCCAACCCATCCCATAACGTTACCAATTCTACTAATGGCTGTAAGCCTTGCTATTTTTCTACTCACCGTCGAGTAGACCCACGACCAATCATAATATGATTTGTCCATAGTTAATTTGGTACGACAAGTACCCTGAGAGAACCCAAAAAAGTTAGATGGAATTTTAGCGATGCTGCACGTCAAGCAACAGTTAGAAAGACAACTGTGTGCCTTCCCCCTGTCTATCAAAACGTGCCTACCAATCCACCAAAAGGCTGAGTTATTTATATTAGGCAATTTTGCTGTCTGTCTTCTTTCTGTAAACATTTTAATGTACTCCATTTTTGACGTCCCTCACAGGAGCGTACAGTTGATAGTAAGGATCGTTTGATCCATCTACGTTGACCGCCCAATCCGACGGTAAACCGCCCGATGTTTTTTTGTACTCGCTAGATGACATTCTTTCTATAATATCACTAGCTACTAGCGCGACCTGACCGCGAGTTCCTACCCCTAGTTTTTTCATCACCGCCCTAAGATGCTGCTTAACAGTGTTATCTGTTACGCGCAGTTGTTCAGCAATGTCAGCGTTACGCCATCCAGCGACGACGCAAAGCATAGTGGCATGTTGTTTGGGCGACATTGAAGCGAACAGAGCAATCTCTGCCGTCGTTGCTTCCCCCACAACATTCGCAGTGTCGGTTTTTTTAACGGGGTTTAATTCCGATGTACCCGTTTGTTGTGCTAGCTGAGCAGTAATTGACTGAAGCATACTCACAATGACGTGCTGAGTAGCTTCAATACGAGCTAAGTCTCGTACAATACTGTCTTTTAACAACTTTCGTACTCCTTCCATCTTTAACTTTTTTGGGTCACTCAGTTGTATATGGTTACCACCTGAGTATGACATAATATGTAACCTTTCCATTACAAGTTGTCAAGAGGGGTGTCTTAGTTATTTACTTTGACAACCTCTTGTGTTAAAAAAGTAAAGAGTATCAAGACGTTAAACACCCTGACAAACCGCGTCAAGGGAAAAAGTTAGCGCTAAAGTTAAGACAAATGGAAAGATTAGTTATGTGTTTATCAGAAGAGCAAGACGAAATTATTGATAAGGTAAAAGATCGAATGATGCGTGGTGTGTCAACCGAACGCCTTATATATAATAAAGAAGTGAAACAAATAGGCAGAGCGGTAGTCGAATTGCGAGAGCAAAACGTTGAGCTAGCTAGAGCTTTACTACAGTTGTCTAAGAGATACGATGAGGCATTTGCACTTACGGAAGGTAAGATACTTAATCACACAACTCCTTAATCTTTTCGTTGTGTGTAGTTACGCCCACGACAAGCTTGCGGTCATGTTCTACTAGGTGATCTATTACTTCACGATCTGCAAACTTTATTGGTTGAGCAATATCGCAAAAGCTATTTGCTTTTATCGTCGCGCACCCATTCAGTAGCACGGTCAGCAAGGCTAGTGTCGTTAAGGTCTGATATTTCACGTTCAATCTCCACGCTCTTACGAAAATCTTGCTCGCGTTTAGCAGCAATCTTTTCTTTTAGTTTTGATCCACCTCTGGCAATGCCCATCATATATATAGAGAACACGCCAATTAAAAATGTGGCAGCAGCCACAGCATATATTTGTAGTTTAGAAGTCCAGCCAAATAATTTCATCATGCGTCAACACCTGTTTCTATCAGCACACACTTGCTAACGGCAACGCCACCATCAGGCGCAGTAGATTGAAGTCGTGCCATCAATTCCATTCTTGCAATCTCACAATACTGTTGGCTTTGGTAAATCATCTGATCCGAAGCGATCTGATAATTGGGGCCAGTAAAAAGAATGATTGCTATTATCCACACATCAATGCCAACCTTCAGTCCATGCTTTGATGCGTTCTCTCATTATATATATACAAAGCAAAATCGACACGCCAACAAAGCCTAGTATTATATACTGTGCAAATTGATCCATGCCTGACATTGCCGTTGCTGCCGTACCAACAGAGGCGGCGGCGGTGGCGGCGGAGGCTTTCACAGTTTTTGATTGAGTTGGCTTGGTTCGCTCTGGTTTCTTTGCCGTTGCTTCACTTAACGACATACCTGACAACCACTTCTGTACTCGAAACCCAGGACAAGCTTTAGTTGATATGCGATTATGTCCTATAACGTTAGCGTTGGGTACGTTATAGTTCTGCTGTAGGTTTTTGATTAGCTCATACAACGCTGCCAATTGTACTGGCGTGAAGTGATCTTGAGCTAGGTCGTCTGCGTCAGAACCAAATCCCCCTACGAGTGCTACCCCAATTGACGATTTATTGTACCCCTTGGCGTGAGCGCCAGATTTTTCTACGGGTCTGCCTTGAGCTACTTCTCCATTACGACCCACAATAAAATGATATCCGATGGCCGACCAATTTCTTGGCGGCGTGGTGTGCCATTTTTCAACCTCTTTAACTTGGTCGTTGATGCTGCTTTTCTCCATCCACTCTGGACGGGTTGCAGTGCAGTGAACAATTATAGTGTCTATCATTCTCATAATTCAAAAGCCTCTGTGATCGAAAGTTTCTCTGTGGTTTCGGTAAACAGTTCTTTCTTAACCTTAATGCTCGGCCCTGTTACTGTCGTCCCTAGTCGAATGATGGCAAACCTGACGTCAAGCGCGACCAACATAAACAAACCAGTGTAGCCAATGTTGCCGCGTACCGTGAAATTATATTTGGGAATAGTATGATGTGGCGATTGCAAAATAGCACACGACGCACTCTTTACTTGCACTGGATAGAATACGTTGCTTGGTGTCTTTGCCCACAGATCATCCCCCTCTATATCAACGTGACAAGTTCGGATGCCGTGTGCTTCTAATATACTTGCAGCCAGCAGTTCGCCCTGCCGACCAACAGAGCGTTTGGTTCTCACTTACTTACGCAGATACTGTTCTAAGTTATCTAGCTTAGCGTAGATGCCCTTAACCGTTTCTCTCATTTCTTTAATTTCCCTATCGTTGGCTACTTGATAATGTTGTAGCTGTGCTTTCAGCACGGCTATGTCAGTATTATTTTTTTGCTGGCGCATATATATAAACCAAACAAAAGCTGCGACAGGGGCGACTATCCATCGCATTATTTCGTTTATGTATTCCATATTACCAGCGTCCCATGTATCGGCCTAAAAACCAGAAGCCAGCGACGACGACAACACAGGCAATTCCTATCCCTATCGTTAGCTGTATTGCTTCAATCATTTCGGCTCGGCGTTGTTCGGCTGCTTTACGTGCAGCCTGACGTTGTTTACGTGCTTCGTGTTCCCAAGCTTTGAAGCGATCATATGTTCCAGCACGGCAGTACAAGCGCATGTAGCTGATTAATTCCTCGCGCTGTTCTCTCATTCTTTCCAGCGCTTCAAACTCTTTCCATTGTTCCTCAGTGCTACCCGTCAACGCCAGTATCGGATTAGCTTTTTTCTTGCGCACAGCTTCTTTGGCTTCTTCTTCAGCGCCGATGAATTTTCCAACAGCCGCTATTACGCTAGCCCCCTCTTTTCCGTTGGCGCAAGCAGTTTTTATTATGGAATACGCTGCGTTCGCTGCGCTTATGGCTTCGAGAATGGCGATGGTTATACCCTCTAATAAAAAGTTGAGTGAGGGTGAGTGTAAATGTGAGTTAATCAATACTTATACCCAATAGAAATATGTGTCGTCCTTATCAAAGCTCAATTTTGATGCAGACAATTTTTGATTTATCATTTGTTACAAGGACTTCGGCATCAGCTTTTGCCATTTCGCAAACTTCTTGTTTTGTGTAGCTGCCAATATGATAGTGTTCAAACTGACTACCGTTAGCGGCGCTTGTTGTTAGTTGCATCCAAAGTAAAACCCACATTAGCGTAGCCTATCTTCTGGCTCGAAAGCGTCTGCCATTGCCTGATCCCCCTCAAAGGGGATCGTTCGATAGCCTTCGCTAGCTAACCAAGCTGTGTATAATTTGTTGAAGTCGTCTAAACGTAAGAAGACAACGCTATCGCCTGTCGCTTCTCTCGACTTGCGAGTTATAACAACGGGAATGTCGGTAGTCTTTGTGGTGCTAGCGTTAGTCTCAGCTTGCTTCAAAGCGTCACGCCAAGCTAGCTTTTCTACACGTTTGGCTTCAACGAATAAACCAGATGTGCCTGTAAGATCAGCCCCACCATTACCAAACCCAATAAACCCACCGCCAGACAGCGGCGCACGACTACATTGTTTACCATTGTAAACCTTTTCATTTAAATATGTGGCTAGCTCTCTTTCGTAAGCATCGCCCTTTTGTTTCTGTCTGTTTGCCATTTAGAATTTACCGTTTGATGGCGCTAATGATATTTTGATTTGGTTGCTAACTAAGTTGCCGTTGGCGTAGTTAGCTTGGACAATGTTTTCATCCTCGAAGATGCCAATATCCTCGCCTGTTTTACAGTTGTCACAAATGTATTGATTGATTGGTCGCTTCTTTGTGCTTTTACATTTTAAGCAAGGTCGGCTCCAAGTCTTAGGCCGTTGCTTGTGATGGTACTTAGCACCATTAAATTCTTGTAATTCTAACCGAACAAGCATCCGTTTTAGTGTGTCTACGCAAACGCCTATCTTTCTAGACATGGTTGCATAGGATAGTTGCAAATGGTTATCCTTCAAATACTTCTCTTGCTCGGCTGTTAGTTGGATGGAGTGTCCCATAACTGCCTCAATTATTATTTATGTGGCATAATGGTAACATTAGTTATTAAAGTTAGTCAAATAGATAACTTACACACCCAACTCCGTTGACAAATTAGAAAAAGTTGGTACGCTCTAGGCGAACGAAGCAAGCGAAGAAGAGCATTACGCTTCGCGTTGCTCTTCTGGCAGCGTAGATGAAGCGAGCAGAGCGTACCACTTTCTCAACGTCAGTAATAAAAGTTGTGTGAGTTTATTTATCACACACCATATGTTGTGTTATTTGTTGACATTTAGCTCCAAATGGATACAAATGGAGTTGCAAAGACGTCCTCCATTGTTTTTGCGTCCTCCCTTTCTTTAACGGGGCGTTCGGGTTAGGCTAAGACTGCAATGAACGCCCCATTTTTTAAGCTTGCAAGTTAGTAACTTTCGTTGCGACATTAGTTTCTCTTAAATCCCTAGTCCATTCTCGAACAACCTCTAATGGTCTGTCGATTTCTCTACTGATTTCAAGATCATCTTTTGCAGATCGCATCTGCCCATCGTGGCCTTCATGTGGCTGAGCAAGATACCGTGCCAGTTTCTTAACACCCATCTTACCAAACACACGGCTCGTAATAGTTGTTGGATTACTTGCAAAGCCAACATAATGATGTGTCTGGTGAGCGTCACTCCAATCACGAACCTTACCGTAACGTGCTTCAATAATAACGTCACACCGTTCACCACCCTTTAGTCCAGCTTCATAAGCGTTCCATATAGAATGTGGTAATTCGTTATCATCAATACCACCACGCATTTCAGCAGTGTCAGGATCACGAAAAACCTGTGTTATTTTAATCTGTGTTTCAAGAACGGTAAGCTGATTTGATGAACCAGCAAATGATCCAAACTTTTTGCTCTCGCTTGGTTTGTTACTGTGATGAACTAATATCACAGTGATACCAGCGTTCCTTAAATCCAACGCCATCTGATTAATACGACCCCACTCTGACGCAGAATTTTCTTCTAACCCAACCCATGCGGATCGAACGGTATCAACACAAACAATGTCAGGGTCAGTTGTTTTAATCCATTCAGTCAGCAGCAACATGCCGTTGTCACTTTTTAAATTCATCTGCTCTTCATTGTCGAACGGAGCATAAACCATAAAGTTATCACCAGCATCACCAACGCTTCGCTTAGATCGGTCAAGAAAGTTTGTAATATTAGATCGACTGTTTTCTAAATCTAAGTACAACACCCTTGCTTGCGCACCAATTTCCCAAGGGCCAAATTCTTTTGCACCAGCAGCAACGTGATACAAAGCGTTACGAATAAACATAGACTTACCATGACCCGAATAACCATGTACCTGTATGACAGTGCCATCTAACGGTAACCAAGGATCAATGCAGTATTCCCTTGTACCTATCTGCGCTTCTAGTCTTTCGATGTCAGCAGTTGTGATCGGGCTGATTGCTGGCTTCGGTTTGTCAACAACAACTTTTTTATAATCTGGATTTTTTCTTTCTTCTTCACGTTCGACCCGTTGGATCATCTGATCTATCTTGTTATCGTCTAATCGCTCGACAAAGAAACGATCCATAAAGTCATATATATTAGCGTAAAGTGCGTCACCGTGCAGCCCCTGTCCAGCAGCCATACCTAGTGCTGTATATACACGGTGATCCCTAGCGTTACCGTCACCAGTTTGTAGCTTCCCAATCTTGTCAACTAAAAGCTTGGTGCTTTCCCAAATGTTAAGCTCAACTTTAAGCTGCGAAAGGTCAACACCTTTGAACTGGAACTCTTCGATACTTACAACGTTATTACCACCCAACCCTAATGAATGACCGTATGGATATTCTGGCAATTCATCAAAGTCACAGCCTTTGTGCCACGTATAGTTTGGCGTAGGTGGACAGACAATAACGCCACGATCAGCACGTAAATCCAAACCAGCAACTGCTGGCCAATCAATACCACTGCCGTCTGCCTTACCAACACGACTTCCAATCACTCCCCTACCTTTTGGGTAAGCGAAGTAAAAGTGCTTACCTTTTTTACTGGTAACACTTATAGGTGTCCTAGTTAAACCAAGCTTCTCTGCTTCTACAATTGCATCTTCATTGTCACAATCGACAACAATAATACCACTGTGTTCGCCTGTTATAATACAGACGTTATCATCTGTGTCTGTAAACCAAGCATCCACTTCTGCTTCTGTTGGCAGCTTAGTCTGATATTGTTTCCAACTAACGCTAGGATGTTTAGCCTTTGGGTGTATCGGTACGACACAAAGACCCTGCTCCAATAGTTCAAGCGCCGCTTCTCTTTTCTCTAGCACGTCGTTCCCCTTCTGTTATGTACTCATCTAAATCGAGCGCTGGATGCGCTTCTTTTATCTTCGCTAGATAAGTCGATGAAATGTAATCCCGATCCATCCACTGGTACGGAATAGTTCTCGTTATCCCTAGCTTCTGCGCCACACGAGACGCACCGCCAAGGTCACTTACAAGTCGTCGTATGTCGAACTTCATAAGCCTCTCCTTTTTTTATTTGACAAGTTGTATTAGATACATTAAAACACAACTTAGTCAACTTTAAATTTAAAATTGAAAGAGAGGGCAAATTGAAAATCCAAAGGTTTAAGACCAACGACATGTCTGTTGCTGGTGTTACCAATACCTTAGTTGTTGGAGAATGGGGTACTGGTAAGACGACACAAGCACTTAATTATCAGAACGCTTTTGGTAAGGGTTTGATATTAAGTGGTGAAAGTGGACTACAATCACTTATGAAAAGCGATATAGACTACATTCCTTTTGACGGTTTTGCGAAAGGGGATAGCCCGTTTCGTGAGATTATTAAATGGATTACTGGTAGCGATGAATATAAAAAAGAGAACTACCAATGGATCATGGTAGACAGTATGACTGAGTTATCTCAGTTGTGTATTAGAGAAGAGCAACAGCACTTTGAAGCTGAGAGCGGAAACCCACAGGACATGAGGGCTTGGGGTCAATATAACCGCAAGATGCTAGCGGCAGCAAAAATGTTGCGCGACCTTCCGATACATACTTGTCTAACGTCGCTGCAAAAGAGTGACAAAGACGACAATGGTGTTACTCGTTACATACCGTTGGTCGAAGGAAGTACGATCAGAGAGAACCTTCCTGGTTTGTACGACAATGTATTCTTTCTTGTTCGCAAAGATGTGCAGCAAGGCGAGAAGACTACCGTAAAGTGGTACACCGTTACAGGAAAGTATGGTGGTTACGCTGGTAAAAGTCGTGATGCTTTTCGGCGCTTATCTCCTGTTGAGGAAGAGCATGACATCACGAAACTCTTAATGAGGCTTACAATGAGTGAAGCTGATTACAAATCTAAAATGAAGAAAGGAGCAAGCCAATGAGTTTTCAAGGCTTTAGTAACGTTGACCTAAGTTCAATAGCAATTGACGATGGGCCAATGAGAGAGACTTTGCAGACAGGACGTCACGAAGTAACTATAACAGAGGCTACTATTAACGACGGCAAGGAAGGGAAGAAGGATTTAGTTCTTTCTTACAATAACGACAATGGTTCTATTCGTCAGTGGCTTACTATTTACGATCCAAAGACTGTAAAGAATGATGCTGGCGTAGAACAACAGCCTGAGTACGTTAATATTAATTGGGTACAAATCAAAAAGCTGTTGAAGTTTACTGGATATGAAGCAGATGAAACTCCTGATCCATCGTACTTTGTAGGAAAAAAAGTTGGCATTAACATAAAACAATCTGAGTACATGGGTAAAAAACAATTACGTGTTAATTATCATTGGATGCCTGACGCGGCTGCATCAGGTGGGCCAGAGGATAAGATACCCTTTTAATGTCGGTTGATTGGGATAAAGTTGCGGATGATGTTGTCGCCGCAATAGATAAAGGTTTCGCCTCTGAAAAGAGAGGCGAAGCCCGTTCTTACATTGGGGCTTCGATGGCTGGTACTGAGTGTATTGCTCAGTTAGCGTTAAGTCTTAGGGGGTTTCCTGATGATGAACCTGATCCCAAACTAAAGAGAATATTTAGAGACGGTCACCGTATAGAAGATGAAGTTATTAAAGACTTAAAACAACGTGCCGATTTATTGGTTCACGAAAAAGATGCTTGGTCGGGCAGACAGCATAGACGTGAATGGTTAAATGGGCATGTGGTATGTAACGCTGACGGCATGGTTACATTTGAAGACGACGATATACCCGAAGGAGATAGAACCGCTATCTTGGAAATTAAGTCAATGAAGAATACACTCTTCAATCAATTTAAAAAGCATGGCGTTAAGAAATCACACCCAAAATATTACAGCCAATGTCAGATGATGATGGCGATGTTTGAAATACCAAGAACTTTTTTTATATCTTATTGCAAAAATTCTAGTCAGTACCACGCACAAATTATTCCGTTCGACCAAGAAGAATGGGACTTGATGTATGTTCGCATACAAACTGCACTATCGGGTGGTCGCACTCGCATATCTGGTAAGAGGGACGACTTTCGTTGCCGCTTCTGCTTTAAAAATAGTAGCTGTTGGGACATCCCCGACGTGAAACCAGAGTGTCGCTTTTGTGAACATTCATTTGCTAATGAGGAAGGTGGCTTTACTTGTCGCCTTGACTACAAGGAAGCTGGTGAAGTTTGCGAAAGTTATACGCTCTTCAGACCAGAGGCCAAGGCATGAGCGATGAAGATAAAGCTGACTATTATAGCGAACTAACTGACGTTCAAAAAAAGATTTTAGAAAAAGAATTAGAAGTCGAGAGCATAGCAGACCGCGTTACAATCCTTACTAGAACAGAATGGGGTAGTGACAACTTACATAAGGCTAACGTTAAACACCGCTTTGAAAAGTCTAGGTTAGTTGAGTTGCGATGCAAAGAAGTTGAAATTAAAAATAAGATAGCGCTCAGCAAATGGACAAAGACGACATAATTAAAAGACCATCACATTATACAATGGGCAGTATTGAATGTACCGAAGCTATACGTTCAGCAGTAGGTGATGCAGGGTACGAAGCCTTTTTACGTGGCAATATTATAAAATATATATGGCGCTATCCCCACAAGAATGGCCTTGAAGATTTAAGGAAAGCGCAGACATATATAAATATGTTGATTGATCTAAAATCTAATAGTCAATCTTAGAGTTTATTCTCGAACTAATACCGCTACCGCTTTTTGTTTTTCTTCCAGACGGCTCACCAGCAACTGCATCAACAAAGTTTTCCCGTACTGCTGGCATAGACCCAAGAGGTGGAGCAAACCTGTGGAATAACGTATCGACCATTTCCCGTTCTTTGTAATTGGACGATGTTCCACCAAGACTGTCGCTGATAATATCACTAACGCCAGAGCCAACGGTAAGGCCATCGTTAAACAATCCCATTGACGGCCCAAGTATTACTTCACCAATTCGTACCTGACCAAATGCGCCGTTGTCTACGTTTGAGCCAATGTCATATAACATTTCACCGATCAAACCCATGCCACCCATGACGACAAAGCCATCCCAATACCAACCTAGATACTTGGCAGTGTCTTCATCCATGTTTTCAGCCCATGCAAACTGCTCTTTAAGTGAACGCTCTCTGAATTTAAACTCTCGGTTGTCTTGACCGCCACGACCTTGAACAATGTCTTTAATGTTTGCAGCAGCAAAACCCATCGCTGGCGCTGCGGTATACATATACATTAGCGGTGCAATGTCAGCATCCCTTGGGTTGTCAAGAAACCTATTCCACGCTCTTCGATGTAAACGCCACATCATCATTGGGAATGATTTAAGTTGATACACAATCTTGCCAACTGGCGTCTGGCCCCAAACAGGATTATCAGATGGGTTGGGCGTAAAGATTGCTTCGTTTGCAAACCTGTTTAAAGCTGTAGCCACTTGGAAATATTCTTCGCTATGGTTATCCATTACGCTTTCTAGTTCCATCGCATTGTTTTGATAGAAGTCTTGCAAGCCGTAAGCGTTCATTTGTCGTTTAGCAATACGACCTTTGCGAGTATTGGGTTCATTGATTGCTTGGCGCTGCATCATTCTTAAATGTTCGTAACCAATAGCCGAAGCTATGTTACGCCACATTTCTGTCCAAGGTGTAAGCAGTGTTGCATTAAAGTAACCATTGGTAAACTTGGTACTATCAACGCCAAAGGCTTGGGTCATATATTTGTATGTTATGTTTTCTGTAGCCGC
>CEVG01017919.1_pt1 | contig 18064 bp, 27 predicted proteins | sample 356511 | NCBI WGS metagenome assembly CEVG01 (sample SAMEA2623426, study PRJEB7988) | marine metagenome | biome: marine biome (ENVO:00000447); feature: surface water layer (ENVO:00002042); material: "saline water (ENVO:00002010), including plankton (ENVO:xxxxxxxx)" | depth 5 m | reverse complement strand
TCAGAGCGATCAACCCTGACACCTTCCAGCCCAAGATTGGCTTCAAGACCCGCTACGGCATGGTCTCCAATCCCTTCGCTCAAGGTCTCACCCAAGGCAGTGGTGCTCTTACCGCTAACAGCAACAAGTACTATCGTCGCGTCCAGGTTGCTAACCTCATGTGATATTGGTGCTTACCAAATCAAAGGGACCCTTCGGGGTCCTTTTTTTATGTAAATTTTATGTTAAGCACAATGTGTAGCAGAGTATACAAAAAATAAGAGTTACTTAGTGACACCTCGATTTTGTCAAAAAATGCACATAGCGCATATAACTAGTAGTAGAATTATGCGAGGTGGAAAAATGATCCTTAAACCCCTTCTTTAATTATGTGTACACGTTACGGGGGTAATTATGCACAACATAACGTCCCGCAATCAGTTGGATGAGTGGCGTCATTTTGAGGATACCGTAGATGACCTAGAAGTTGAGAATCAAAAGATTAATGACTACTACGAATGCTTAATTGAGTGTGACGCCATGGGCCAAAACGTTTGCAAATCTGTATGTAAGAGGTTGCTTATGTAATATAAATAGTTTTACCGTGTGAAGGAAGTGTAGGGGATCTTTGATCCCCTCTTTTTTTCGCTAAATAATTTTATACTCTGAAATTTACATCATGGATTATAAACCATATTCTCCAGAGTGGCATCGTAAAAGGTATTTAAAAGAGGCACTTGATAAGTATCTCGACGATGGTGTAGATAACAATATTATTCTCAATGATATCCTAAATATAGTGTGTGACAGATCTTTGCTGGCACATAGAGAGTTTACGAAACTCTCAGATTTGGAATCTAAATTACGAGACTAATATGTTGTCTACCCAATACAGACTCCGATTGGAGTTTATCTGCCAGAAGATTGCCAACAACGAAGAAGTTAAATTAGACGATATGATTTGGGCAGAAAAACTGTCCAAAGCAAATACCACTGCTCGCGAATGGTTAAAGAAAGCACGAAGAGCATCTCAAGGAATTGAGGAAGGTAGTATCGATGATTTTATGAATAGGATGGGACTAGGCGATCCCGACCCATCCAATCATAAAACGGGATTCGATGGTGCAGATGAAATCGTAGATTGGTTTCAACGTGACAAACCTGATGACTGGAGGCAACGTGACTGAAAAGATTACTCCTGAGACCTACGAAAAAATGAATGAAGAGTTTGAGGAAGATGGTCTTGCCTTCCGAATCAAAGTTCCTACACAAGAAGAAATAGACAAATGGCAAACTGGTATCAAGAGCAATTAACAAATAAAAACTATTTGTCACCTATTGGTTTCCTTTTCCTTTTGGATAAGGCACCTAAGGTTTCTTTCTTATGCCAGAGTGCGGAGATTCCTGCCATCACATTAGGTAACACAGAGATTCCTACTGGTGGATATGTCAATCTCCCCCTAGAAACTAGTGCATCCTATGGAGAGTTGACTCTCCAGTTTATTGTAGATGAAGATCTTAAAAACTATTTGGAATTGCACAACTGGATCCGTGCGTTGGGCACACCTCAGGATTTTGATGAGAGAGGCACTTGGATCACTCAAAACAATGATGGTAGGACAGACGCTAGAAATTATACTGATGATCCTAGATACTCTGATGCTACACTACAAGTCCTCAACAATAACAACCAAGCAAATTTTAACGTAGTATTCAAAGATCTATTCCCAACACAATTGCAGACATTGGCATTCGATGTTACTGGTAGTGACAACGAATACTTTACATCTACAGTTACTTTCCAGTATAGTCTATACGAAATTAGAAATGTTGCATCTACCAAGAGGAGGACTTCGTGATAGAATGGAAGCAATATATGCTTGAGCATTGTGTCCTTACTGCTGAAGAAAGAAAACTTCTAAAGCAAGGACCAAAAAGTTTAGCACAAGCATGGCACTTACAAGCACTAAAGTATCGTTATGAATCTGGAAAACCTACAACAAATGTGGAAGAAGGATAGTGTCATTGACACCGACCTTTACTGCGAAGAATCCACAAAAGTCCCACAACTTCATATGAAATATATGGAGTTTTTTAGTATGTTTTCTCTCATGAAAAAGGAGAAGGAAATACTACTAAAACAAATGATCAAGGACAAGTGGTTATATTACAAGGGTAAAGCACCCTCATCGGTATATAAGGAAATGCCATTCGATCTCAAGTTGACATCCAAAGATGAGATTGAGATGTTTATTGATGCCGATGAAGAGATTGGAAAACTCCAATATAAACTGGAATATATAAGTCAAACCCTCTCATACATAGAAGGAATTCTTAGACAACTAAACAATAGGACATTCCAGATTAAGAATGCAATTGAGTGGGAGAAATTTAAAAATGGATTATGAGATACGGTTGCCCTTATAGGATAATCAAATTTGATGAGCAATCATTAAATCTGGTATGGAGATGCATCGCTTCCACAGATCTTCAGTGGGAGGATAGTATTGTTGTAGATAAACACCAAGATAGAAATCCAAGATCTTCAGAGGTTGCTTGGATCAACAATGATTACTTAGATAATTTACTACTCAGATATGTGCAACATATCAATGTTGAGTGTAAATGGAATCTAAAAATTACTGGGGTTGAGCCAGTGCAATTTGGATCTTATCCTGAAGGTGGATTCTACAACTGGCATGTTGATCAACATTCAATGCCAGAAAAAGTAGTGAGAAAAATTAGTATGTCACTCTTCCTCAATGAGGACTATGAAGGAGGGGAGTTTGATTTGGAGCTATATAGACCAGGGACAGACCAACGGTATGAAACTTTCAAGTTGCCTACTGGGTCTGCAATTTTCTTTCAAGGTGATCAATGGCATAGGGTCCGCCCTGTCACATCTGGATTGAGAAAATCTCTTGTAGCATGGTTTTATGGTCCGCCGTATGTTTGATTTGAAGATCCGAAAGAAGAATGAAGTTTATCTAAAGGTCGAAGCAGAACCTCACATCAATTACGAATTAGCAGACTTCTTTACCTTTGAGGTAGAGTCTGCAAAATTCATGCAGAGAAATAAAAGATACAAGGGATGGGACGGAAAAATCCGTTTGTATTCACCAGGCACAGGTGAGATCTACTGTGGTCTCATTGAATATCTTCTGGACTGGGCAGAAAAGAAAGGATATAGATATCAACTTGAGGATTGCAAATTCTTTGGTCATCCTCTCAACCAAAATGATTTGATAACTCCGAATGGTGTAGCGGGTTTTGTAAAATCCTTACACTTGCCTCCTGGTTTGAAGGTGCGGGACTATCAGTACCGCGCAATCTATGAAGCTCTAAAGTATAATAGGAGAGTATTACTATCGCCAACAGCATCAGGTAAGTCTCTAATGATTTACGCATTGGTCAGATACCACACAAATTTAAATAGGAATGTCCTCATTGTAGTCCCTACCACGTCTCTTGTCGAGCAGATGTATAAGGACTTTGAAGAATATGGATGGATGGCGTCCGAATATTGCCACAAAATATATGCTGGGCAAGAAAAATATACGGACCATCAGGTAGTAATTACCACTTGGCAATCTATCTATAAGGAACCGCGTAAGTGGTTTGATAGGTTTGACGTGGTAATCGGTGACGAGGCGCACCTTTTCAAAGCTAAATCTCTTACTTCTCTTATGGGTAAGTTGCATGAGTGTAAGTATCGTATTGGATTTACTGGCACATTGGATGGTGCAAATGTCAACCAGTTAGTATTAGAAGGTGTCTTTGGAAAATGCTCTCAAGTAACTAAGACCAATGAATTGATGAAGCAAGGTTATGTTGCTAAACTCAAAGTGAAGATCGTGCTAATGAAGCATGAAGAAAAACTCTTTGAGGGATATCAGGATGAGATTGATTACTTAGTAGAGCATGAGGGTAGAAATAAATTTATTTGTAACCTAGCAAAAGATTTAACAGGAAACACATTGGTGCTCTTCAACTATGTAGAGCGCCACGGGATCCCTCTTTTTGAGTTGATAAATAGTAAAACAGACAGACCCGTGTTTCTTGTACACGGTGGTGTTGATGTTGATGATCGTGAGGATATCCGTGTCCTTACTGAAAAGTCAGAAAAAGCAATCATCGTTGCATCTTATGGCACATTTTCTACAGGCATCAACATAAGGAATTTACACAACGTAATTTTCGCTAGTCCTTCTAAGTCCAGAGTGCGTAACCTACAATCTATTGGTCGTGTACTAAGGAAAGGCGAAAACAAATCACGAGCAACATTATATGATATTGCTGATGATATTTCTACCGACCGTGGAAATAATTATACTTTGAATCATCTTATGGAGAGGGTGAAAGTATACAATGAAGAAAAATTTGATTATGAAATCATAGACGTAAAAGTAAAAGCTTATGATTAATTACGCAAAACATGATGAAGAATTCTACGGCATATTCAAATTAAACAACGGTGAGGAAGTCGTAGGTAAAGCAGTGCTAACTGAAGATGCTGGAGAGAGTTTAATCTTTATCAGCAATCCCGTTGTGATTGAGGTATACACTAAAGAGTTAGACTCTGGGAAAGTTGTAAGGGGGATGGGATTCAGTCATTGGATGCAAATGTCTGATGAAGAATTCTTTATCCTAAGAGAGAAAGATATTGTCGCGCTCGGCACCCTACAAAGTGATTATGTAATCATGTATGAGTCTTACATTAGAGGAGACGACGACATAAAAAAGGATAATAAAAAAGTTGCCCTCGACTCAGAAATGGGTCACCTCGGCAACGTGGAATCTTTTAAATCTCTCCTAGAAAAGATATATAAAAACGGAAGTCATTATCACTGAGTACTTTTATCTCTTCAACCCTGACAGTGTTATTCTATAGAGAATTGACAAGATTGTCAAGTGTGCTATAATACAAACGTTAAGGACCTAATCCCATGAAAAAAAGTGCTAAGAAACAGCATTATGTAAACAATCAGGATCTCCTTACGGCGCTGATTACATATAAGAGAAAGGTAGGAATTGCAAAGGAAAAGGGTTTGGAAAAACCTAGAGTCAGTAATTACATTGGCGGATGTTTCTTAAAGATTGCAACTCATTTATCTTATCGTCCAAACTTCATAAATTATATGTACAAGGATGATATGATCTGCGACGGAGTGGAAAACTGTATTCAATACATAGACAACTTCGACCCTGAGAAATCAAACAACCCGTTTGCTTATTTCACTCAGATCGTTTACTATGCTTTCCTGAGAAGGATTCAAAAAGAAAAACGTCAGATGGATATCAAGGAAAAAATTCTTGAGAAGTCTGGTTATGATGAAGTGTTTTCCGTTGACGGTGACGTATCTTCCGAGTATAATCAAATCAAATCTCGTATTGCCATTAATTCAAAACGATGACAAAAAAACGCACGGATCTCGAAAGAATGCAAGAGTTTATTGAGAGGGACAACAGCTGCAGAGATGACAATGAGCGCGGTTACTGGCGCAAACGACTTCGTGATTTAGAGCAAGGTATTAAGGATGAAAATTCTGCTGATAACTGACCAGCATTTTGGTGTTAGAAACGACAACCAGTCATTCATTGACCTATATAAAAAGTTTTATTCTGAGATTGTATGCCCATTCATTGCGGCATACAACATTGATACTGTAATCGCATTGGGCGATACGTTTGATAAACGTCGCTCTATTAATTTCATGTCGCTGGAAGCAGCGAAAGAAATGTGGTTTAACCCTCTTCAAGAGATGGGTGTGAAGATGCACATGCTCGTAGGTAATCATGATATCTACTATAAAAACACTCTTCGCATCAATGCCCCAAGCGAATTATTGGGAGGTTACGACAACATCACAGTCTACGATAATCCTACTACCGTTGACTTTGATGGTTGTAATATACTTCTTCTTCCTTGGATATGTGATGACAATCGAGATCGATGTTTCAGAGAGATCCAATCTAGTCCTGCTAGGGTCTGCATGGGGCATCTTGAGCTTAACGGGTTTGAAGCTCATCCTGGGCATGTAATGGAAAGTGGAATGGATAAAAATATCTTCTCAAGATTTGAGAGGGTATTTTCTGGACACTACCACATGAAATCCAAGGACGCTAATGTGACTTACTTGGGCAACCCCTATCAACTATATTGGAATGACTATGGTTGTAAGAGAGGATTCCATGTCTTTGATACGGATACGATGAAGACTACATTCTATCGTAATCCGTTTGACATGTTTCACAAACTGTATTACAATGATGGTGTTGACATTCCTGAAAATCTTTCTGGTTGTTATGTGAAACTTGTCGTAGAGGATAAAACCGATCGGGTTAAGTTTGACTGGACTTTAAATCAACTGCATGATATGGGTCTTGCTGATCTCAAGATTGTGGAAGATTTGAGTATTGATCTAGATGATGGTGATGGTGTGTTGGAAACCGAAGATACCTTGACCCTGTTAGATAAATACATAGATGGGATTGACCTAAAAGTTGACTCAACTAATGTAAAAAACATAATGAGGTCACTCTATGTAGAAGCATGTGAGATCTAATGTTTATCCTAACAGACAAAGAAACAGGTGGTGTGTATGCCGTCTCAACCAAAGATCGCAAAAAGACTGTAACTTTGTTTGAGGAAGAGGATGATGCTCTACGATATGTTGATCTATTGATTGCTGAAGATTATGAAGATGATCTTGAAATTCTTGAAGTAGAGAAGGATGTCGTAGTTGCAAACTGCCAGATGCATGGATACTTTTACTCCATCGTCCCTAAAAATGAATTTGTTATCCCGCCCCCTAATTATTAATGATTGTATTTGAAAGTATCCGTTGGAAAAATTTTCTTTCTACGGGTGATCAGTGGACAGAGATTCGTTTAGATGAATCTGATTCTACTTTAATAATTGGCACAAATGGTGCGGGTAAGTCAACGGTATTGGATGCCTTGACTTTTGTGCTATTTAATAAACCTTTTCGTAAGATCAATAAACCTCAACTTGTTAACTCTGTTAACGAAAAAGGACTAAAGGTTGAAGTTTGTTTTAGTATTGGTAAAGATGAATACCGTGTGTGGCGTGGAATCAAACCCAATACTTTTGAAATTTACAAAAACAATAAACTGGTTGACCAGGATGCTGCTACCAAAGACACTCAGAAATACTTGGAGCAAAGCATACTTAAACTTAACTACAAATCTTTCACTCAGGTTGTTATTCTTGGCAGTAGCACTTTTGTGCCTTTTATGCAGTTGCCTGCTGCTCATCGAAGAGAGGTTATCGAAGATCTTCTCGACATCGGGATCTTTTCTTCAATGAATACTGTCCTCAAGGACAAAGTTAAAGCAGCAACAACTCAGAGTAAGGAGTGTGCTCATCTTGTCAGACTTGCTGATGAGAGAGTATCCTCACAAGAAAAATTAATCGCATCTCTGGAAGAAGTAAACTCTACCAGACAGAAAGAAAAGCAAGATAAGATTTTGCAGAATCAGGAAAAAATTGCAGAGATTGCTGTCCAGAAAAAGGGAAGTCAGACTGACTTGGAAAAGTATCAGGACTCTCTAGTCAATGTTGATTCACAAAAAGAATTGTTAGCAGGTCTCCGTAGGCAGCAAGCAGAAATTAATACGGAGATGAAAGGGATCACAAAAGAAATTAAATTCTTTAAGGCACATGATCAGTGCCCTACCTGTGATCAAACGATTGGAGAAGATTTTAAGAAGAATAAGATTTCTTTATTGAAGGATGATGGCATTTCAATGTCAACTAAATTCAATTCTTTGACAAACGAGATTGCTGATGCAGTTTCTATTGTTGAAGAGATGGATACCTTTTCTATGAAGTGTCATGAGTTGCGTAGTAGAATTAGCGGTCATGATAGAGAAGTAGTCAGATTAGAATTTGAGAATCTTGAAATCTCAAAAGAATTGGTTGACTTGCAAACTAAGACACCCAACATCAATAAGGAAAATGAAAGTCTTATTGATTTGAAAAAACAGTTGAGTGATACGATGAAAGATTGCTCAAGGATTAATGAAACCCTAGATGAGTATCAAGTTGTTTCTAGTTTGCTCAGAGATTCTGGTGTAAAAAGTCAGATTATCAAGAAATATGTCCCAGTCTTCAATCAACTGATTAATAAATACCTACAATCAATGGACTTCTATGTCAACTTCACACTTGACGAAGAGTTTAACGAAGTTATTAAGAGTCGCTTCAGGGATGAATTTAGTTATGCTTCGTTTTCTGAAGGGGAAAAACAAAAGATCGACCTAGCACTTTTGTTTACATGGAGAGAAGTTGCTCGAATGAAAAACTCTGTAGCAACTAATCTTCTTATCCTGGATGAAGTTTTCGATTCTTCTCTAGATGATCAAGCAACTGGAGAGTTACTCAAGATTCTTCGTAGTCTCGGTAGAGGCACAAACACACTAGTCATCTCACACAAGGGAGATATCCTTGTAGATAAGTTTAGTCGCACGTTAAAATTTGAGAAAATAAATGATTTTTCGCGTATGTCAGACGATAGCTAGAGTATGGAAATACTCATTAGGCAGTTTCTCGGATGATAAAACTAAACCATATGACACTTACGTGGCTCTCGTACGGAGCATTATACTTGTTTCTTATCTCGTTACTAATTGTTTTATTGTGGCAGGGGTGATCCGCCATTGGGACAATAAAAAAACTGTCCCCCTGGTGGACGGATCCATAGTTGGGATGCTATACTAAGTGGGTAATCGAGAGGAGCAGATGATCAACACTGAAGTCAAGGGCACTCTTGCTCGCCTTCTTGCGACAGAAAACTTGACCGTTGAGCACCGCAAAGTCAGCACTGCTGCATTTGATGTCCACAACAGGGTTTTGATCCTGCCCATCTGGAAGACTGCTTCTAGCACCGTGTATGATCTTCTGGTAGGTCACGAGGTCGGTCACGCCCTCTATACTCCTGATGAAGATATTGACGCTCCTAAGGATTTCGTCAATGTCCTTGAAGATGCTCGCATTGAAAAAAAGATGCGGGTATCATATCCTGGTCTGAAGAAGACTTTCTATCTCGGTTACAAAGAATTGTGGGCAGATAACTTCTTTGGCGTAAAGGATGAGGATCCCTCAAAATTATCTTTTATTGATCGCATCAACCTTTACTATAAAGGAAATCCAGACATTCCATTTTCTGAAGAAGAAATGAAGTGGGTGATCAGAGTTGGTTTGACAAATACCTTTGAGGATGTTGTCTCGCTGGCAAAACTCATCTACGAATTCTCTCAAAAGAAACAGGAAGAAAAAGAATTTCAACTCCAAGCACCTTCTAAGTCTAATGAGGGTAAGGAAGATGGAAATGAAAGTAACTCTGAGCAAGTAACTCCAGAAGAAAAAGAGTGGCCTACTGAGTCTGATCCTGAAACTGATCATCGTGCTGATAGAGAATATGAGGAAGCAGACTTGGACACTCCTTCTTATTCTGGAGGAGAAACCAATGAATTGGAGTCCGTAACTGACAAGGCATTGCAGGATGCAATGCAGAATCTTGTAGACGATACTGCTAAGGAGTGGGTATACTTAAACCTACCTAAGGTAAACTTGGAAGACTATGTTGTTTCTTATAAAACAATCTATGCTGATCTTCAAAAATACTTTGGCGATCTTCAAGATAGGCAGTTGGATGCATATGATTTTACCCTTGGTAAGTGTGAAGAGTATAAGAAGAATGCACAGAAGTCTGTAAATTATTTGGTAAAACAATTTGAGATGAAGAAGTCTGCCGATCAATATGCTCGGTCTTCCACATCTTCAACTGGAGTCATCAATACTAACAAACTTCATAATTATAAAATTAGTGAAGATATCTTTAAGAAGGTAACCATCGTGCCTGATGGTAAGAATCATGGTCTGATCATGCTTCTTGATTGGTCTGGATCTATGCAGAATGTCCTTATGGATACACTGAAGCAGACTTATAATTTGATTTGGTTTTGTAAGAAAGTTGGTATTCCTTTTCGTGTCTATGCATTCCAAAGTGGATTTTCTACAAGGACTAATGAGCAACAGTGTCGGGTGCAACGTCAGGTTAGGAATTGTGTAGCAATTGGTGATGACTTCCGTCTCCTGGAATTTTTCTCATCTCAGATGAATTCTGCGATGCTGGATAAACAAATGAAGTTTATCTGGGCACAATCATGGGCAACTGTCTCCTGGTCTAGTCATGGTGGTTATGCTGGTTATAGTCTGGGTGGCACTCCTCTTGCCGAGTCTGTTATGTTGATGCGTCAAGCAGTCAAAGATCTGAAGCGTAGGGAGAATGTTAGTAAGGTAAATGTTATTTGTCTTACTGATGGTGAATCTAATCCTATGGCATATGTTAGGGATTATTACGACAACACTAGTTACCGTGCAGGTGAGCCTATAATTGATTACCTTTGCCACAACCGTAACAAAGTCTTTATTCTTAGAGATTCTGAGACTGGATATAGTCGTAAAATTAATGGTAGTCCTTACGATACTACAAAGGAGATTGTATCTTTTTTCCGAGAGATCACTGATTACAACTGGATTGGTATTCGTCTTTGCTCTAAGCAAGAGGTTACCCGATTCATCATGCACAACGCTCCTAACTCTGTAGAGAAACTTTCTAAGCAGTGGACTAAGGAGAGATTCTGTGCCATTGAGAATATTGGTTTCAATAAGCAATTCTTTATGCCCAATCAATACATTGGAGCATCTACTCAGGATCTTGAGATCAAACAAAAGGGTGAAGTTGCAACTAAAGGTGAGTTGACCCGTGCATTTAAAAAGCACATGGGATCAAAGATGGCAAACAAAACAATCCTTAACGCATTTATTGATCAGATAGCATGAAGTGTAAAGTCCAAATTTATTGCTCAGGCACAGTATGGGATGAATATGTGGTAGCGAGAGACTACTCCCACGCCAGGACCATTGCTCTCGCTAGGAATCCTGGGTGTAAGATCATCGGTGTGACAGCAGTGTTCACCTAAATAACTGTCCCAGACCCTCCCATTCGGGGGGGTCTTCTGCTATAATTACAAGGTAATCAAAAGGAGAGCAATGCCCCGCGTCACTACTGAGCAACTGGTTGAATGTCTGACCACTGGTTTTGGCACAGAAATCGATAGCGATCAAGTCCGTGCTGCAGCAAAATCTCTAGGTGTATCATATCCTACCGCTTGTAAGCGTCTTGAGTCTTATAAATCTGGTAGGGGCAAGTGGAATCTCACTGCCCAAGAAATCCAGCGTGCTTATGAAGCACCTGATGCTATCTCTAAAGAGTCCTACATTCCAGAAAAAAATGATTCCTTCGTCTCTTTTGGTAACTTCAGCGATCTCAAGAAAGTTATTAACTCCAATCTTTTCTATCCTGTTTTCATTACGGGACTATCTGGTAACGGTAAAACGTTCTCTGTTGAGCAAGCTTGCGCTCAAACCAAGCGGGAGTTGATTCGTGTCAATGTCACGATCGAAACGGATGAAGACGATCTTCTGGGTGGTTTCCGTCTTGTCAACGGTGATACTGTTTGGCATAACGGTCCAGTCATCGAAGCTCTTGAGCGTGGAGCTGTGCTGCTTCTAGATGAAATTGATCTTGCTTCTAACAAGATTATGTGTCTGCAATCTATTCTTGAAGGTAACGGGGTTTTCCTTAAGAAGATTGGTAAATATGTAAAACCCGCTAAAGGATTCAATGTTATTGCAACTGCAAATACTAAGGGTAAAGGCAGCGATGACGGTCGCTTTGTTGGCACCAATATTCTCAATGAGGCATTCCTTGAGCGATTCCCCCTCACCGTTGAGCAGGAGTATCCTACTGCTGCTGTAGAAACTAAGATTCTCCTTAACACTGGTATCCCAGAAGACTTTGCAGAAAACCTCGTCAAGTGGGCAGGTGTGATCCGCAAAACTTTCTATGATGGTGGTGTTGATGAGGTTGTGACTACCCGTCGCCTGGTCCATATTTCTCAGGCATATCAGATCTTCGGTGATCGCCTTCGTGCTATTACTGGTTGTGTCAGTCGATTTGATGAGGACACTAAGCAATCTTTCCTGGATCTGTATACTAAGGTTGACGCTGGAGAAGATTCCGAGTACAATGATGAGGAAGAAACCATCTCATCATGAAATACAATGAAGAAGCACTGCTTGACGAGCTCAAGCAGTATATTCAGGGGACTTACAACCAGCACTACTCTACTGGTGATCAAGGTATCCAAACCCTGGATTTGATTGAATCTTGTGGTGATGGTGAAGCATTCTGTAGGAGTAACATCCTCAAGTATGCTTCCCGTTACGACAAGAAGGGCACAGCACGGCGGGACATTATCAAGATCCTGCACTACGCATTGCTGCTGCTATACTTTAATGATAAAAATGCAACCCGTGAGGAGTATCCTAATCGATGACCGTAATCTCTAAAGAAACTATTGACATCCTGCAAAACTTTTCGACCATCAACAAGTCGATTGTTATTAAACCAGGCAACCAAATTCAGACTCTAAGTTTGAATAAGAATATTCTTGCCAAAGCAAAAGTGCAAGAAAGTTTTGATCGTGAGATTCCTATCTACGATCTCCCTTCCCTGATTGCAGTTTTCAATCTGTTTGATGGCACTCCTGTCATCGATACTACTCAACAATCTTGGTTGGAAGTTAGTAATCCAGTCAACCGATCTAGGGTCAAATTCTTTTATTCTGACCCTGACATCATTGTCCAACCCCCCGACAAAGAAGTCGATCTGCCTACAGAAGATGTGTCTTTCCGTTTGGAAGCACCTGTGTTTCAACAGATTCGTAAAGCATGGTCTATCTGTGGTGTGCCTGATCTTTGTCTGTATGCATACAATGGCACCATGAGTCTATGCTTGACGGATAAAAAGAATGATACTTCTAATAGTTACTCTATTGAAGTTGGTGAATGTCATGACGATGATGCATTCTGCTATTGTTTCAAGATGGAGAATCTGAAACTTTTCCCTCAGGGTTATGATGTAACTATCAGCAAGCACAACGTTGCTCGCTTTGAAGCAGACAACATTAAGTATCTCATTGCACTAGAGCCTAACAACTGATGCGTAACGATTTTTTATGGGTAGAGAAGTATCGTCCTCAGAAAGTTGAGGAATGTATTCTTCCTACAGATGTGAAAGAAACTTTTCAAAGTTTCATTGACCAAGGAGAGATTCCAAATCTTCTTCTATCTGGCACCGCTGGTGTTGGTAAAACTACTATTGCTAAGGCACTTTGTAATGAATTAGGAGCAGATTTCTATGTCATCAACGGGTCTGATGAGGGTAGATTCCTGGACACAGTACGCAATCAGGCAAAAAACTTTGCCTCTACTGTGTCTCTCACTTCTACTTCTAAGCACAAAGTCCTTATCATTGATGAGGCAGATAACACGACACCAGATGTACAACTCCTTCTTCGTGCCAGCATTGAAGAGTTTCAGAAAAACTGTAGGTTTATTTTTACCTGCAACTTCAAAAACAAAATCATTGCACCCCTACATAGTAGGACGACGGTAGTTGAATTCAATGTCCGAGGTCAAACAAAGCAGCATCTGGCAGCGTCTTTCTTTGATCGTTGCCGAGATATCCTCAAACGCGAGGAGGTCACCTTCGATGATCGAGTTGTGGCAGAAGTCGTACAGAAATACTTCCCCGACTTTCGACGGACTCTCAACGAGCTCCAACGATATTCCAGCACGGGATCTATCGACACTGGCATTCTGGCGGCGCTAGGTGATGCTAATGTAGACTCTCTGGTTTCTATCCTGAAGGAAAAGAAATTCAACGATGTCAAAAAATGGGTTACGCAGAATCTAGATGCTGACCCAACTTCCATCATGCGTAAGTTATATGATAATCTTTCTGGCGTGATGAAAGGACCATCTATTGCTGCTGCAGTGCTTATCATTGCAGAGTATCAATACAAATCTGCCTTCGTGGTAGATCAGGAGATTAATCTCCTTGCCTGTCTTACACAAATTATGTTGGAGTGTGAATTCAAATGACCGTATCAAACATTCGTTTTATTAGTGGTGAAAATGTCATTGCTGATCTGGTAGAAGAGACTGATGATAATATCACTATCCGTGATGCTATTGTTGCTATGCCTGTCAGTGAGGATGGTGTGCAGATTGGATTTGCACCATGGGCACCACTCCAAGATCCTGAGATTGATGAATTGACTATTGCTAAACAGCATGTCATGTATATTACTAGACCCACTCCTCAACTAGAGGAGCAGTTTAATAAGATGTTTAATCGTATCCAAGTCCAATCTAAGAAGATTATTACCCCATGAGTGAATTGAAGACTCCTCTTCGTTATCCTGGTGGCAAGTCTCGTGCTGTCAAAAAGATGGCACAGTGGTTACCTGACATGAAAAACTATCGTGAATATCGGGAGCCTTTTATTGGTGGTGGGTCATTTGCTCTTTACCTGGCGCAGATGTATCCACATTTGGACATTTGGATTAACGACCTTTACGAACCACTCTACAATTTCTGGTGTGAATTAAGAGACAACGGCGATGAAATTACGAAACAACTCGTCCAACTTAAACAAAGGCACCCTGACCCCGCTTCAGCGAAAGTGCTTTTCCTGGAATCTAAAGAATATCTCACTCACGGAAGCAGACAAACTTCTAATACGATTCGTGCTGTCGCTTTCTATATTGTCAACAAGTGCTCTTTTTCTGGTCTCACTGAGTCCAGCTCCTTCAGCAAACAGGCGTCTGACTCCAACTTTTCAATGCGAGGAATTGAAAGACTTAAGTACTACAAGGACATCATCGGAAACTGGAAGATTACTAATCTGTCGTACGAGCAATTGATGACGGATGATCGTCAGACCTTTATTTATCTAGATCCCCCATATGATATCAAAGATAATTTGTATGGTAAGAAAGGGTCCATGCACAAGGGATTCGATCATGATAAGTTTGCAGCAGACTGTGACCGATTCGTTAGTCATCAGATGATCTCTTACAACACTGCTCAGGTTGTGAAGGATAGGTTTACTGATTACAACGCATACGAGTATGATCTTACATACACTATGCGATCTGTTGGTGAGTATATGAAGGAGCAGCAAGAAAGAAAAGAATTACTGCTGACAAACTATGGCGTATGATGAAAGGTATCCTCTAAAGGATTATTTGAATTCTATTAATCAAACAAAGGAGAATCTTTTAGATGGTGAAGATCCAGCATGGGAAAAAAATTATCCTTCTTATGTAATCAATAAGTGTATGTCTCATCACATTGATACCGTCATGCTTGCAAATGAGATGAATCAATGGGGACAATTACCTAGCAAAATGCAGTATGACTTTTTTATAAATACCGTTAGGTCTAGGAAGAGATTCTCTCCCTGGGCTAAAAAAGAGAAGATGAATGATTTGGAAATTGTCAAGCAATACTATGGTTATAGTAATGAAAAGGCGAGGCAGGCTCTATCAATCCTCACTCCAGAACAACTGTCATTTATAAAAACTAAATTGAATAAAGGAGGAAAGAAAAGATGAGTGATGATCTCACCTGGACTAAAGATGACATGGTACAGATTATTCTTAAAGAGCCCGATGATTTTTTAAAAGTTAGAGAAACACTAACCAGAATTGGGGTTGCTTCTAAGAAAGAAAAGAAACTATATCAATCTTGTCACATCTTACATAAGAAAGGTCAATACTATATTGTGCATTTCAAAGAGCTCTTCGCTCTGGATGGTAAGAAAGCAAATCTTTCTTCAAATGATATTCAACGTAGGAATCGTATCATTCAACTTTTGTTTGATTGGGGTTTAGTTGAAGTTGCAAACAGCGACCAGATTGTTGATGCTGCTCCACTGAGTCAGATCAAAGTTATCTCCTACAAGGATAAGGGTGATTGGACCTTAGAATCCAAATACAACATAGGCAAGAAGCGCCAAGGAGATAACCGAAATGGAAACCCCTCTGGAGAAGAAGTCGCAGCCACCTAAAAAGGATAAGTTTGACTGGGCAGATGAAGGATTATCTGCTTTAGTTAGAGTAGTTATTCTATCATGGTCCGCAGCAATACTTACACTTAATTACGTTACAGTCCCTGGTATTCCCCAGAGACAAATCGATCCCACATTTATAGCTAGCGTCTTCACAACGACGTTAGCTACTTTTGGTGTTCAGGCGGGTAAGAAAAAAGAAGAAAAAGAAGAACCTAAAAAAGAGGAGAAGAAGGATGCAAAAGTTGATTAATGTTGTCGCACTTTTATCGGGACTTGTATCTGCTAGTCTTGTCGGAGCAGCTGGTTATGTATACGTCAATAGAGTTTCTATTGTAGAAAGCGCAACCGAGAAGGTTACTGCTGCTGCCACTGAAGCAGTTGCTGGTGCTCTTCCTGGTATGTTGGGTGATTCAGTCCCATCGTTACCAGCAGCAACAGGTCCCGCTATTCCCACACTGAAATGATATTCCTAAGGTCCAAGGAGGTTAAAATGACAGAGCAAACTACACCGCGTAAGTCACCACTTAAAGCAGTTGCTATTGGAGCAGGTGTTTTATTTGGTATTGCCCATATTGGACTTTTAGGATATCTCATAAAACCACAGGAAAAAATACAACAACCTCCTGCTTTTAATATTCCTAATGGTCCTTACTCATCTTATAAAATTAAAGCAGGTAAGGATGGATATGAAATTGAGTTTCGCGCAGATGATCCTAAAGTTTTAGAATCTCATAGATCACTAAATCTTGATAAGGAAAGGCGGGGATTCTTTGGTGGTGGTAGAGAGTTGCGTCAAGAATATCGCACTGATCAATTCACTCGTGAAGGCACTAGAAATATGGGAGGTGCGACTACATCAGAGGGAAAGTCTGCAAAAGAAGTAGAGTGTTTGATCGCGGACGCTGGAGCACGATCACAAGGTGCAATGGCAGGTAGTGCTATCGCAGCAGGTGTTGCCGCTCCTGCCCTCTCTAGCATCCCCTACGTGGGTTGGTTAGCAGGTGGTTGGGCACTGCTCCTAGGACAGAAAGCAGGATCCGAATTAGGGTCACAGGTTGGTCAAGTATTTAACGATTGCTAGGTTTCTTTTAATAATGGATATTCTTATTAAAGATATTGATATTAATAATGTAAATATACCCGACATTCGGGTTTATCAACCCCCAGGATGGACAACGAATCCGTCAACAATATTTGCTGCCCCTCCTGTTACACAAGAAGTTGGTGTGCCAATTATCAATCTTCCTGGTTGTGTAGAGGCACACGAACAAAATACCAGTAAAGAAAAAAGTGGCATCCTTAGTGAAGATGATCCTAAGGGTGTAAAAGTATTCTGTGATGCTGGTGTGCCCTCATACAATCCTATTGATTACAATAGGGATGACTTAAAATTTGAATATGAGCCACAGTTACCGAAGGTAGCACCACCAGAGCAACCAGAAATAAAAGCACCTAAAACCGAAACACCTAAGATTCCTAAAGTTAATTGTCCTACAGAAGCACAGAAACTCAAAGAACCTGTAGGAACGTTCACTGATAACGGTACAAAAAAGATTACTTCTTATAAATTGATAGGGAAAGAATGTATCCCAGTTAAGGAAGATGTCAAAATTCCTGACCAGATTATTCAAGCGATCCCAAGTGCAGGAGCTATCACGACCACAGGTGGCATTGCTGTTGTTGCTACAACATCCGCGCTATTAGCAAAACCGCTGGCAGACTTACTGTTGAAAGTAGTCAAACCAACGGTTAAGAAAGTTATTAAAAAGATTGCTGCTATCAGGGGGAAGTCCGTGAAGGTGGAGTCTTTAAAGGAGCGCCGAGGTCAGCAGCGTCAGAGGAATAAGGCGATTCGGACCTTGAAGGGGCGGGAATAGTATGAGTGTGTGGTGCAATGTAGTTTTTATTTACTACCATCACATCTGCACAAACCTTTGCCATCTCGGTCCCAGGTCTAAAGAAAATTCCTTTTTGCATTAATTCTCCACAATTTTTGAGTCTCGCGATCTCAAAGTCGAGCCTCTTATTGGCATGTGCTTGATTCATTAATGCAATGTTAGATGCTGCTGCTT
>CEVG01035984.1_pt1 | contig 18077 bp, 32 predicted proteins | sample 356511 | NCBI WGS metagenome assembly CEVG01 (sample SAMEA2623426, study PRJEB7988) | marine metagenome | biome: marine biome (ENVO:00000447); feature: surface water layer (ENVO:00002042); material: "saline water (ENVO:00002010), including plankton (ENVO:xxxxxxxx)" | depth 5 m | reverse complement strand
GTCATATACTTAAATATGGCAGGAGCCATGTCTCATTTAGATACATTTGGCCCCAAGCCTGACGCTCCAGACATCCAAGGTCCAACTAAATCAATCCCAACTAGTGCAGACGGTATTATTTTGTCTGAAAACTTACCTAAAACCGCCCAATTCATGCATCATGGAGCGATCATCAAGACCATGAATACTAGTCAGGGAGCACACGAACAAGCTAGCTATTTAATGCATACTAGCTATCTCAAACGAGGCACTATTGTTCACCCGACTTTTGGTAGTTGGGTTTCTAAACTCGCTGGGCCAATTAACCGAACAATACCAACTAATATTAAAATTGGCGGTGGAGGCGGTGGAGCAGGCTTCTTAGAGTCTAAGTATGGAGCTTTGCCAATTAATAATCCAACAGCAGGATTAGCAAACAGCAAGATGGCATCCTACCTCGATCATGAACACTTTCAAAGCAGGATATCGATTGCTGAATCTTTAAATCAAAACTTCTCAACTGAGTTTCCTCAAAAACAAGTTAGAGCTTATTCCGATCTTTATAAAGATGCTATTAAATTAATGAATAGTAATGATTTAAATGCTTTTGACATTACTCAAGAGCCAGAATCCACTAGTAGCCTTTACGGTGAGACTAACTTTGGCAAAGGTTGTTTACTAGCCAGAAGATTAGTCGAAAATGGAGTAAGATACGTTGAAGTTACTCGTGGAGGCTGGGATACTCATGATAATAATTTTGAAAGAGTTGCTGCCAATTGTGCAGATATCGATCAAGCCTTAAGTGGACTTTTATTTGACTTAGATCGCAGAGGTATGCTTTCTGATACCTTAGTGGTCTTAACTTCTGAGTTTGGTAGAACTCCAAATATTAATGGAAGAGACGGAAGAGATCACTGGCCTTATTGCTTTACAGCTTTCCTTGCAGGAGGTGGAGTAAAAGGGGGTATGACTTACGGAGAAACTGATAAAACTGGTAGATCTCCAGTCGAGGGTAAACCTATTAAACCTGAAGATTTAAATGCAACTATTGCACATACCCTAGGCTTGCCTCTTAATGACTACCAATACTCTCCATCAGGCAGACCTTTCACGATAGCTCACAAGGGAGAACCTTTGTTAGATATCTTAGGTTAATTTTTGAATTATTAAAAAAAATATTCGAGAGCATTTTGATTTGACAGTGGACGATATATAAAGCTTGACTTTGCTTACATATATGATATAATGTAAGTTATATGGGCAGAAAAAAAAATAACAGTCAATATCATTTCAGTAAAAAAACATTTCTATATAATCAGTTCTGGATAGTTTATTATACAGAGGTTCATAAAAGTGGTGAGCAGCAAGATTTCGCAACTTTTATTAAAGCTAAGTCTCATGAGCTATGTGGTTTGATCTTAAAAAAGAAAGTAAAAGAAGATAACCCGAATGTAAAAATTAAATCATTAAGGATCTTTATGCTACATAAAGACTTTATATCAAAAGGTTCTAAAAAGCTAGGCCCAGTTGACTGGAGTTATGTTCATAGATCTTGTTTTCCAAATTTAAATAATTTTTTATTTAAGCATCCACTTGAACGTAAAGAAGGTTACGATCATAGGGGAGGTAAAACAAATTTAGAGCATCTAAAAACAATTGGCTTCAAGAAGGGTCAACCAAATTACTCCACTTTATACAGAAAGGGTAAGAGCTTACCTCTTACAGAAAGAAAAGGTAAAATTTGGAACGGAGACAGGTGGATCAAATGGAATCGAGAAGAAATGCGGAATGCAAAAAATGAAATCATACAAGCACTGATTTTAAATGAAAACAATAGAACAAAAGCCGCTGAAAGCATTAATATGTCAAAACATAAATTCTATAAATTAATGCATCGCTGTGACACTCGCGAATGGTGGAACACAAATTATCCAGCAGCCAAAAGAATCCCACCAAAAGCCTCCAGAGAAGAGCGTTCAGCAACTCAAAAAAGAGTTATGGCAGAGAGAAAGTTAAATGGAACATTTAAATTGCCAAATCATACTCCAGAACTCGAAGCAAAGAGAGTAAATGCAGTTCGTCATTACAAAAAAGTTTTCTCAGAAGAGCATAATAAAATTATCATTCCAAAAATTAAAAAATCTTTATCTGAAAATCACAATATAAGAAGTCTAGCTGCAAGAAGCATCGGAGTTAAGGTTTCTACATTTAGAAATTGGATTAAAAAAACCCAACATCTAGTTAACTGGCAGGAAGAATACCCCAGTGAATACGATTCTAATAGAGTAAAATGTCTAAAACTAATCAAGTAAAAACTAATTCAGAACGCTTTGATGCATTCCTTGTTGAATTTCAAGAGGATATCAGGCGAATCGTAGGTAAGACGAAAAAATCTTTCCATGCCCTGTCTGATGAAGAAATATATAGTGAATGCAACTTACATTTATTAAAGAACAAAGAGAGAATTTTAGAAACTTTCGAAGGTAAAATCCTCGATCAGCCAGAATTTAAAAAAATTGCATATCATTATGCTAAAAATGAATGTGTTTGGTCTCACTATAGATTTCAAAACCAAGCATATAATCGCAAAAGATCTGACGGCTTTATTGAAACTGACGAAGGCACCAAAACTGTATTCGAGTCAGCCATGCAATCACAAGGAGAAGAGAATAAAGATTTAGACAACCAAGAAAGTTTTATAAAATCTAATTCAGATACTTTTTTTCATATTCTCTCTGAATATTGCTATATTCTTTCAGAGGCAGAATTAAAAATACTTTCTTATATAAGAGTTGGACTTAATCAAGAAGAAATAGCAGAAAAGCTAGGGGTAACTAGGCAAGCGATCTCTTTTGCTTATGTTCAAATTCAAAAAAAGCTTAATAATTATTTCAACTTTGAAGAAGTAAGGTCAGGAGTATCATCTAATTTTATTTCACAAGGAAATAAAGCAATTAAAAAATTCTTTTCAAAATGAATCTGTTATATAAAACAAAAACATATCTAGTTGGGCACATGCAATATCTGAGCGGTAGAAATTGGCGAGAAGAAATAACAGAACAATTAAAGCCGCTATCTATTACTTGCTTTGATCCATACAAAAAGCCTTTCATTAAAGACGTCGAAGAAGATGAAGCCTCTAGAGAAGAAATGGAAACTTGGATGAAAACTAAACAGTACGATAGAGTTACTGAGCGAATGAAGATGGTTCGGGCATATGATTTAAATTTAGTTGATCGCAGCGATTTTATCATCGCTCATCTCGTACCTGATGTTGCTTCTTGGGGTAGTGCAGAGGAGATAGTTACGGCTGTAAGGGAAAAGAAGCCTGTATTCATTAGCATGGAAGGCGGTAAGGCCAAAACTCCATTATGGATGCTAGGCATGCTTCCCCATAAGTATATATACAATAGCCTTGATGAAATTGTAGAGATGCTATTTGCTATTGATAGCGGGAACAAACCCATTGATTCTGATCGTTGGAGACTATTGCAAAAAAAGTTTAGATAATAATTGACTTTATATATAATTTATGTTATAATGTTTTTCAGTAATGCAATTACATTTATATAAGTATTTTCGTTTAACACATCGCATTTAATTATTTTATCCTTACCAACAGTACAACCTTCCTGTTTTTCATTATTCATTATTATTTGATCAATAAAATCATGAGCTCCATATGCCTTAAGCCATTTCCAATAAAATGTCCTGCTACCTTTTGGGCACTTAAGTAAATTATCGCATTCTAAAAAAATTTTTGAGTATAAAGTGACATCTCTAAAGCAATGTATTGAACTCGGAGGTTCACTTAACTCACAATCGTAAATTATAACCATATAAAAATATACACATTATGTTAGAAGAACAAAAAGTAAAATCAGATTGGCAGCAACGCGAAATAGGAGCTTTCTGGACTAAAGATGGACCAAAAGGCAAATATTTATCAGGCTCACTGGAGGTTGATGAGCTTGGGGTAAAGAAAAAAATGAAGGTTGTTATGTTCCCCAATAGATATAAAGATAAAGACAATAAACCAGATTATGTTTTGTATGTTTCAAAAGATTCTGAGACTCAAGCAAGCCCTAATCCCGAAAAAGATTCGACTCCTACGTCAGAAGATAAAAAATCAGAAATTCCTGACAGTTTGGTGTAACTATAGTCAATGACTACACTTTACGGTTTAATTAGTATATCTGAATTGCTAAAAGAGAGAGAGCCAGATGGCTCTTATACATTCTCTGGTATGACCAAAAAAAACTTTTTAGGTCAAAAAGAAAGTTCTGGAGAAGAATCCGCTCTCTCAGAACTCTCTAGCAGAATTATTCATAACCTTAATTTAACTGAAAATATAATTGATTTTTTGCCAAAGGTCAATATAAATCATTACAGAATTAGTAGCTCTATATTTAGCTTGGCTTCAGATTTTTCTGGAAGTTTTTCAATTAATCTAAAAGCAATCCCAAACTTTAAAGAAATTGAGACCAAAATTCGAACAATTGGTTTACTAGCTAGGCAAAATAATATTACTCTTTCTGTTTATCCAGATTCTACAAATAGTCTGATTTCAGAAAATGAAGTAAACATTCAAAATGCTATTCAAGAATTAAATTTTCACAATTGGTTTTTTGAAACCGCTGGTTTTCCTTCCAACACCTCGAACCCAATTATAATTAAACCCTTTAGTCAGCCCAACTCAACAAATCATGATCAAGCAGTTAGGTGCGTGCAGACTTTTTATTCTAATTTCAAAAAATTAAATAAAGAAACTCAAAATAGGATAGTAATTCAAAATGAAGATGAAGGCTTCTGGAATCCAGTTAATTTATTTAAATATTTTCATGTTTATTTAAATGAAAAATATGAAGATGGCATGGTTTTAAGCTATTATAATATTGCTGATGAAAGAAATCCAGGTTCTTTTGGTTCGGATGCTGTCGAACCTGTAGTCAACATAGGGGCTTTTCATGAAACATGGAAAGGTGTTGTACCTGTCTTTTTATGGTCAGAAAAAAAATCTCCTGATTCAAATGTTTCCTTAGACTACTTATCAAATGAGATCCCTAATTTTGGTTACACCATCAAATGGGAATGCGATGTATTAAAGCGAGATAAAGCTATTGTTAAATACACAATGCCTGAAGAAGAAGATAAAGTCACAGAAGAAGTCATTAATACTATTACTAAAAACAAATATAAAAAATCTAGAGAAACCTCACGAGCATTCAACGCATTATACGATTCAAAATAAATGGCTAACCAAAAAATAAGTTATAGAAAACTTTTTTCAAATATAGCCGAATCAAAAGGCTATAAAGTAAAAAAACCTACATATCTTCAGCGTAAAAATAGCATTGATATAATCATAGAAGGTCAGTCCGATGGCAAAGCTCAAGAAGTTACAATTGATATTAAAAAACGCAATGGTAAAAATGCTAACCAATGGGTTTATATTGAATATAAAAATGCCAAAGGTGGAGAAGGTTGGCTCTATGGACAATCTCAATTCATTGTCTTTGAAACAGCCTCTAGTTTTATATTTGTTCCCAGAAAGCCTTTAATCTCTTGGTTAAGCTCTTCGCAAATAGTTAGGTGGGACCTACCCTATGTCGATCAATCTTGGAAATCTAAGTACAGATTATTTCGTCGCCCAAATACTCTTGAAATTATTTCTCAAATAAAAGTTTCTGATCTATTTAATATTAAAGGTCATAAAGTATGGAAGAAATCTTAATTTTTATTTTTAGTAGTTTCTGGACATATATTGGAACTCTTTTTTTAATTTTTTGTACAGGCTATTCTTTAGCAATCCCTTTTTATTGGTATTATAAATTAAAACAACATAAACTTAATAAATCTATATGGACTCATCAGTAAAAAAGCAAACTTGCTCTAAGCAAAGTTGTAAAGTTAAATCATCAACAAAGCATCAAAACGGAAAAGGCGACAAGCCTAGACCTTTCTCTAAGAATCAATATAACTCAAATTATGAATCAATCAACTGGAAAAAACGCTGAAGTTTTTTATGTAGTAACGCGCAATGGTCGTCGAGCTTGGCCAAAAGATTACTGGACTGTTTATGAGGCTAAAAAGCATGCTCACAGCCTCATTGAAGCCCTCAAGTCCTTTAATGACCCTAGTTATAAAAATGTCGTCATACTTGAGACTGATGACCCAGCTTCTATAAATTAAGTCTTGACATAACACTTATTCCTTAGTATAATGGCTTCACAATCTAAATTAGATGAAGCTTACTTACAAATATGTCAAACTTGGTCTCAACTCTCTCAAGCAAAGAGAAAGAAAGTTGGATGCATCATTGTTAAAGACGGCTCAATTATTTCCGACGGATACAATGGTACTCCAAAAAATTTTGACAACTCTTGTGAATTTGTTTCTGAAAATCAATCCCTTATCACTAAACCTGAAGTTTTACATGCTGAAAGTAATGCAATCACAAAATTGGCTAAGTCAACACAATCCAGCAACAACTCAACTATGTATATTACGATCAACCCCTGTGTTGAATGTGCTAAATTGATTATTCAATCAGAAATATCAAGGGTAGTATACAAAGACTTCTATAAAAATGACGAAGGTATTAAATTAATTAAAAAAGCTAACATAGAAATAAATAAATATGAATATAAATAAATTAAACAGTGCGATGAATTATACATTAAATAAGTTTTGCCCAATGATTTTGGTTGGGTTTCTAGTTTTCATTAACTTTGGATTTGAAACTTGGGAACCCTATGTTATTGTAAGTTTATTTTTATTCGCTCAAAGATTTCACTACAATGTAGGCTATAGTGTTGCAATTTGCGAAGAGAGAGGACTATTTAACAATGAGTAATCTAATTAAAAATATTAAATTAAAACTTAAAAATGCTTTTGGCAACAGGTATTATATTGTCTACAAACATAGAAGTGGAAAGATAAAAACATATCAAATTGGTAACATTAATTTATATAATTCCTTTGGAAATAAAAATTATGACAGGGACAATATAGGTTTTAAAGCTTATTGCTTTGGCAGACAAGGCATAAGATCGTTTCGTCATGATAGAATTATTTCTATTACAAAAAAGTGAATTTTGAATATTTTTATAGAAATTTGCCTAATAGGGTGTATAATATATTTAGTTTATAAAAACTTTAATCTTAAAAAAAACAGCTCAAACGCCGATTTACTAAATCAAAAAAATCAAGACTTAGAAAATCAACTAACCCAAAACAAGGAAAACCTTTTATCTCAAGAAGCAAATTTTAAACAAGTAATACAAAATCTTCAATCTAACTTTAATCAAGAAAGAGCAATCTTAAAAGAAGCAAAGTTAGAATTAAAAACAAAAGAAGAAAAACTACTAAAAGATTTTGCAGAAATAGAGAATAAATTATTAGAAGAAACCGCCAATAGAAAAAAAGTTACCTCACAAAAGAAAAGCAGTGAAGTGCGCCTTGGCGGGATCGCAGAAACTCTAGCTCCTTTCTTAGATCAATTCGACTTTGATCCAGAAAATTGTACATTTCTTGGTAAGCCCATAGATTACATATCATTTGCTGATGATGAGATAACCTTTATAGAAGTCAAAAGTGGTAACTCGCAACTCAATAAAAAACAAAGACATATTAGAGACCAAGTAAAAGCTAAACTTGTAAATTGGAAAGAAGTAAGAATAAAATAATTTTAACCTAATAAATATATGAAAACAAAAATCGTATCATTACTACTAGCCTTCGGGCTTACTAACGCCGCCTTTTCGGGCAACTCTGCGAAAATTGGATATGCTTCCGACTTTTTCTATCGAGGAGCTCAAAAAGCAGAAGAATCAATTCAAGCTTCGGTAGGACTTGGTTCAAGTGTAGCTGGATTAGACTTGAGTGTTCATGCTTGCACTAATCAAGCTGTAGATACAGGCAACGATAGCTATCATCTGGGAGCAGGTGCTGGAAAGTCTTTTGCTGACGGTCTACTTTCTGTTTATGCTGGAATCAGTCACTTTGAAGATAAGCCAGGTGATGCTTTGTCTGAATTTGAGGTTGGTATTTCTTCAAATACTGTATTGAGTCCATCTCTTTCCATATTTAGAGATCTCGATGATTCCTTGTATACAGTTGAAGTAGGGGTTTCCCATGGTTTTGACTTGGATATTGCAAACCTTGAGCTAGATGCTTCAATTGGAAACACTGATCTAACAAATAATACCGACAGAACATATTACTCTGTTGGAGCTACAGCATCTAAGTCAATCTCAGAAAATGCAGATCTAGCTATTGGAGTTGACTATGTTGATGCTGACGATATTGATCGTGAGTTTGTCTTTGGTACAGCTTTAACCTTTAATTTCTAACCCAAAACTAAAATGGATAATATAGTAACAACACTCAAAGGGGCTATTGGAGGCCTCTTTACACTACTAACGTCTATCGTAGGCTTACTTGTTCTCGCACAAGTAGTCTTCGGTGAAGCTGCTGGCATGAATGTCATTGGCAATATTCAAGGTATTGTTAATGGTTTTGTCGGCCCCGAAGCTAGCTTAGCTGGACTAATTACCTTAGTTCTGCTAATTGGTCTTCTTAATAAGCAAGACGAAAAGAGTTAAGATAATTTTATCTTGACTTTCTAAGGGGAGACTGCTATAATAGTAGTCTCCTCTTTTATTTATGAAAATACTATCTTTATTTGCAAATGTAGGTTTTGGAGAGTTTTATCTTCGAGATAAAGGCTTTGATGTTGTGGTAGCAAATGAATTACTAGATGATAGGGTTGATTTTTATAAAAAACTTCACCCTGAAACCGAGAGTGTTATTTGTGGAGATATATCTCAACCCTCAGTTCAAGAACGCATAATAGATAGCTGTAATAAATTTGGCCCAATTGATGTGGTTGTAGCCACTCCCCCATGCCAAGGAATGAGTCTTGCTAATGCATCAAAAGCAAGTGATGACCCGCGTAATACATTAATTATACATGCTCTACACATTTTTAATAAAATTGGAGCCAAGTATATGCTGATTGAGAATGTTACCAACATGCCAAATACTTATATATATCATGAAGAGTATGGTAGCATTAAAATTTCTGATTTTATCAAAAAATCTATACCATCAAATTTACAATCTCACTCATCTATTCTCAATGGAAAACACTTTAATACTCCTCAAGATAGAAAGCGATCAATTACTTTAATATCTCCAGACGGATCTTGGAAGTTTCCAGAAATTAATCAAGATGAAACCAGTCTTGAATCAGCTATTTCTCACTTACCTAGCTTAGAAGCTAATGAAAGCTCTGAATATAAATGGCACTTTAGCTCCAAACATAATGTGAAACATGTAGACTGGATGAAGAATACTCCATCAGGCAAGAGCGCTTACTTCAATGAGTCAGACCACTACCCTTGCTCTATTGTTAAAAATGATTCAAGTGACACACAGTTAGAATTAATTAAAAATGGTAATGCAGGATGGCACACAAACCCGCCTATGCTAATTAAAAGCGATGGATCTAAAGAGTTGGCCAAAATAAATCAAGTCGCAGAAAATGGTAAAACTGTTTTATATGCGGAGATACCACCTCATTGCTCTCTAGTAAGAGAGATATATGGTTTTACTACGGCGTATAAAAGAATGCATTGGTCTCAATCAGCCCCAACTGTCACGATGACCAATGGTTCAATTTCTAGTCAAAATAATGTACATCCAGGTAGAAAGCAGTTGGATGGCACATATTCAGATTCTAGAGTTCTAACGATCAGAGAGGTTCTTTTGGTGTGCGGCTTGCCTCCAGATACTCTTGATTGTTTTGCTCAGGAAATTCAAGATGGGAAGAAATATCAATTTACATCGGGCAAATATGGTTATGATTACAGCCCTAGCTTTATCAGAAAAGTTTTAGGTGAACTCTTTTTGCCAAAAGTTTGCCTTGCAATTATGGAATCCTTACCTAAAGATAAAAAAACAAAAACTAACAACACAACACAATTAGAATTTAATTATGCATAACTCTCTTTTCGATCCACCTTCAGATAAAACAAAATATTTAGCCACACATACACTAAAGCATTACAATCATAAAGATGGAGAATCTTATTGTAAAGTTCATTTATGCAAAAGCGATGATGATCACATAAAATTATTACGCAACTGCTATAATAATAAAATTCATTTTCAAACTGATTCATTTGAAAACGAACAAGGCCGATATAACTTAAATAAGTTTAAACAAGCATGGAAGCTAGTTCTCACCCTAGAAGCTCAAAATGGGTTTAAGTATTTTTTAAAAGATTTAGGTGATAATCAACAGTGCCCCTTATTGTTTGCCTCAATTTTCTTTAACTGCCACACAGAGAAAACAATTAATTTTATTGTTAATGCTGTGGGCAATAACGAAAACCTACAGAATAGACATCCAGTTTTTTTTGCTTATGATATTATTACTGGCTGGATCCCAGAATGTATTCTAGCAGAGCCTTTTAATTTAGAAAAATCTGGTTGCGATAGTGACTACAAATTACAAAAAGGCAAAAAAATTAACGGGGCAGAAGATTTCAAGCTTGGAGACCAAAGAATTGAGCTTGCAATGGATTATACAGATAAAATTAAAAAAGATGACATTTTAAATTTAAGGTATAGGAAATGGCAAAACATGCAAAACCCCAACAGTAATTTATTAATCCTCTGCACCAAGTCTTGGCGGTATTACTTATATCCAATCTCAGTTTATAATGAAAAAATTAATGCAGAGTACAAAGATCGGATCGAAGCTTGGAGCGGCAAAAATCATTCTGTGAAAGGTTACGAATTGTCGGGGTGGAATAACTTACAACCAAAGATTATAACAAAAAACAATCTATCCTACTCTTTTGAAGAAATAAAAACAAAAAACTGTGAAAAACTTGTGAGCGGAATTTAAATTAATATTCTGCTATTTTCTAGAAAAAAAAATTTTAATATATATAATAATATTATGTCTAACAAAGAAGATGAAGAAGAGTTTTTTATCTCTGGCCCCAGAGATTATGATGAGCAAACCGATTCATTCAGAATGGATTTAGAAAATTTAATCTATAGATATATTGATGAATATGACATTAATACATTTGTAATGGTCGGAGCGTTACAAGAAAAAATTCAAGAGCTACTCGAAGAGGGCAACACAAATATGGACATAGAACTAGATGAGTAAAAATTATTATTTTAACCCAAAAAAATATACAGAAGGAATAGAGAGGAATAAAAATTATATGAGTAAATTAATTGGAGTATCAGGCTTTGCCAGATCAGGTAAAGATACATTTTTTGAACGGTCAAAACTTTTACTTGAAAAGCATGGCAAAAAAGCCGTAAGGGTAGCCTTTGCTGATGCATTAAAATCAGAATGCGATGAGCTTCTCAGTAAATACACGAACTTATCTGCATTTACTGAAGAAGATAGCGAAAAGGAAATAGTGAGACCATTACTAGTTACATATGGCACTCAAATTCGCAGAAAACTAAACGAGAATTGTTGGATTGAAAAAGTTCAACCTCAAGTTATTGAATACTTAAAATCTGATTATTATGTATTTGTTACTGATGTGCGCTTTAAGAATGAGGCAAAATGGATTAATATGAATGGAGGAATATTAGTTAATATTTCTAGAGAAGGTATTAAGCCAGCAAATCACGAAGAGCATAGGCAACTCCACCTAATGAAAGGTATGATTAATTATGATCTTTATTGGCCAACCTACGGTAGCAATGATATTGCTGCTTGCGATGAACATGTTTTCCCTCTCTTCAATCACCTATTAAAGCCCGAAGAGAAATTCGAAGAAGTCCTATAACGAAAAAAATTTTTCGGAGACTTTTTAAATCACAGTGGACGATAGACAAAATAAATACTCACAAACATCAAAAGGTAAAGAAGCCTTGCAACGCGCACGTAAAAAATATGATGAAAAAGATCCAGAAAAGCGAAAAGAGCAAAAAAGAGAATATATGAGGAGGAAAAGACTGAAAGACCCTAATTACTGTAAATGGAAAAAGTAAATCAGTGAGTCCTTGGTCAAAATTAAATAAAGATGGCAAATTATTATTGTTTTGCTGCATTATTAATCTTTTTATTTCTGTTGTTTTGGCTGTAGATGGTTCATTGTTTTGTTTCTTTCCTTTTACTGTATCTATGTTCTGCGGTTTATTTACTTTAAATTCAAAATATCAAAAATAAAGTGTAATATATTACTATAATGAAAATACTAGTAGCAGTTTTAGCTTGTGACGAAGTCGGATATAGGCCTCTTGAGCAGGGGGTAAGAGAAACATGGGGCTCAGATAAATCAAAACACGAAAACATTGTTGATATAATTTATTATTACGGCGATTATTCCGTACCTGAGCATGTAGGATCAATTTTTGAGGGTGATAATCTTAAAGTTCATGCTGGAGAGGGTTATTTTAACACTTGGAATAAAACACTAATGATGTATGATTTCATTGTTAAAAATTATGAATTCGATTGTTTGTTTAGAACAAATGTATCCTCTTACATTGATTTAAAAATTTTGCAAGATTTTTGTAAAAAACATTACAATGAGAATTTTTACTCAGGAGCTTTTGGAGATTTATCTCCAGGAAATTTTTGCTCTGGTTCTGGTTATTTTCTATCTCGTAAATTAGTTGAAGAGATAGCTTCCGAAAAAGAAAACTTATACAGAAAATTTGTCGATGATTTTACTGTAGGTGAAATTCTTAGAGACAAAGGAGTTATTCCATTCAGGGGAGAGAGATACGATGCGACGCAAACTTTTGATATTGTTAGCTCTAATATAACCGACAGCTCTTCCACTAATCGTGAATGGGGAACTATAGACAAAGATATAGATCATTATCACTACAGAGTACATACAACGCCAGTAGGTCAAAGAAGTGATGATATCAAAAAAATGCATTTTATTCACGAACTAAAAAATAAAGTGTAAAACACTTTAATGAGTCAAGAAAACCCAAGCAATAGCTCCACAAATATTGCCGTATTAGTTTCTTGCTTATTATTTCTTATGTATTTTTTATACGACAAACATAAAGAAAATGAGAGAATGTATAAAATATGCCAAGATCAAGAAGAGGTAATAAAAGATTTACAGCAGGCAATTCATTTGCAAACTTTTTATATAAAACAACTTGAATCAATGAACAGTTCAAGTTATAATAATCTAGATTTTCCATTAAATAAAAATGAAATTTAGAGAATTATTAAAAGAGTCTGGATATAAGCAGGTATTTAATGTTATCTATAAGAATTACTATAGAGACAAAAATCATAGCCAAGATGACATTATCTCTTTCGATATTTTATATAGAAAAGCCTTTGATACCTTGTTAACCAAAAGTGCCGACAACTCTAATTCATTTGAAATATTACTGCAAGATATCAAAGCTGACGAAGAAGATATAATTGATGTCTGTATTAAAGATCTTAAAACAGAAGAAATTTTTGCTCTGGACTTTATACCTTGGGCAGAGCTTGTTGATTCCGAAGTTAATATTAGAGAAGATATGAAAAATTATGAGATATGTGCTCATATTTTATGGGAAATTACATTTTGGGGCTTCACCGAAAAAGAGATTGAAGCTCAAAAAGAAGCGACAAAAAACGCTGATAATGAAACTTCCCATTCTTTCTCATTAAATGAACTTATATAAACTTCCTTTACATAAAGATTTCCCAAAAATAGTTGATGCTGTGGTCGAGATACCAAAAGGCAAAAGTGTCAAGTATGAGTATGACCCTGAGGGTTATTTTAGGTATGACAGAAGCCTAACTAGTGCTATGGTTTATCCAGCAAGCTATGGATTTATTCCTTCAACTATTGCAGACGATGGCGATGCTTTAGATATTTTAGTTTACAATAGAATACCAATAGATAGAGGCACGGTAGTGGAATGTAAAGTCATCGGAGTTTTAGACATGGAAGATGAGGGGTCGACTGTAGGGATACATAAAGACTATAAAATCCTAGGAGTTCCAACTTCTCATGTCAGGGAATATAATTCTCTCAATGACATTGATCAAATGTTCCTAGCTATTGCAAAAAACTTTTTCCTACATTACAAAGATTTAAATAATAAAGATGTTAGAGTCTTTGATTGGCATGAAAAAGATCAAGCTTATGAAATAATTACGGAATCTATTATAAAACCAAAACCAAAAAACAGAAAATACGAATGACAACGATATTAATATTAGCAATTTTTTATGGTGCAATCATTGCCATAGAAGAAAATAAATGGAGCAAAAACAAATGGACGGACTTAATGAACTCTGGCAATTAGAATGGGGCGATGGCTTGCTTTTTACAGCAATGCTAATGGCTCTTTATACTTATAAAGTTTGGATTGACAATAAATTCAAAAAATAGAACTTACCTAAATCATCTTGTGAAAAATTTAGTTTATGTGAGTTATATTGATAAGCCTAGCAAAATAGATCTTGTTGAATATAATTTTAATAAAATAAAATCTTTTTTTGATAATATAGTTTTTGTTTACTCTTCATACAACGAAAAGCCTTTATCTCGCAATTTCTGCGGATTAAGCGACGAAAATTTAATTTTTGCCCCTAACGATGGTTACGATTTTGGCAAATATAAATTGGGCATACAAAAGTTTTTAGACAGCCCAATGTCTTACACAACTATTTTTAATGATAGCGTTTCAATAGTTGGCTCTTTAGACTCTATTATGCTTTTTATAGAAGAAAGGTTTTCAGAAGGGCATGAATATGTTGGTTTTCTTAAGAGTGAAGAAATAAGAGATCATTTCCAAAGCTGGTTTATTAATTTTTCCAAAAACGCTTTAATATATTTTTACAAAAACATTTCAAAACCAATTAGCGATAAGCAGGAAGTTATAAATAAATATGAAGTTGAGTTATCTAATCGGATGATATATCATTTTAGATCATCATTTTATTGGAGGTCAAATGCTAACCTTTTTTACTATCAGCATATAATTGACAAAGTGATACAGAATGAAAATACTTTCCCTTTTTTAAAAAATAATTCATTTAAGAAAGAATTTACAAAAAACCCTCATAACATGGATCTCAACAAAATGATGAAACTTTGTTCCTCACAACTTTCAAATAAATTTTTACAATATATTAATGCATGACTAGTATACTTATAACAGGCGGACTCGGCTTTATTGGGAGTAACTTCATAAAACATATTTTTAATAAATATGATTATCAAATTATTAATGTTGATAGTGTTACATATGCAGCAAACCCAAATAACATACCTTCCACCATTACAGATAGCTCTAGATATTTTTTTGCTGAAACCGACATAAATAATACAAACGATATTCGATATTTAATTGAAAAGTATTCTGTTAAATATATTGTTAATTTTGCGGCTGAAAGTCATGTTGATAATAGTATAAATGACTCAACTCCTTTCGTCCAGACTAACATAAATGGAACGCATTCTTTATTGAGTTTACTTCACGATTGCCCGAGTGTCGAGAGATACCTTCAAGTGTCCACAGACGAGGTATATGGCAGTTTAACTGAGGAAGACGATGCTTTTACTGAAAACACTCCGTTACAAGCGAATAGCCCTTATTCTGCAAGCAAGGCTAGCGCAGATTTATTATGTCGCAGTTTTTATGAGACTTTTGGTTATCCTATTTTAATTACTCGCTGTTCAAATAATTACGGGCCAAATCAACATGAAGAAAAATTAATTCCATTAATGATTAAAAACGCTAAAGCTGGCAAAAAACTTCCTGTTTATGGCGACGGCAGAAATATTCGCGACTGGATTCATGTACGGGATCATTGTTCTGGCATTGATGCAGTTTTACATCGAGGAAAAATTGGCGAGGTTTACAATATTGGAGGCAAAAATGAAGTGCGTAATATTGATATAGTTAAAACTATCCTCAAACTTCTAGGGCAAGACGAAAGTCAAATAGAGTTTGTCGAAGATCGACTGGGTCATGATTGGCGTTATGCAATTGATAATAGCAAAATTCAAAATGAATTAGATTGGTTCCCTAGTATAAATTTCCAGAAAGGATTACAAGAATTAATATGAATAAACCCGTATTAGAAATTATAGCCGTTACTTACGATCATGGCTTCAAATTAAAATGTTTTATTGACAGCATACGATCTCAAGATGAGCCTAATTGGTGTCTTCATATTATCCATGATGGTTCTGGCTCTATATTTGACGAGTTAAAAGAAGATTTATCTAGAAATGGATACTTAAGCGACCCTAGAATTGTTCTTTCATGCACGAAAGACCGCGCAAATGATTGGGGGCACTCCTCCAGAGAGTATGGGTTAAAAAATAGAATTTCTGATGCTCATTATATTACAATTACTAATTGTGATAATTATTATGTACCAACCTGGATTTCTGAAATCTCAAGTTTAAAACAAGAAGGTTTAGAATTTATGTACTGGGACTGTGTGCATAACCACAAAGGTAACGGCAACTTTGACAGAACATGTGGGTACGGTTTATTAAACTCCCAATTACGACATTCTTGGATTGATATTGGAAGTGTGGCTGTCAATGCAAAAATAGCAACTGATGTTGGTTTTTCGTTTAGAGATTTTTGCGGAGATTGGGATTTTTTCGAAAAATGCCTACAACAGATTCTTCCAGATAAAATTACAAAAATTCCAAAGATTTTATTTGTACACAACTAAATATGAAAAAAGAAATATTAGGATTTACTGCGGGCAATTTTGACCTTTTACACCCAGGTTATATTTATACTTTTGAAGAAGCAAAGAGGCATTGTGATCGCTTTATGGTTTTTTTACAGAAAGATCCAAGTGCAACTAGGTATACAAAATATAAGCCAGTAATACCATATTATGAACGCTATAAAGCTCTTATGGCGATTAAGTATATCGACGAAGTTTATATGTATCAAACTGAAGACGAACTTATTGCATTGATAAAATTCTGGAAGCCAGACATTCGTATACTTGGTGAGGACTACATTGGTAAAAGTTTCACTGGAGACGATCTCCCCCCTCATGTTATATACACTACGAGATCTCATGAGTGGTCAACAACTCGCCTTAAAGATTTAATCACAAAACAAACAATTAAACAAAATCCAGATATCATAAAATGAAATATATAGTTACAGGAGGAGCGGGCTTTATTGGTAGCAATTTAGTAGATTCACTAATAAATGAAGGTCATGAAGTTATCGTCATAGATAATTTATCTACAGGTAAGAAAGATAATGTAAATCCTAAAGCTGAGTTAGTAATTTGCGACATTTCGCATCAAGACTATCTTCAAAAAATAGAAGAAGTTTCTTCGGGGGTCGATACTATTTTTCATCTTGCTGCACTTGCTAGAGTCCAGCCTTCGATTGAGAATCCAAATGAATTTAATAAAGTTAATGTAAACGGAACATTAAATATTCTAAATATTGCAAGACAATTTGGCGTTCGCAGAGTTGTTTACAGTGCTAGTTCTTCAGCGTACGGAGATGCTTCAATATTTCCAACACCAGAGAACCATCCAACTGACCCATTAAGCCCATATGGTCTTCAAAAATTAATTGGAGAACAGTATTGTAGAGTATTTTATCACTGTTATGGATTAGAAACTGTAAGTTTGAGATACTTTAATGTTTTTGGTGAGCGTCAATCTTTAGATGGTGCTTATAAGCTTGTTATGGGCATCTTTGCAGATCAAAGGCTCAAAGGTAAACCTTTAACTATTACTGGAGACGGAGAACAGCGTAGAGATTTTACATATGTTGGCGATGTTGTTAGAGCTAACATATTAGCCTCTCAATCTAAACTTGTCGGCAAGGGTGAGTCAATCAATATTGGCAATGGAGATAATCGCTCTGTCAATCACATTGCCGACCTAATTGGTGGCCCTAAAGAGTATATTAAAAAAAGGCTAGAACCACAACAAACACTAGCAGATAATACCAAAGCAAAAAATTTGCTAAACTGGAAGCCGACTACAACTGTTGAAGACTGGATCCCACAATACAAAAAAAAATTAGGAATATAATATGAATAAACTTAATACAAAAAAACACCTAGACTATATTAATCA
>CEVG01127201.1_pt1 | contig 18096 bp, 15 predicted proteins | sample 356511 | NCBI WGS metagenome assembly CEVG01 (sample SAMEA2623426, study PRJEB7988) | marine metagenome | biome: marine biome (ENVO:00000447); feature: surface water layer (ENVO:00002042); material: "saline water (ENVO:00002010), including plankton (ENVO:xxxxxxxx)" | depth 5 m | reverse complement strand
ATGAAACTCAAAGTTTTGATACTTTTTCTTATGGAGTTAGTGATAGAGGTGCATCAATTAGAATTCCTTGGCAAGTTGAAGTAGATAAAAAAGGATATCTAGAAGATAGAAGACCTAACGCTAATGGCGATCCTTATGTAATCGCAATGTTAATGATTGATACAGTTTGTTCAGCGGCTACTAGCTAGAGGCTGAAGCGACAACTTCTGAAATCTTTTCTGTTAGTCGGTCAAGGTTAGTGTTAAATGAGTCTAGAGCTGCAGCTCTTTGTTCTCCAGTATCAGAAGATTCTAATCCAGCTTTAAGATCTATGGTATTTTCGTATACTAGATTAACAAGAGTAGTTATTTCCTGATGGCTAGTTACAAGATTTGCAAACTCACTAGGGGGTCCAGGATTTGAGACAGTTTCAACAAACTCACCCCATTTTATTATAAAAGCATCGAATTCTTGCTTTGCTTCTTGATACGTAACAGTTTTGTTATCCCAGTTGTCATTTGCCTGTAGCACTTCCTGCGCTAAGTTAATTGCAACAATTCTTTCGCCATTTATTTCCTCTAAGTAGGAAATATAATTTTCTGGAAGGGTAGTTGTAGTTGATGTTGTAGTAGTGTCTTTCTGTACCTCTTCTTCAGTTTGCTCTTCTTGAACTGCTTCTACTTCAGGTTGAATATCTAAATCATTATTCTCTACAACTCTATTTATAAATGTATAAGTAGTTGCAATCATTCCAATTAAAACTAGGGGAAGTATTAGTCTTCCAGGCTTAGGATCTGAATCAAAATTATTCATAACTATATAATATCAATTCTGTAAGTCTAAATCTTGAATTATATTTTCCCAAGATGTTTTTTCATTTTTGGTCACCGTAAGAAAACCAGGACCACTAAAAATATTCTCTACCGAAGGATGATTAAGTAAATTTAACAAATATTCATCTGTGATTAATTCTTTACTTAAATAAATTGATAATTCATAGTCATGTTGTACAGGTATTTTTTTTGCATTTGGATTTGGCGTATCAGTAAATTCAAACATTACTAAATATTTTAATAGAAAAAAGAGTTTATAATGTGTCTGTATGAATAATCAAAATTTTATAAGTCTTAATTTTATACAATTAAAAACAACTTTGAGTTTATATTTTTTCACGTTAGGAACTTGTATGTTGGGCCTATCTCTATATTTATTTTTGGAGTCTACTAATTTTTCTGAGAGACTAATTACAACTTGGTCTGGTCAAAGTTTATTTTGGAGTATATTGATATTTTTTGTCTCACTATTTTTACTATTTTTACCAATAGAGTTCTTTGCATCATTTAAAATTCTTAATAGATCATTTGGAGAATTGATAGCAAATATAATGCTTACAATATTAACTTCTTTGTTTTTTTTAATTTTTTTTCAGATACTACTACCAAAGGAAACTCTAATTTTACAAGAAATAGTGTCTTTGACTAGGGCTGTATCATTTTCAGGATTTATAATTATTCCAGTACTAATTTTTATATTAAATAATTTACAGAAAAAATTTTCCAATCTTGAAAGATTTACATTTAATATTCTTTTATTTTGTTGGATATTGAGCTCGCAATTTTTTCTTTAATCTTTTAATTGCTACATATTATCGGCAGGTTCAATCCCCAAACAATAAAAAATTAGAGTGATTGTCTCATAAAAAGCATTTACAATAAACAATTTGTGAATTTTTGTAATTTCGTTTACATCATCACTAATTATCTTATCTTTTGAATAGAATCTGTTAAATTCTTGACACAATGTATATGCATACTCAGCAATATGATGTGGTTCATTTGATTTAAGCGACATATTAAAAATATAAGGAAATTTTATTAATTCAATTATCAAAGGTCTTTCGTTTTCTTGGATTTTGTCTAACTTTAATTTTTTACTACTTTGCTCTAATAACCTTTTGGCTCTTACTTGAGAGTATTGAATGAATATTGCAGATTTTCCTGTTACATTTGTAAATTTTTCTAAATCAAAAATGTAATTACTTGTTCTCTTAGTTACTAAATCAGAATATGTTAAGACACTTTTTGCTAATGTTTCAACTATTTTTTTATCAGAATTTACTGACGTTAGTTTATCTTCTATATCTTTATACAGATCTAAAAGTTTATAATTTTTACCATCCCTTGTTTTTAGAGGTTTCCCTTGACTATCATTTACAGTGCCAAAACCTACATGTAAAAATTCAGAATTTGATAATTGAAAGTATCTTACCAATTTAAATAGTTGATTAAAATGATTTTTTTGCCTTTGATCAACAACATAAATATATTTATCACAATTAAACTCCTGTTCTCTGAAAAGTATTGTGCCTATGTCAGTAGTGAGATACATATATGAACCATCTGATTTTGTGATTAAGGCAGGTGGGGTTTGTCCATCATTCGCAATAAGAGCACCTTGGTCAAGTTTTACTAAATTTGCTTCTTTTAGTTCCTCAATATAGTCAGGAATTAATTCAACTACGTCACTTTCACCAAGATAGTAATCAAACTTGAAGTCTAGTTTATTTAATAATGTTTTAATATTTTCAGTCGATATATTGTATATTTTCTTCCACTGTGAAATCCTATTTTTATCTTGCTCGTTTAATTGTTTAGATATTTCGAGAGCTTTTGTATAGAAATTTTTATCTGTTTTTGATAAATTAGATGCTTCAGGATAAATATTTTCTAAACTTTTGTGAGAAACTTCATTGATGTCAATATTTTTATCTTCAATATAAGCCAAAATTAACGCAATTGGCATACCCCAGTCACCAAAATGAATGTCTGAAATAGTTTTATATCCTGCTATTTCATATATGTTTTTCAATGCTCTACCAATATTTAGAGTCCTGATATGACCAACATGAAGAGATTTTCCAATGTTGGCACCGCCATAATCAAAAATAACCGTTTCTTCTTTTGCCTTTTCATCTCGAAAATCATTTAACTTTTTACCTAAAGCTATAGCCAAAAACTCATTACTCAATTTAATATTTATAAATCCAGTTTCTAAGATTTCAAATTTTTCAATTAGATTTGACTCTTCAAAAGAGTCTTTTATTTCTTGAGTAACTTCACTAAATTTAGAATCTTTAACAATTTGTACGAGCTCATTAATTTGAACATCAAATCTCTTTGAAAAATTTGAGAATTTAATATTGATTGGAATGTCGTAATGAAATTGTTTTAATTTTTCTTCTACAATATTAGAAATTTCTTTAAAATCACTCATAGCTTCATTTCTTCTAAGATTCTATCTTTAATTAACATTAGCCTAATTTACAAGAATATAATATGTTTAGTGGTTACTGAAAAATTTATAAAATATAAGGGAAATTTTGGAATATTCCTTGTTATTATGTCATTTTATTTATTTAGAACCTATAGGTACTTGTTTCCAAACAATTATCAACAAGATGATGTATCTGAACTGAAAGTAACTTTTTTTGACAGTCTTTTTTGTGCAATTAATGAGCTAGGTGATAACCACCCGTTTCTATCAATATCAATTTGGCTTTCTTCCAAAATATTTACAAGTCCTGAATATGTAGTTTCAGCATCAATAATTATTATTACAATCCTATCATTTCAACTTATTTTCAATACTATAAAAGAACAATACTCATTCAGTGTTGCAACTATTATTTTGTTAATAATTTTATTTTCTCCTGCGATAATTACTTATTCAATTTCATTAAAACAGTACAGTTTTGAACTATTAATGAGCTCATACTCTCTTAGGTTTTTTCAAATATACTCTAATGATCAAGATAGAAGGCAATTAATCAAATACATCTTTAATGCATCGCTCTTAATTTTATTTTCTTTTGTTAATCTAGTTCCTTTTGCACTGACACTTTCATTTATTGTTCTTATGAATAAGAATTTTGATTTAAAATATCTTCTTATACCTTTAGTTTTAGTATCTCCTTTTTTTTCCAACATTATAAATAAATTGGAGAGAGTATCTTTTGGTGGCTACTGGGATCCATTTTTTATCAGTAATAAATCAAACTCTATTCTGGATTACATTCAAAATTTCTACTTTCTAAATTCGATGTTTATTAAGAGTTTATTCGTAGAAAACTTATTTATTGTCGGTCTTGTTTTTTATTTATTTTCAATATTTATTACATATTTTTCTCGAGAACCAATTTTGCTTTATTCATTGCTAGCTTTAGTTGTGTTGAATTTATCTTCATTCTTAAAAATATACCCTCTTGGCGCTGGCAGAACAGATATTGTTTTTCTACCTTTTCTGATTGTTTTAATTGCTACCATTTTTAATTTCATATTCTTAAGAATTAGTAATAATTTAGAAAAATACTTCATCGTAATATTTTTGTTTACCTATTCATTTAATGGTTTCCTAAATCAAGAAGTTTATTACAAAAATGAGGACATTACTCCAATAATTCAGGAGATTAAGAGAGATTTTAATAGCAATACTGTAGAAATTATTGTCACCAGAGAACAAATGCCTTCTATTATGTATTATTCACGGAATCTGGTGAACACTGTAACCATTGAAGATGTAAATTCATGTAAGAAAAAAATGCCAAATATTAAAAATATTACATTATTTTCGAGAGAACGCTTCTTCAGCAATTATTTCTTAGATGAACAAGAAATAGATCCAGCCTTATTTTCAAGCAAAGAGGAAATAGTAATAATTGGAATAGAGCTTGAGGGAACAAAAGGTATGTATAGAGATATTCAAAATATATTTTTAAATTATAATTTTAAAATTAAAACTATTAAAAAATATAAAAACGGATTGGTAAGCTTAAGTCTTAACAACCAATGAGCAATATAGGATGAAAAAGCTTACATGACAAAAAAGGAAGTTTTAATAATATCAACCTCTTTAAACTTAGGAGGTTCGGAGATGCAATCAGTAAGACTGGCAAATATGCTGGTAAAGCAAAATTACTCTGTTCGCTTCCTTTACTTAAAACGTGATGAAGATATAAAATCGCTGCTTTCAAGCGAAGTAGAGGTTCAAGGTTTAAATTTAGTTATCTCTAAACCTAGAGTATTAGATTATATAAAAGCTGTATACAGTTATATTATTTCCGTAATTGCAATCCAAAAGTCTGTAGATAAGTCTACAGTTATAATTTCTTTTTTAGTTCATGCTTCAATTACGGGTTTTATAATTAGTAAACTTTCAGGATGCAAGCACATCGTCTCAATACGAAGCGATAGATTTACGAAAAGAAAAAAACAAGAAGTCTATTTTAGAAAATTAATTATGAAATATATTTGCAAAAGCTCAACCCATATTGTTTTTAATTCAGACAAGTCATTAAGTAAATTTAATAGTGATTTTAAGATTCAGGACAAGTCATCAGTGATCAAGAATATTACCACCTCAGGCAAAGTTTCGATTGATGAGAAAAAGTTTAGTAATAAAACGTTACGAGGCATGTATGTTGGACGCTTCGATAATTTAAAAAATTTAGAAAATTTAATTCTTGCAACAAAAAATCAATTAAGAAATAACGTAAAAATTGACTTTTTTGGAGAAGGTCGTAATCGTCAAAATTATAAAAAAATTATTGATGAAAATAATTTAAAAAATATTGTTTCTATAGAAGGCTTAAGCCTTGATATTATTTCGAACTCAAAAGAATATGATTTTTTGATACTTACTTCCTTTCATGAGGGTTTGCCAAATGTAGTAATTGAAGCTATGAATAATTATTTGCCCGTGATTAGCACTCGTGTAGGCGAAGTTACAAGATTATTAGATAATTCAAGAGGACTGTTTATCGATGGATTTAGTGAAATAGATATCGAGAGAGCCATACTTGATTTTCATCATCTGCCATTAGATGTTAAAAAAAACATGATTATTAAATCAAAAGAGTATATTGATCAAGAATTTAGCAATGATGTAGTTTTCCAAAACTGGGAAACACTTATCAAATCTTTATAAATTGTTAATTTTCTTTCTAAGTATCCCAAAAATTTTATAAAAAATTGCAAAGAAGTTAAAGTTTTCGATTCTGTAATCAAAAAAACACTGATCGCCAATAAAGTTTATTGTATGGAATCCATTTATATTGTTTAAATCAGAATTAAGTTTAATTTCTTTTATTAATTCTTCTGAGTAGGAATTATTTGAAATGTTTGTTATTTTAGAAACCATTATTCCTGATCCATAATTTGGTTTATTAATTTGTGAAAACCGATAAAAACTATCATTATACTGGATTATGTATCCAGCATTTCTTTCAGACCCTTTAGCGATTTCAATATTATTTCTATCAACTCTATTCCAATTTTTTAAATCTTTTGAACAAAAAATTACAGGCTCGTAATCTTGTTCCTTAATACGAATACATGAAATTATGTAATAGTTTCCCCCTATCTCTTTAATAACAGGATCTATTAGTTTACTTTTAACAACTCCAAATTCTTTAATATTATTTATTTTATTTTCTATTTTAAAAATTTTAAAAATATTTTTTTCAGACATTTCACATGTGAAAATATATTTATTTTCAGATTTAAAAATTATTGGAAATGAAAGATTGAAAGATTTTTTCAAGAACTTCTCATTTTTTTTATTTTCAAAAGAATATAATTCTATCCTGCCTTTATTAATAAAATTATTAATTTTTTCATACATAAAATATTTCTTATCCTGGTAAATAAATGGAAAAGGATCTGCCGCATTCTTAATTACTAGATTATTTTTTAATTCTACATATCCATCTAAAAATACTTTTTCAAAGCTTTTTTTGTCATAAGATATATTCCAAGATGTTTTATAAAAAAAAAGTTTAATTATCTTCATCATTTATAAGCTTATCCCAACAATTTATTACAAGCAGTTCATTATTAATATTAGAAAAATTGTCCGACTCATATTCTTTGATTGATTGATCGAAGGCATTAATAAAACTAGCACTATTCCCATAATTAAAGTAATAAGGTGAATCTTGCAAACTTGTAGGTAAAGTGTACCTAATTTCATTTGGTATTAAACATGTTACATTATTGGAGAGAGCTTCTATTACTGAGTTTGGAGACCCTTCACTAATTGATGCAAAGACAAATATATTAAATTCTGAATATTTAATTTTAGAAGAAGCCTTGTGTCCCATAAATTTAACATTTGTTAAATTCGAATACTTATTTTTTAAATAATCCTCATTTTTTCCAGATCCAAAAATAGAAAAACTAATATTTAAAGTCTTATTTAATAAAGTTATTTGGTCAATTAAGAAATTTATATTTTTTTCTTTGACAAGCCTAGACACTGTCAGTATCTCTATATTAGAAACATCTAGTCGTTTTTTATTTTGGTTACTTTTAAATGGAATTTCTATTTTTACACATTTTTTTATTATTTTGTTAAAAGTAACTTTATTCAATCTAGATTTTTTAATATGCTCTAGATTGTTATCCGAAAGAACAACGATTTTATCAGATAAAAGCATAGAAATAATTGTATATAATCTATTTTTAAAAGAACTTTTAAACAAAAAGCTAATATTTGCACTCATTCTTAAAAAATGTTTTGCTTTAGATCTAGAAATTATTCTTGCAATAGTCGTTACAAAATTTCCATTTATAACTGTAGAAATTAAAATTTCAGGTTTTTCTTTTTTAATTAATTTTGTTAGTTCCGGTAGGCTATGAAAACTTTTTTCATTATTAAAGACTATTAAATTAATCGCCTCTCTGATAGTTTGGTCCTGCTTATTTTCAGTATTTGTTAAAACTATCAAAAATACTTCTAAAACATTTGAAGCTAATTTATTAGCAAGCCAAATAATATTTTTTTCGGCTCCTCCAGCAGACATTCCAGGTACTACTAAAAAAACTTTTTTCAAAATGATTCTGAAGTAAATGTTCTCAATTTAAGAACTACCGATCCAATATAAATAGATAAAAAACTTCCAAAAAACCATCTTAAAGTAACAGCTCCAGAATATGATAAAAATTCAGAAACAATTTCTAAAATCAATAGAGAAATTATCAGTTTTACTATCGGAGTAAAGTTAATCTTAGGTATATTTTTAAAGTTTCTATCTTTCAGCAAATAAATGAATCTGATAATTCCCGAAATTATACCACCAAAAATTATTCCAATAATGCCAAAAAGCTGAAGACCTATTAAGCAAAAAAGAATATTCAAAATAGTAGTTATAAGTGAGTTGCTAATATGATTAATCTCCACGGAATCTCTATCTGCAAAAATTGTAAACAGTTTGAATAGTGAAGTAATAAAAATTGAAATTGCTATAAATGGAACTAAATCTAGAAAATCCCAATACTCTTTTGGAAGTATGGCTGTTCCGAGGTTGTCTCTTAAAGCAATACCCATAATCGTAATTAATGTTATTAATTTTAAAATATCATTAAGCAAATCCTGATTTGATTTATTACTTTTTTTGTTATTAAAAACAAGAGGTTTTAAGGCTGTTGTTAATCCATTTGTAATAAATTCTAGAGCCAACACCAATTGTAAAATAGCGTGATATTCAGCCAGTGAATTTTGTCCAATAAAAATTCCTAAAATAATTCTGTCAGACCACTTGATAAGCTTTTGAGATAAATTTATTGAAAGCATATTTTGAGAAAATTTTTTAATTTCTAGAATGTCAAATGTTTCTGTACCTGAGTCTTGAATTTGGCTTGTATAAAATCTAGTCAGTAATATTTTTAAAAAATATGCAAGATTTAAGGAAATAAAGTAAATTTCTACAGTTGGAATAAAATTTAAAAGTAATAATAAAAACAAAGGGGTCAAAACGCCTAAAATTATATTAACTAGTGAATTTTGTCTAGCATTATGAGTACTTACTAAGATTGAATCGACCATTGAATCGTAAGAAATAAAAAATATCCCTAGAAAAAAATTTAAAATTAATACACCAGAATACTCGTAATCAAAAAAATTATTAATCAATAAATAAATACCGAGTATAAATAAAGTTCTTTTTAAGTTAACAAAATTAAAATATCTAACTATTATTTTGCGAGTTTGTCTATCTGCAACTCCATAAAATTTTAATATTGTTTGCCTAGATCCCCTTGAACTTACTGTTGATATAACTTGTTGAAACCCTAAAAGAAAAGCTATATTTCCGTAGGTTGCTTTATCAACTAGGACAAGTATTACAGGCAAAATAAATATAGATAAAATTTTGCCAATAATCTGAGGTGAAACATAAAGAAATGAATCATTTAGGTAGTTATTTTTAAATGACATGATATTAAGAATAAATGGTTTATTCATATAACACATATAAACTTAAGAAATATAATGATTAATCAAATATATTATAAAATATTCCGAAATAAACTATTCGCATGGGACCCGGCTAGAGGTCAAACTTTAGAAAATTATTCAAATAAAGATAGATTTTCGAAATTAGATATAAAAACTTTAGATTTAATTGAAAACCATTTTGATTTTACAAATAAAAAAGTCCTAGACCTTGGAGCTGGAGTAGGAAATTACACTCTTAAATTTATTGAACTAGGAGCCAATGTAGATTGGGTAGATGTATCAAAGAATTTTAAGAAAATTGCAGAAGAAAAAATTATATCAATTGAAAATAAATCTACTAATAATGTGAATTTCTATAACATTCACTTGTCTAATATTTCTACAATTAAAAAAAAATATGATTTGATATTTAATAGATTGTCTTGGAGATATTCTTTTTCTGATAAAAAATTTGCAAAAGACATTTCTACCATGTTGAATACTGGAGGACTTCTTTATATTAAAGAAAATGTTTGGGATGAAGATAACAAAAATTATGGTAGGTTTTCAAAGTTTCAAAATCTTGTATATAGGAATTTAGATTACAAAATTGGACACCCCATTCCTCTAAAAAATAAAATAAAAAGTTATTTTATTTTAGAAAATTTTGAATTATTACACGAAGAGTTTGTTGATAGCGGACAAGAGTTATTATTTAGAAAAATTCTATGAATATTGAAAATCAGATAGTTTTAGAACTTAATCAATTAAGAAAAAAAAATTTTGATTTAATTATTTGGAAAAGCTTTGACAGAATAAATGATGGGGTTGACGGAAAAACGGATATTGATTTATATTTAGCGGATGGAGCTTTCCATGAATTAGAAAAACATTTATTTAAACTTGGATGGAGAAAATTTAATTCTGAATATTGGAGAAAATTTCCAGAAGTTAATGATTTTTTTAAAATATTTAATAATGGCCAAAAAAACACCCTTATTCATTTTCATTTACACGAAACAATTAGAACTGGTGATAGATTTTTAAAGTCCTTATTTATACCAAAAGAATTTATTAAAGATTCAATAATAAATCAAAATTCATTTAGAACGTTGACTTTTGAAAAAGAATCAGAACTATCAATCATTAGATCTGCTTATAAGATTAAAACGGTTGATTATATAATGTCACTAATTAGGCTTAATAAAGACAGGTTGTTCATATACCATGATGAAACAAAATCCTTAATTGAATCAAAAAGAGATGTTATTAATGACGATTTTTTATTTGATATCTATCCAGAATATTTTGACTATCTAAATTCAAGATCAATCATCAAAACTATGGTTCATCGAAAAAAAATACGAAGCAAATATAAAAATTTTAAAAAATATTCACCCGCTTTAACTTTTTATATTAAGTTAGTGTCTTCTAAGCTTTTAATTAATGGAAAGTACATAAAGAAAGGATTGCTAGTTTCCTTCATAGGAGTTGATGGCACTGGAAAATCTACAACTTCAAATAATATATACAAACAATTAAGTTCTCAACTAAGAGTAAAAGTAATCTATTTAGGCATTCCTAAGAGTATTGCAAAATTTAGAAATAAATTATATAAAATTCAAAAATTAACCATTACAAAAACTGAAGTTGAAAAAATTAATAATTTTGAAAGTAAAGAAAATAAAAACAACAAAAAAGTTATTGTCGATACAATCTTTTCTCTTACTGTCACCTTCATTAAATTATTAAAACATTTACAAATTAAAGCTTTACTCAGTCTGGGATTTATTGTTGTCACAGACAGGTATCCCCTAAACAACATTATTGATTACAACCCACAATATAAAAATTCTATATTTTACAAATTTCAAAATAAATTGAATAATATTTTTCGAGAACCAGACAAATTTATCCTATTAACTTTAACTAGTGAAGAACTAGATTCCAGAAATATAGAATTGAATAAAAATTTACTTGAAGAAAATAAAATAATACAGAAAAAATTAACAGAATTTGCAAATAACAATGATTGCTTAATCCTTAATAATATTTCTAAAAATTTCCTATACAATGAATATAAGATTATCAACTATATTTTTGGAGTAAATAATGATAGTTGAAATAATTGGACCTCCCGGTGCAGGTAAAACATCAATAATAAATGAATTAAAAAAAGAAAAAGATACGTTTGCTTTAGTAAGTGAAATAAAACAAAATTTTAGTTTATTTTCTTTAGTTATAAACTTTGCAAAAGCTTTCATAAAATATTTTCTGTATTTTAAATTTTGGAATTTAAAAAAATATAAAATTAATAAATATTATTTTTTAAATTTTATTAAGAAAATTACTTATATAAATTTGTCAAAAAATTTAAACAAACATTTATTGCTCGATGAAGGACCAGTTTATATATCTATTTCGTCAGAAGCCCTTCTAAATCAAACTTATATTAATTCTTTCGATTTTATTAAAAAAGCAGATTACTTAATAATAAATTTGATTGTAAATTCAGAAAATAACTTATCAAGACTTAGTACAAAGCAGAACTCGGAGAGTTGGGTTTATTTAGATATTGAGAAAGACATAAATCGCATTGTGATTGATTATAAAATAGCTATAAATAATAAACTAAATCCAGACTTTATAAGTGAATATGGAATTAACTACTATGAAGTTGAAAACAATTATTCAATCCAAGAAGCAACTAAAACAATACTAAGTAAGCTTAAGTAGATTATTTAAAATGTGTGGATTTATAGGTTTAGTCGATTTAGAAAATCAACGAAATATTAATCATATTAGAAATTCATGTAATTCCCTTAAGCATCGAGGTCCTGATGGGTCTGGATATGCACATATTGATTTGAAAGAAAAAAATATAAACCACTACATCAATTCAAATGAGTTTACTGATGAGTTTTTTAAGAAAGAGAAGTTTGGAAATATTTTATTAGGTCACAGAAGACTAAGTATTGTTGACTTATCTGAACAAGCTCACCAACCGTTGATTTCAGAAGATAATAAAAATATTTTAATTTTTAATGGTGAGATTTTTAACCACAGAGTTTTAAGAAGAGAATTAGAAAAGTCAATGAATTTTCGTACACATCATTCAGATTCCGAAGTTCTCTTAAATGGCTTGATAAAAGAAGGACCAAATTTTGTAGAAAAATGTAATGGTCAATTTTCTTTTGCATTTGTTAATTTAATTGATAATACGATAACACTAGGACGAGATAGGATTGGCCAAAAGCCACTATATTATGCAATTATTAATGACGTATTATACTTTTCATCAACTTTAGAATCTTTATGTGAATCATTAGAACAAAAGGTGTCAATTTCAGAAGATAGCTTTATTGAGTATCTACATACAGGATCAGTGTCTTCACCAAATACAATTTTTCAAGAAATTAAAAAGCTGATGCCTTCAGAATTAAGAATTTACAGCCTTTCAAACTTAAAAGATATGAAATCTTTAATTTATTGGCAACCAGAAAACTTTGTAGATAATAAAAAATTTAATCAAGAAGAATTTAATGAAATATTAAAAATAGCAACAAAACAAAGACTAGATGTGGACGTGAGATCTGGTTTTTTGCTTTCTGGAGGTTTGGATTCAACAGCTATTGTTAAATCTTCTTATGATCTTGGTGAAAAGATTAAAACTTTTTGCATCGGTTTTGATAATTCTGAGTTTGATGAGTCTATTTGGGCAAAAAAAGTATCTAATAAATTTAAGACAGACCACTCAGAAACAATCTTATCTTCAGAAATTAATTTTAAATTGATAGAGGATAGCTTTGACGCTTATGACGAGCCTTTTGCTGATTCCACTTCTGTTCCTACATTTCTACTTACAAAAGAAATATCTACATATTTAAAAGTAGCACTATCTGGTGATGGTGGAGATGAATTATTATCTGGTTACTTAAGATACAGCTGGGCTGATTACTACAATAAAATTCCAACATTACTTAGACCGTTTTCAAATTTTACATCAAAGGTTTTGTTAAATATACTTTCACCACAAAAAGGTACTGGCCAAATGGTCTCTATGGGCTTGAAAGACCCGAGGGAAAGGTATGCAGCTTTTTTTGAAGATTCAAATTTTTTAACATATTTAGGCCTTAAAAAACCAGAAGTTACATTTTCTGATAAGTATATGAATAATGATTTTGATTTAATTAAATCTATGCAGATTGCAGATTATAAATTTTATCTTCCTGAAGTTATGATGGTGAAGGTTGATAGAGCATCAATGAAAAATTCATTAGAATTAAGGTCTCCTTTTGTAGATCACAATTTAATAGAGTATGTACTCGGTGTTGAATCTAATTATTACTATAAAACTAATAATTCAAAACTACCCCTTAAAAACTATCTGCAAAATGACTTTGAAGATAGTTTTATAAATAGAAAAAAACAAGGATTCGGCGTCCCTGTAACTGATTGGCTATTGAATGATATTGATAAACCTAAGGAAAAAAGTATAATTAACACTTATCTTATTTCTGAAAATTCCTTCACTTATGCACGGTTTAGCATTCAAATAAAAGAGCTTATTGATATGCTTGGCAAAAATAAATCATCAGCCAGAAGAATATGGAGATTGATTTCTTTTGAAATTTGGTTTAAAAAATATAAAAAATATATCTAAGTTTTAAATCTCTTAAAAATATATAAACTTATATGTATATGGATTTAAATTTAAAAACTTTTATTGTTGATGTAGATGGTGTTCTTACTGATGGAAAATTTTACTATTCATCTGAAGGTAAATTAATGAAAAAATTTGGTCCACATGATTCTGATGGATTAAAAATGTTGTCAGAATATATTGAAATAATATTTATAACAGCAGATCATAGGGGATTCGATATAACTAAAAAAAGAATTCATGACATTGGATTTGAAGTAGAGTTGGTTTCTGAGCAAGACAGAACCGAATGGATAAATAAAAATTATAACTTTAATGAAATATCTTATATGGGCGATGGATATTATGATATTGAAAGCTTAATTAAATCTAGAATTGGTATTTCTCCAAATAATGCGCTAGATGAAACAAAAGAAGCTTCCGATTTTGTAACAACCAAATCAGGTGGTGAGGGCGCTGTATACGAAGCCTGTAAATATTTAATTAATTTAATTAATGAAAATAAATAAATTAAAAAAATTTTTTTTAATTAAAAATTTTTTAATTGTATTAATTATTTTGGGTGCAATTCTTTGTCGGTATTTGATATTTCATAATAATTTTTTTTATTTAATTTATATAATTCTATTTTATTTTTCATATCGTTATCTATTTGATAATTTTATAACCTCATTATGGATTTTTAATGCCGTTAACCTAAATACACTCATCCTTAGAATTGATCCTTTATTTACAACCTCTCAAAATGTTTATTATCCAAAAATTTTATCAAAATTTAGTTATGGAAATATAGAAAATTTTTGGATTACAAAGGTAAACGATCCCTATCCTGCATTTTCCCAATTGAATGAAATACTCATTGGTTTATTTGGTCTTAATTCAATAAATTATATTCTATATGTTGTAAATGTATTTTTTATTTTTTCTATTTTTAAAGTTGTAAGTCTATATTTTGGTAATGATTTAAATGAAAAAGGATTTTTAATTGTGTTCTTTTTTACAATTCTCCAGATTATTGATAATTTACCTGGTATTTGGATTGATTCACAAAATCTACTTTTAAAATTAATGTCACATCTATTAGGGATTTCTAATTTATTTCTTGATGGTGTTTCAGGATATTCAGAATTTAATTCACGAAGAGCACTGATACCAGCTTCTTTCGACATATTGATAGTTTTTACAATTTATTTATTTAGTAAAAAGAAATATGTCCAAGGAATTATTTTTGGAATAGTTATTTCTCTTTTTCATTATTTTAGTTTCATAAATCTTTCATTAATAGTTTTAGCCTTGTTAATAACAAACTTTATAGTAAAAACAAAAAAAGATAAGGTAGTTTATTTGTTGTTGATAATTTTCATGCCTATTGCAACAACTATAACTGTATCTCTATTTAATTTGTTTGACTCAAGTGGAGAAATTTATGCTTCTTTACAAATTCTTTATGAAAGAGGAAGTCCAGAATGGATATTAGAACCTTTAATAACAATTGGAAGCTTCTCGGGACCAAATCTCGAAAATAGCCTTTTTTATTTTCAATACAACTTTGAAAATTTTAAATTTGAAGAAATTTCTCATAATTTAAATTATTTAAATCCAACAGCAGGCTCTTTTGGTAGTTATTCAGTTTTCCCCTTAGAGTTTGTTTTTTTATGTTTATTGGGTTTCATAATCTCTAAGAAATTAAACTTTATTTTGATTTCTAATATTATTTTTCTCAATTTTTTAGTAACAAGTGTTTCTTGGGTTTTTCAATCTTATGATAATCTTGGCTCAGCTGCAATTTTACATCCATATAGAGTTTCTGGCATTGCAGTATTTTTGTCATCTTTGTCTCTCTTCGTATTTTTAATTTCAAAAATAAATATAAAAATTTTGAAATCTTTTTCTTTTTTAAGCTTGTTTATAATATTATTTACTCCATTTCTCTCAAATTTTTACAACATGGATGACCCTGATATCAACTTTATTCAAGATAATTTATACGAGTATACAAAAAAAGACTCAGGTGCAGTCATAATCCCACATGAAAAAACGTCTTGGTTGTTAAATTCTGGAGGTATAAATGCTTACTCTTCAAAACTTTTTCCATACGATGTTTCCTATACAGAAGAATGGATTAATAGATATACACTTCAGGAAAAAATTTTAAAGGCAAAATCATGTGATGAAGTTGATTTATTGATTGGAAAATCTGGCGTGGACATTAGACTAATTATCTCTACAATCGAAAATGAGATTTCAAATATTAAAAATAAATGCAAAGTTGATATAGTTGTATATCAAGATTAGATAATAGCTACTTCATATTGAATGATTCAATATCAGACCACTGGACTTTGTTGTTTATGTGAATATTTTGTAGCCCCCAATGCCCGAGAGAGAACAAAAATTTAGAATAAGGGTGATGATGTAATGGAGCAATATTTAAAAATATTAGACTGCATAAGAGTTCAACTTTGTAAAGGTCAAATTCTTTATCAAAAATCCATTTTTTAAATACATTTTCTATATTTTGTATTTTCTTTTCTCTAAAAATATTAATATTTTTTTTATTTTCACTTTCTGTAATTGAATACTTACCTTTAACTATTGAGGGATGGGGCACAACAATACCATGAAGTAACTTAGCTAGGTCATAGTAAATGTCACCATATTCAATTATCCCTCCAAAATCTTGTCTCCAATCAAGAAATGTAAATTTATTGTTTTGGTCGTTGTAAATTATATTTTCAAAATGGAGATCACCATGGAATCTTGAAGGAATTCCATTTATAAGGTATTTCCATTCAATAGAATCTAGAAGTTCATAAATTGGTAAACAAATTGTATTGTTCAGATTATATTCATTTATATCCTCAGGATATCTATCTAGATAATTATTTACTCTTTCGTATGTTTTATCTTTATAAAACTCTGAACAAACACTATTAAATTTTATAAGTTCTTTATCGTCTAATTTTTTAGTTTTCCAAAAATTATCGAGAACACTTTGTAATTCTTCAAAAATATTTTTTGTTATCTTTTTTGAGAGTACATCTCCTTCAACATATTCATAAACATACATGTTTTCAGAAAAATTTGTTACTTCTGGCACAAATCCTTTGAGTATTTTTTCCCTTGCCACTCTTTTTGTTATAAAATCTGTATCTGATGAAAATTTTATAACTTTTTTATTGGTAAACCAGATTTTTTCATTTTCTTTGGGAAGAACACTCACTTCATTAGTTTTAAATTCTTTTCTTGCCTTTGACAATTGATATGGATTTCCTGTATCAAACCATGAAAATTGGATTCCTTTAAAATTCATATTTGTGAAATCAAAGCCAGCAACCTCCCCTATAGCTCTTTTTTTGATAGTTACGTTATCAAAGTTTTCCCAAAATAATTTAAAATCTTTTATACCTGCAAGACCTATATATGCTTTTTGGCTTTCAGAAGCTAATTTTTCATGTATTTCTTTAACTTCATTTTTCTCATCGACAGTAAGAGTTCTGTAGCTACTGTTGTCTTTTACATAATCCCAGCCTAACCAATTAGAATTTAAATCAAAGGAAAATAAATTTGTAATAGTATCGCATGAACAAAATATAAAGGGTTCTTGAAGATACTCTTTAGTTAAGCTGAGAGTTTTACCCAAACTTGATCCAGGACCTTCATAAGGATCAATGTCAACAGTCGTAATGTTTAAATCTGAATGTGCAAACTTAAGATAATCTTTTACTTCTTTTCCCTTATGCCCAACAGGAATTATGAATCTCGCTTCTTTATCAAAATTTTGAATAATATGGGAAATTATTGGAGTGTTATTAATTTCCACTAAAGATTTGTTTACATATTTGGTAGCAGTTCCTAGTCTTGAACCCGTACCAGCTGTTGGAATACAAACAGTATAAGACATAATAAGTATGATAAAATAATGAATAATTAATTACTGCACATAGAAAATTATTTTATGAGAAAAAGAATAGATAAACCTTGGGGATATGAAGAACTTATAGAACTAAATGAGAGTTATGCAGTTAAATTTTTATTTATGAAAAAAGGAAATCAATGCAGTCTTCAACATCATAAACACAAAACAGAAACATTGATGGTGCTAGAAGGAGAATTAGAAGTGTTTTATGACAATGAATGGAAAACTTATAAAAAAAATGATTACCTAACCATACTTCCAAATG
>CEVG01019846.1_pt1 | contig 18119 bp, 17 predicted proteins | sample 356511 | NCBI WGS metagenome assembly CEVG01 (sample SAMEA2623426, study PRJEB7988) | marine metagenome | biome: marine biome (ENVO:00000447); feature: surface water layer (ENVO:00002042); material: "saline water (ENVO:00002010), including plankton (ENVO:xxxxxxxx)" | depth 5 m | reverse complement strand
TTTTGAAAAACGACCCTATAAAATTTGCTATAAAGACGTTTCATGTACTTTCTGAGTTTGAAGATTTCATGAATAAATACTTACCTACAGTTACACAAAAAATTGATGGGCTCGTGTTCACACCCGTTAATGACCCAGTTAAAATTGGAACACACGAGACTATGTTTAAATGGAAGCCTCGAGATAAAAATACCGTCGATTTCCAGTTTAAACGTAAGGGAGATTTGTGGAGGTTATATGTACAAGAAAAAGGAAAGCTTATTTTTGAGTCAGAGGTTCGCGACGAATGGGTCGCCGATATACCTTGGATAGAAGAAAATGCTATAATCGAGTGTCAATATATGTTTAACGATACTCCCATGTGGTGGAAACCGGTAGTAAGGCGATACGATAAGACTTTTCCTAACAGTCGCAGAACGTTTTATCGTACTTTGGTTAATATCAAAGAGGATATCAAGATGGGCGATTTTTTGCGATGTACATGAGGACGTGATGAGAATCTGTAGATGGAATATCCATTTTAGTAATAATATCATCATCTTGTTGAAACCATTCTTTTAATTTAATCATAGATACGTAATGTCCACCCCCTTGATTTCCGTAATGTAAGATGCTTGCGCATAGTTCATAGTTATCAAAATCTTCTATGTTTACATTTACTTTTTTATCGAACGATACAAACAATATTTTTGGATACTCTGATATATACGTTTTCGTAGTTGCAACATTATGTTTTATTCCATCGTCATCTTCGTAATCATCGAGCGTGTACCATTTTTCCGAAGATGTCACCATTTCTCCTACGGTAGGTTTATCCCCGCTTAAAATTAAAAAACTAAACGGTTCTACCATAGTTTTTGTAGCTGTCGGACATATGGTTAACTGTGTTCGTTTTCCGTATACCAAAGACTTTAATCGTGGATACGATTTCTCTAATATATCTATTACACAGAATAGAGCATCTTGTGCATCGTGTGGATACAGGGACTTAAATCTTGGAAACACTTTTTGAAAAGATGCAAGAAGAGGTTCTATATTTATTTTTAAAAATTTTTCATTTTGAAAATAAATTTTTACGAGTTCTTTATATTTATTGGTAAAATCACAATCTCCCGTGTACTCCGTTTTTAAAATATGCGAAGATAATTCGTGAATACGTAACAATAACTGTATAGCGCTGTTAAAGTAGCATGTGTTCCCGTTATTATAGAATCCATGCATTTATGTTATATGTTCAAATAACTTTAATTAGAGATTTGCTTACTATATAAGCTATAAATGTCTCAAGCAATTGGTATCGATTTAGGAACAACGTACTCATGTGTCGGTGTATGGCAAAATGATCGCGTCGAAATTATCGCGAATGATCAGGGTAACCGAACAACCCCTTCTTATGTGGCGTTCACGGATAGTGAACGCTTGATAGGTGACGCGGCAAAAAATCAAACCGCGATGAATCCTACTAATACGGTGTTTGACGCGAAGCGTCTCATAGGCCGCAAGTTTTCCGATTCAAAAGTCCGTGAGGATATTAAGGATTGGTCGTTTAATGTCGTATCGGGTGAAGCCGATAAACCTACGATCGAGGTTAATTTTAAGGGTGAGAAGAAACGTTTCGAGCCCGAGGAAATCTCTTCCATGGTTCTACTGAAAATGAAAGAGGTTGCCGAGATGTATATGGGTACTACCGTCAAGGATGCTGTAGTAACCGTTCCAGCGTATTTTAATGATTCACAACGTCAAGCTACTAAAGATGCTATGACAATCGCTGGCCTAAACTGTCTCCGTATTATTAATGAACCTACGGCCGCTGCTATTGCGTACGGTCTCGATAAGAATAAAGAGGATGATATGAATGTTCTTATTTTTGATCTTGGGGGTGGTACGTTTGACGTTTCCCTCCTTAACATAGAAGATGGTATCTTTGAGGTCAAGGCTACAGCTGGAGATACACACTTGGGTGGTGAAGATTTTGATGCAAGGCTTCTTCGACACTTTTTAGAAGAGTTTAAGCGAAAGCATAAGAAAGATATATCTGGTAACCCAAAATCCCTTCGACGCCTTCGCACCGCGTGCGAACGTGCGAAACGCACTCTTTCTTCAACGGCTCAGACGGCTATTGAAATAGATTCTTTGTATGAGGGTATCGACTTTTATACCACAATTACTAGAGCTCGCTTTGAGGAACTAAACGCGGATCTTTTTCGAAAGTGTATGCAACCCGTAGAACAAGTTCTTCGTGATTCAAAGATAGATAAATCGAAGGTTGACGAGATAGTCCTCGTGGGAGGATCAACGCGTATTCCCAAGATTCAACAGATGCTTTCTGATTTTTTTAATGGTAGGGAGTTGAATAAATCTATCAATCCAGATGAAGCTGTAGCATACGGAGCAGCCGTGCAAGCGGCTATCTTATCAGGTGTTGATAATAGCAATGTCCAGGACCTTTTGCTCCTAGACGTTACACCCGTTTCTCTCGGTTTAGAAACCGCGGGAGGTGTCATGACTAAGATCGTCGATAGAAATACCACCATTCCAACCAAGAAAGAGCAGATATTCTCTACTTATTCGGACAATCAAACATCTGTTACCATCCAGGTATATGAAGGTGAGCGTGCTCGTGCTCAAGATAATCACCTACTCGGTAAGTTCGATTTAGGAGGTATTCCTTCGGCACCTCGCGGGGTTCCTCAGATTAACGTGGCGTTTGATATTGACGCGAATGGAATTCTAAACGTCACCGCCGAAGATAAAGCCTCGGGTAAGAGTGAGAAAATTGTCATCACCAACGATAAGGGTCGTCTTTCGAAGGAAGATATTGAACGTATGGTAAATGATGCTGAAAAATACAAGGATGAAGATGACAAGTACCGACAAAAGGTTGAAGCTATTAATAACTTTGAAGCCAACGTCTTTGGTGTTAAGAGTATGACCGAGAAGCTCAGCGACGACAATAAAACGCTCGTAGAAGAAAAGGTAAATGAAGCCATATCTTGGATAGACAATAATCGTTCCGCGGAACTCGATGAAATTGAACACAAGCAGAAAGAATTTAGAGAAGCTGTAGATCCCATTTTAGCTACACCATCACCCGAAAAGGAGGAGCAACCGATGGGTCCTAATATAGAAGAAGTAGATTAACAAACCTAAGTGGCTTAGAGATTTAGTGCATTTTAATATTGATACTATGGACGTTCGTAAACTTTGTGACGATTTTTATCCCGAGTTCGAAAAGATCCGCAATGAAGATCACGTCGAAGTCGAGATACGATTAGGAAAATTTAACGGAACCTTTTTTGACACTAACTTGGGTAGAGATACTCACGTTAAGATTCTAAAAGGTTTCGGTAAATACAACGGATGGGAACAGCTCGTACAAACACACGAAGAAGTCTTTTACAGGGAACGTGATAATATGCGAATCACCGTAGATGAAAATACGGGTGACGAAACCATTGTTCGCAAAGAAAGTCTTTTTAAGAAGGATTTCAAGGCTCTCGATTCAGCTCCATACGATCTTCGTATAAGCGTAGCAAAGGAAATTCCCGTTACGGAAGAAATTGAACGAGAGATGGACAAGAAACGAAACAAAGCGAGACTGTCATTCGTTCGTAAAAATTTGTCCATAGACATAACCACGTGTACCGGGGATATCACCGACATGGACGCCGAAGATGTGTGTACGTATCAGGTGGAGTTCGAAATAGTAGATGCCAAAAAGGTACAAACCAAAGATGACCTATTCAAGATTCTGTATAAGATCCGGGATGTATTTAATTTGTTGACTACTAGTAGATGTTAATCGTTTTATTGGCAATATTACTGTTACTGTCATTTACCACGTGGAACACATACAGCCAAGAAGTGAGTGTTTTACGGTATAAATCGCAGTATTTCCATTTATCTAATGGACAATCCAAGCGAATGTTTGATACGATGAGTAAAGATCCAAAGATAACGCTCGATAGTATAAAAAATTTTGTAATGTTAGAAGATCGCTTGCTTAAATTGGAAAAAACGTCTGTGTGCACGGGTGTATCTCACGAACACGAGGCGTTCGCTTTATCTGATACGATAAAGGAGATGTTTTTAGCATATGATTTTTCGTATCATACCATACACCTCAAACAAGTTGCGGAGCCTAACAAACTCATAAATAGAAGTATAACATGTTAATCAAGTAAAGTAATGAACGTCTATGAATACCCATCGTCATATATTTAACGTTATCGTATATATACATTATTAGTCCCATGTCATCCTTTTGTGGATTCATTTTAATCCATTCTTCTGCGTATTCAGAATTGACAAAATCTTCGGTGCACAGATATTTTCTTTCTAATTGTCCCATACCCAAAGATTCTGTATCTCTTTCTTCGCGTATGTAGTCGCATATGATGTTAATCATGAGTTCACATATACTTTCGGTAATATTCGGTATCCATGTAGAGGGACCTTCGTCTACATGGAATCCTTTCCGGTGCATTTTTACGTGATCTAAGAGTAGTTCTCTTGGATCATCCATTTATATATACTAAGCTCTATCTTTTAAAGCTGTTCAACTACCGTACCCTTGGGGAATCGTGTCTTCTTGTTTTTGTTATTGTTCTTATTTTTAGGTGAAGCAACGTTCATACCCTTTTCCAGATTCTTAGCGAAGTTGTTGTTTAGTGCGTTAAGTTTATTATCTAATTTTTTCATTCTATCTATTTTCCATGTGCGTACAGTGTTTTTCTTCAATTCGTTGACTTGCATTTTCAAAGGGACACCCGATTTGTTCTTCTTTATATTTAACGAGTTGATAAGCTTTTTAAGTTCAGCCACATCATTGTTAATTGATGGCATCACGTTTTTATACTTTGTCATCCACCTTTTACCGTACAATTTAATGAGGTCTTCTTTGATAGCCTTATTAGTTAATCTTCGCTTTTCCATCGTTTTTTTGTTTTTAACAACCTTATTCTCCTGTTTCTTTTTCTGCTTAATCTCCTTCTTTGTCGGAGCTTTGGGTGGTGGCAGGTTTAATTTTCTGCAAATAACATCAACGGTATCGGTATCAGATACAGAAATACCCTTCGCAACAGCTATGGGAACGAGTTGTGCCTTTGTGTATGCGAGGCATGGTTTGTTCTTTACTTTGAAATTACCAAAGACGCGATCCCGTATTTTTTGACATATTTGCTCCCTTGTTGTGGTAGATTTAATATCTACTACCCCAATTTTTTTAGCTACTGCAACCAATTCTTGTTTTGGGTAACTGCTGCACACTTTTTTACCAACCTTAATCCTATGATCATTGGGAAACTTTTTAGACACCTTTTTGGGTTCTTTGATAGTGTTTCGGGTGTTATATCCTATGTTAGATAAAGACTTATTCGTAACTACCGCTTCCTTGCTTCGCTTCTTAACGGCTGGTAGTTTGAGAGCTGTTGTCTTGGGAGAAACAAACCCCATGACGTATAATTCTTGAGCTAAAGCGACGCCCGCGTTATACGCGAGTTGCATATCACTGAGAGAGTCTATCCCTAATATCTGAATGTTACCCGATGTAAACAGTTGGAAAGAATATCCTAGATATTTCATCTTTAACGCGGCGCGAAGTTCCGGTTCGTACTCGGTCTTTCCAGATTTTCTTAACGCGTACGAAACTTTGGATAAACTTATAGCTCCGTTTATTTTAAAAGTTCCTACCGTATTGTTGTACTTAATGGGATTGTATAAAAATTGTTCCCTTTTTGTGTAATTATCAACTATGTATTTGCGTATTTTAGATGGTTGGGAAATATCATTGTTAAGAATACCACCCGAAAAATGTATTTTTCCGGTATTGTAAATCTTAAACGTGATTCCGCGCGGCTCGACGTCGTTTGAAAATACACGACCGGATATCTGAACGTATGTGTAGTTCACGTTGTTTTTAAGATTTCCAAACTTTCCAGTTAAAGCATGTTCGGCACCCACCTTCATGCGACCATAGTACAGTTTTATACTCGATATTTCAATGTCGAAATTTGTATCGAGTATACGTCTCCGGCCATGTGGGGATTTGTTATAAATATGTATTAAATCGATGCGCTTCGTGCGCGAATTGAAATCTCCGTTAATTAAAGAGTTAAAAAACCCTAATTGTAAAGGTGTGACATCTAATTTTGATAAATTTCTAGCTCTCAATTTTGCTTCGACCATGAGGTTAGCGCGCTTTAACGCGTTTCTACCCATTCTGTGATTGGCCTTTAATAAATTTTTTTCGTTATTATTGAGATATCCTTTTTCGTTTATTCTATTGTTAATTGATCTAGTATTGATATTGTTATTATTATTTTCAAACTCATTGAAAAGGCCCATGGTTTGTTCTGATGTATATAAATATTTTTAATGATCCGTACCCAGGTGTATACCAGACTTCTCCTTCGTGATGTCGACACCAAAGATAAACTCTTGTGGATCGAGGTGTTTCATACCGTCACCATCGTCATACTTGAGTTCATCTCGCTTGACCACGATTTCGCGCTGTCCGAAAGGTCCCGCGTAGAAGTCGTACGTAAACCGAGGCTTGCCGAGGTTGTTAAGATTACAATACTCGTTGAACTTCGAAACGAACACAGACTTGGGACAATACGCGTTTTCGTCGAAAAACACCTTCGGCGATTGTAAGAAGTTCTCGAGTGTACTCGCAACGACCGCAACTTGCTTTTGTACGTTCTTGAAGTATTCTGGTACAACATTCCATATGTCAACAGCCTTGTGCTTCTGTCCATAATCAAGATAGGCTCTGACGCACTTTTGTAAGATAATCGGAAGCTCACTTTCAAGTTTATCGTCGAGTGTCGTATCCGCATTCTTTACTTGTTTACCAAAGTTAACAGTTAGAATACGGCGCAAAATACTACCAGAGTTATCCTTCCATTGCGGCACTTCATTTCCACCAAGAACACCAGGTGTGGTCCACACCATGGACTTGGCCTTTTCGTGCTTAATAGCGATGGAGACATCTTCACCGCTCACAATAGACTGGAACTCCGCCTGTTCGAGTGCCAAATCATTCTTGACCTCTGGTGCGATGAACATGAACGCGTTGTAGATGGCCGATAGACCGAATTTCCGCTCAACGTTATTCGAAAGGGTACCCACATCGTCTGGGCAATAAAACTTACGGAATACCTTTGTGATAAGCGTGGATTTACCAGATCTCGCCACACCCTTTAGGAAAGGTATGATCTGCCACTTGTCAATCTCATTTACATCATAGCATAGCCTACCACCCATCACGTATATCCACTTACAGACTTCCTCGTCGAAGTTCTGATAGTCGAGAATTGACTGAAAGTGGGGTGTAGGTATTTCATACCAGTTTTCGACGTGATCGTAATTCACAAACTCCTGGTCGAAGTATTTGCAACTCACGATAGTTTGATCGAGATTCTTAAACTCTGGAGATTCATAATCATAAAACGCACACTTCACAGGTTTAGTTTGCGCCTTTGACTTATCTCGCTCCAGATCAATACAGCCTATGAAAATACCATTATTAAATGACCACACGTGTCGGTCCTTGTTTACATCTTCAAACTGCATATCAAAAACATTCGTCAAGTGATTAATAACATGACGTTGTGCGATACCAGACGAGGTAAGATTCTTCCACAGATCAAACCACGTCTCCTTCCTCCCCACACTATACACGAAATCGGCGACACTCTTCGTCGTTTTCCACGCGCGTGTAGAACACCCAGTAGATGTTTTAATCTCTTCGCAACAGTTACCCTTGTACCTCTTAATATTATGTTCGTACAAGTGTTTCAGGCATTGTAATATAGCCTGTTGATAGGCGGAAAGTTCTTCCACCTTTTGAATAGTCGAAACTCTGTATATAGACGGATCAGATTCGGGGTTAATAGGAACGTATGTAGGATTATTTACACGGTCGTAGATGCGAGCCCCCCTGAATACAATTTGCCAGGAATCATCAACCTGATCTATCAGGCGATTGATACGTACAGATAACTGTAAATCCTCTTCATTTTCCTCGGATAACATGTTTAAACTATCAGCGCGATGATAGAGTTCGCATAGGCGATCCCTCATTCGCATGTATTTTGCGGATATACGTTCTATGTCAGTAGATTTAGGTATACCGTCTTCGTTTAATTCATCCTGATTGAAGAAATTGTCGTATCCTAGCCTGAAGGATAAGTATTCGTTGTCGCGTTCATTTATTTTCCACATGCTTTCAAGTTGTCTTAGGAAGTTAATAACTTCCTCACGTTCATATGTTTGTATCTGATTCGTCCACATGGCATCATTTGCTTCATCTCTATTCGCCGACTCACTCAGAAAGTGAGTGGCCTCTGGCATTTTATATTATAGGGTTTCATTTTTCTAAGCCCGATTATTTTTGGAGGCTCGATAAAAGTTTTACCAAAATTTTGTTTTGAATTTCGAGTTGTTTACCTATGCTGACCAAGGCCGTACAGACGGTATCACCATCCTCGGTCATGAGGGTCGATGCCAGTAGCGACTCGGTGGAGATAAAGTCATCCTGTTCGAACTCGTCGAGGTTAATTTCCTCAGGATCATCGATCGAACTTTCATCACCAGACATGGGAGGCTCCTCTTCGTGAATCTCCCCAGATTCAGAATCGGATTCGGTTTCGATCTCGTGCTCAAGCCTGTCAGGCTGTGTAGACATTTATGGTAGGCTCAGGAAAAATCGATACGATTTTTTCGCACTTTATCATCCCAAATTATTTTCTTGCTATATAGTACAACAACACACAAAAATGGCGGGCGGTTTAATGCAATTAGTCGCCTACGGCGCACAGGATGTCTATCTCACTGGTAACCCCAAGGTTACATTTTTCCAGGCTGTCTACAGACGCCATACGAATTTCGCGATGGAGAACATCGAGCAGACCGTTAACGGCACTCCCGCCAACAACGGCCGCGTCTCTGTTACCATTGCCAGGAACGGTGATCTTGTAGGCGACATGTATGTCGAGCTCAAGACTCACGAGACCACTGTCGCTACCTCCACCGGTGGTACCGGCGCTGACGCTTGCTGGATCGCTGAGCGTGCTATCAAGGACGTCGAGTTATCCGTGGGTGGTCAAAGAATAGACAAATGCTTCCAGAAGTGGTGGCGTTTATACTCTGAGCTTTACCTCGATGAGGGTAAGAAGGCCGCGTGGGGTAAGATGACTACCGCGGGTGCCAATAAGCAGGTTTTCCTTCCTCTTATTTTCTTCTTTAACCGCAATCCCGGTCTCGCTCTTCCTTTAATAGCCCTCCAGTATCACGAGGTCCGTCTTGATTTCGATTTAACGGATCAGTTCACTACTCACCTTGACGGTAACACTTTCAAGGTATGGGCTAACTACATCTACCTCGACACTGAGGAGCGTAGGCGTTTTGCCCAGAAAGGTCATGAGTACCTCATTGAGCAGGTTCAGCACACCGGTGTTGATTCCGTCACCTCCGCCGGTGGCTCCAAGCAGGTCCGCCTTTCTTACAATCACCCCGTCAAGGAGCTTGTATGGGCTCTCAGCGAGAATGACGACCAGCAGGGTCTTTGGAACTTCACCGCCAAGGCTGACGACACCGAGATCGTTCTCGAGTCCGACCCTGCCGCTGCCGCTGCCGAGTCTAACTGCTACGTACCCATCACTTCGGTCGGTACCCCTCTCTACTCCCCCGGTCTTTCCTCCGAGAAGTTATCTGAGGAGACCGTCGGCACTGTCGGTACCATGAAGCTTGTTCTCAACGGTCAGGACAGGTTCAAGGAGCAGTCTGGCAAGTACTTCAACCAGGTCCAGCCTTACCAGCACCACACTGGCTGCCCTATGCCCGGTATCTATTCTTATTCGTTCGCACTTAAGCCCGAGGAGCATCAACCGACCGGTACTTGCAACTTTTCGCGAATTGATAACGCTCAGGTTTCTATTGTTACCACCGGCCACAACGATAACGCGATCAACCTCAGCATGTTCGCCGTCAACTACAACGTCCTCCGCATCCAATCCGGTATGGGTGGTCTCGCCTTCTCCAACTAAGCATACAAATCAAATTTGTATTTGCTATTAAAAATTAATTAATTCTTCATATTTAAAAATTGAAATCACACTTTTTAAAAATGAAGGTTCTTTACTTTTGACTCCCCCGTGTTTTTGTAACGCCTTTTTTTGGTCTTATTTTTACAAGGTGTCCGACCGGTCGGACACTTTATTTCGTATTTACAATTTGATCCATATCGAAACATATGTAGGGTGGTTCATCATCGTACCCATAGTATCGAATCGTTATTCCCATGACTTTTTTAAAATAAGGATTAAGTTCTTTGTTTATGAAATGTTTCCATTCTTTTAAAGTTGTTCTATAATACTCCAATCCACCTTCACTGAATACACGTTTTTGTATATCGGGTCTTTGGCGAAACTCGGTCATAATACGCTTTGCGCCAGCTGGTAACGGCGATTTATTTTGTTCCGCCGCATCTATTATATCTATTATGTAGTATCCATAGCTATCACAAATTATGTTGGTTTGCATCGCTGGAAATTCTGAAATATAAACTTTTAAATCTGCATTACTCGGAAGTGTTACGAATACGTCTTCGCTGTCACTGTCTTTTAGTGGTACGGCGAGTATATGTGGGTGTGTGTGATATGTTATGAGCGATGGCCAGACGGTTTTTATCGCATCGGATTCCATACGCCTTCTGTTTTTTGATGTAACGAATGAAGGTTTGTCAAATTTCACAGTCGTCGGCCCTATTTTACATTTTACGGCACCCGCATATTCCCAGGATTTTTTAGACGACAATTCGTGTATCTTTTTTAAATCCCTGATTATTGGTCTGGGTATTTTTGTACATTTCTTTTGGAACATTTGCGGGTGAGCTGTGTACATATTCGCGACTGTCCTATAATTATACATAAAAATATATTTGTTATATAAACTATGCATCTGCTTTATACAGATGGAAGTTGTTTAGGAAACCCGGGTAAAGGAGGGTGGGCGGCAAGATGTGTATATTTATTCGATATAAGCGGTGGTGATCCATACACCACGAATAACATCATGGAGATGACTGCTGTTATTCGGGGATTGGAGGAATGCTTAAAACATTTAATAAAGGAAGTGTCCGTACATACCGATAGTAATTACGTGAAGACGGGTATGAAACACTGGGTAAAGAATTGGCAAACGAACGGTTGGAAAACCGCATCGGGTACTCCCGTTAAAAACAAGGAATTATGGATACGGTTATGTGATTTGGAACGACAATTTGATAAAATTCAGTGGATTTGGGTAAAAGCACATAACGGGGATGTTAACAATGAACACGTTGATAAGGAAGCGAGAAGATTCGCTACATCTTTTCCATAATCATGTATAAAGAATATCTCATATACTCAGTATATGAGTCTTAAAAAAAAGGAAGAGGTAACTGCGCGTCGTTCGTATGAGGAACGCGAAAAGCTATTTTCTGATAATCGGGCTAGAGCTCTTGAAAAAGCTATGAATACCGAACGTGTTAGATACAAGTCTAATGCAAACTCAAACGATTTCGTTAAATTTTTGAAAAAGCGTTTGTCTTTGTGGGAAGACCTAAAGACCGATACCATTGAAAATGGACGTCTTACGAAAGGATTTACGAAACGTCATCATGAAAAGATGTATAATAAGACTAAAGAAATAGTTAATTCTCTCGATAAGTAAATTAATTACCAAATGCAACACCGGCCATACCATCCTTTATCCTGAGAACGTTATGGTTGACTGCATATACCCTATTTATACCACCAGCCAAACCCGCGCATCCCTCGAGTAGTAATTTGGCATTATCTATGCGGCTAAAATTAAGTGAGCCAGAAGGCTGAGAAGCATTCATCTTTAAGCAAAACGGCCATGTGAACAGGGGTGCACTATCGAGTACACCGGATGGTAAAGAAGTGGTATGCATTTCTGGTACAACATTGTGGTGGAAAGTGCTGGACATGTTCTCGAACAGGGGTGTACCGTTGATGTAGAGCGTACCGGAATCAAAATTTTGTACAGCAGCCCACTCTGTACCATTAGCCTTAGAGCTTACCAAATGTAAAGCCTTAGTAGGGTGGTTGAAGTATGTGAGATCCAGATCGGCTGTGGTAGCAGAAGTTGGCTGATACTGAGTCTGCGTTATAAGAAGTTCATGTTCAGTGTTAATGAGGAAATCGCGCTCGTCAGAATCGAGGTACACGTATGTACCATATACCTTAGGTGAAATAGAACCTAAACCACTCCTGCAGCGAACTCGTATTTCGACCTGATGATACTGTAATGCAGTAAGAGGGAGAGATTTAGTCCAATCATCACTAAAGAAGAAAGGGATTACGAAATAATCAGCACCACGCGCGCTGCCCGCAGCAGCCTTGGCGTTGCCCGCGATTGTATCGGTCGTGACGGCACACCCAGCCTTGGAGGATGTGTCTTTATAGAGGATGTTGTGTACACCCTGGATGAAAAGGGAGTCTAACTTACATACCTCCTGCCCACCGATATGTAACGAAAACTCGGTAGTCGTAGTATCGTCGTTGGCGAAAAAGGCGTTGGTGTTAACGCCGACGTTAGAAATGTTTGGAGATTCAATCCACACATAGCTGAGAAGATCACCCTTGGACTGAACGGGGATAACAACTTCATTACCACCGCTGAACGTACCCACAAAATCCATACGCTCGGGCTTGATCGAAAAGTTTGTATAACGTTTGTAGTTTTGACGGAAAAATGACACCTCGGGGGAGCCGGTGATGTAAACATCCTGAGCACCCTTGGACACGAGATCAATCAACGCAGCTGACATTTTACTAATATATGATATTAAAAATTTGGGGCGATTACGAAGTAGATGGTGAAATTTCAAGTGTTGACCTGGGATTCTCGAGATGAAAATAACGATCATTACATTCGACTGTTTGGGAAAACACTTGAAGGAAAATCTGTATGTGTGACAACTACATTCAAACCTTACTTTTTTATTAAGATTCCTGTGGGTTCTAGTCAAGAGGCCCTGAAAGGTATTATTGAGAAGAAGTTTCACGAAGAGGTGTACGAAATTGAAGAGGTCGAAGCTAAAGATGTCTGGGGGTTCCAAAATAACGAGAAACGTCGGTTTTTACAGGTATTCTGTAATGATAGCGCTCAACGAAGACGTGTGAGCAATTATATTAACAAGATGATGAATAATCAAAACTATAAAGAAAAATCTATAACTTACATCTACGAGTCAAATGTAGACCCAGTATTACGACTCATGCACCGAACGGGTATTCAATCTACTGGATGGGTAGATACGGAAAACTCATGTACACCCGGGTATCACGCTACGGTCGATATTGATCTGTTCTGTAGAGACTGGAAAAGTTTGAAACCACTGGATGTTACCGACGCCGCACCCTTTGTTGTAGCGTCACTTGATATTGAGTGTCATAGCTCTACGGGTAAGTTTCCCAATCCTCTCATCAAAGAAGATGCGTGTTTTCAGATTGCTATATCATTGGTCAAATTTGGATCTACCGAGGTATATGATAAGACGTGTTTGTGTTACAAACAAACCGGTAATAACCTGGAGGGTTGCACTATCAAAAGTTATGACACCGAGAACGATATGTTGTTGGCTTTCAGCAAGTATCTCGTTGATCAAGACGTCGATATAATTACTGGGTGGAATATCTTTGGTTTTGATTTAAACTATATCATTCAGCGAGCCCTGTTGAATGATTGTCCTCCATCCTTTTTCCAAATGAGTAAACTTAATGGGTATAAGTGTAATATTAAGAATAAAAAACTTTCTTCAAGTGCACTGGGTGATAACGAGCTTCAGCTTTTACCCATGCCCGGACGATTTATTTTTGATATGTTTCATGAAATTAAACGCGAGTACAAGCTAGACTCATATAAACTCGATAACGTGTCTAAATTGTATTTAGGTGACCAGAAAATTGATATGGCACCAAAGGAAATGTTCGCGCGTTTTCGTGAAGGTGATCCTCTTAAGTTACAAGAAGTTGCCGAATATTGTATTAAGGATACGATTCTTCCCCACCGTCTATTGGATCGATTGTCAACACTCATCAATCTTCTAGAGATGGCTAAAGCCACGTGGGTTCCTATCAGTTATCTCGTGGAACGTGGACAACAGATTAAGGTGTTTAGTCAACTAACCAAAAAGGCGCGTGAGCTGGAATTTAAAGTTCCTACGTTTAGTTACGGGCATACAGATACTACTGGATATGAGGGTGCTACCGTACTCGAAGCACAGTCTGGTGCGTATTATACACCTATTACTGCCCTGGATTTTGAAGGTCTGTATCCATCTATTATGATGGCACACAACCTTTGTTATTCGTCGCTTGTAATGGAGGATAAATATAAAAACATACCTGGTATTACGTACGAACAGTTCGGAGATCACGTTTTTGCACAAGATGTACCCTCTCTTCTACCAAGTATCCTTCTAGAACTTAAGCAGTATCGAAAGCAAGCTAAAAAAGATATGGCAAACTCCACTGGGGCGTTAAAACAGATGTACAATGGTAAGCAGCTCGCTTATAAGATTTCTATGAATTCCGTGTATGGATTCACCGGAGCTTCACGTGGTATGCTTCCGTGTGTAGCCATCGCATCAACAACTACTATGAAAGGTAGAAACATGATTGACGATACAAAGAACTACGTAGAGAAGAACTTCCCGGGGTCAAAAGTTAGATACGGTGATACCGATTCCGTCATGGTGGAATTCGATGTACAAGGTAGAACTGGAAAGGAAGCTATCGAGTATAGCTGGGAGCTCGGTGAGCGTGCAGCGGCTGAATGCACAAAGCTTTTCAAAGCTCCGAATAACCTAGAGCTCGAGAAGGTCTATTGTCCATATTTCCTTTACAGTAAGAAGCGTTACGCCGCAAAACTTTGGACCAAGGCTAAGGATGGGAATATGAATATGGACTATATTGATGTTAAGGGGTTGCAACTCGTTCGCCGTGACAACACCCCACATGTACGCGAAGTAAGTAAAGAACTACTCGATGTCGTACTAGAGAGTAGTGATACTACTGCACCAAAAGCCCTGGCGAGACAAAGAGCTGTAGAACTTTTGGAAGGTAATGTACCCAACGAAAAGCTTATTTTGAGTCAATCTTTGTCAGATAAGTATAAGGTAAAGGGTGAATACGTAGCATACGATAAAGTAAGTCCGGATCACAGCAATATGTTCACATGTAACGATATAAATATGGCTCATGTACAAGTCGTAAACAAAATGCGTGTCAGGCAGCCCGGCTCAGAACCCCAGAGTGGTGATCGTGTACCGTATCTTTTGGTAGATACGGGTGATCCTAAGGCTAAGGCGTTTGAAAAAGCTGAAGATCCCAAATATGTTCAAGAGAATAATATCAAAATTGACTATGCGTATTACTTCCTTAACAAATTTTTGAATCCCGTATGTGATTTATTGGAACCGCTTTTTGAAAACCCTAAGGACGATATCTTCGGAGAGTTGCTTTTAAGAGCTAAACCACCACGAAAGAAGCGCGAACCCAAATCAAAACAAATGACAATATCAGACTTATTTAAAAAATAAAATCCAATATAATGTATGGTCTATGATAAAGATGTTTTGCAAATAAATCAGTTATTTAACGAACGTGTAGATAAACGAGTATATGAAAAGGTGTGTGAAGTTATAGAAAAAATTTCAGACATTCACAATATACCACTAAAACTTTTACGAAGAGATGCTTTAGGAGAAAACGGACATTGCATGGGTTTGAAACGCGATGGTACGTTGTGCACTAAAAATGCCGCGGGTGGTTCAAACTTTTGTAATTTTCATATAAACGACAGAAGATTATGTGAACCCGTAGAACGATCCGGTAATGTGGTACGACATAATCATCCCTGGCCCGGGCCGCGCGTAGAGGGTTGTCCCAAGTGTGAGGAAGATAAAAATAAGCGTCAAACAAATGAACTTAGAGAATTAGCTTCCATTATGTAATAATGAACAAATCTGATATACTATTAAATTCTATTAATACTTTCTACGCCTTACCCGAAAATAGAACTATATTGAAAGAACTTTTAAATAAAAGTGGTGGTATATCACTTCGAAATCTCGAGTGGTTTATTACCAACTATTCCAAAAAGAACAATTTGTCATACAAGACCAATGATGGTAAGATGTTTAGTGTACACTGCGCCTATAAATCTAGTTTAGATGGATACAGTAAAAAGCTATTCGACCCATTTTGTAGGTCTAATAAAATACAATATGTTGTTCCGGGCACAACTGATGAAATAAGTACAACTGTCGCACAGTTAAATTTCATTAGATGGTGTATTAAGAACAATATAGTTGATTATATACGCGATCATCATTCCGATTTATTTAATAAAGGGGGAGACATTACAAAAAGATAGCTTACATCTGCAATAGGTTTCCAACACCCGCACCCGTTGGTCTAGGTCTAGCTCCCAATGGTCCATTCTGTGTCACAGATACGGGTTCGTTTATGACCTCTACAGGTGTTTCTGGAACGTATGTTGTAGTGGGTATAGCCGCGAGTGACATAAAACCACCATCAAACTTGAATGTTTGATACCCAACATAGTACAGATGTAAAGAGTATGTGTTTGAACTAGAAAGACCATTCTTTAACTTTACTTCTAAAACGGTACGATCAGATTGAAGTTGTCCAAAATCCAAACTTCCCGATGGCTCCACATTAATCGGATTCATCGAGAATGTATACGTATAAATATTCTTTTCAGGCCTAGAAAGTCTGCTGTTATGAGGTACGACATACTTGTAATACGCATGATCGACGAAAGGTAAGTTCGGTAAATCTTGTCCATTTATGTAGATTTTTGCACTGTCCATGATAGGTTGGAAAAATGCATTGGATAAAGACACAGAATCGCTCGCCGAAAAATTATAACGATTATAGAATCTGTTGTTTACGAGATTCGCACCACCACTATACGTGTTTTCATCTTCAAAATCTGTATGACGTAAGAACCAGTTAAGTGTTTTTACTGGTATGTCAGGTACAAGTTGTAATTTTACCTCATTCGTATTAAGTTCGGTTTCTACTGTGGGGTGCTTTTTCACTATATCAGTAATCAACGTTTGGGGTTTTGTCGTGAGATATATCCGTTCTTGATTTGATACTGTGATTTCTTCTGTTATTAATCTGAAATTAGCCAAACTAACCGGGTCCGCGGAGTTTGTAAAAAACGATTGTGGTCTGAATGTGATTTCAAACTCTATCTTCTGTTTGTATATGCTGCATGTAGGAAAGTATGGTCTATTGGGATTGTTAGACTCATATTCATCTCCTTCATATTTTCTCGAAAAGAAAAGTGGTATGGGAATAAATAATTTAGATTCGTTTATAATCAAACCCGCGTTATTTGAATCAGATGTTCCTTCTGCAAAGAAACGATTAACTAAGTATCTCTTCGTACGTTTTTCAGACGCGTCGAGATACAGTTCATCATATATGATACCCCAATCGTCGTGGAATTTTTCTACTTCGAGTTCGTCTACGCGCATGGCTACAGATTTTATTAAATGTCTTCCTATTTGATCGGATAGGTAATACGAGTTACTGCCTAATCCTGGAAAATCTATAGCTATGTATAAATTACTCAACAAATCGCCCATATTTCGCGGATTTAGTGTTACTTTTATAGTTTCACCAAACGGCCAAGTATCCTTTGTACCAGGGTTATCGATTTTTGTACTTCGATGAAACTTTTGAAAATTTGAGTGTCTCTTGGGATCATATTTAAAGAACGAATTTTCTGGATCATTTTCCAGCAAATATGTATCCTGTTTACCGATCGCGTTAAGTGCTATCTGAGCACCAGGATTAGGACCTTCGACGATCATATCTAAATATTAGTTACATTTTTTTAATATCGGTTTCCCACATTTCAAAATAACCAGTAGCTTCAATCAAGCAAACTTCTTCTCTGAGTTTATTCCATTCATCGAATAAACCTTTCACACGCTCTTCGGTATAGTCAATTGTCTTAATGTGTAGAAGGTAATCATGTGAATCGTCAATCTTTGGAAATAGGGC
>CEVG01002143.1_pt1 | contig 18174 bp, 11 predicted proteins | sample 356511 | NCBI WGS metagenome assembly CEVG01 (sample SAMEA2623426, study PRJEB7988) | marine metagenome | biome: marine biome (ENVO:00000447); feature: surface water layer (ENVO:00002042); material: "saline water (ENVO:00002010), including plankton (ENVO:xxxxxxxx)" | depth 5 m | reverse complement strand
TGAAGACACGCCGCACCGTGTGGTGTCTGAATAACGGTAGCGCTGAGCATCCGATCGGATCGCCCTCCTTTGCCATCGCTGGGCAGAATGCCGAACTCTACCACGACGAGGCAGTAGAGGCACTGCCCACCTTCTGGGAGGACTAGGGGCAGTCGCCCCCGCCCCCGTTGCGTTGGGGCGTAGCCCGTGTTAATATGGTACCTAAAGAGCTAATCTATAAAGTCTTGCATTCGCGTCCGTACTATCATGTTCGTTGAAAAACTTAGGATCCCTATTTCAGAAATTTTTTTGGGTGAAAAATTTCTTGTATACCTTTTCGAGTCGCCCCAGATCAGTCATTCCAAGATCATCCGAGCTTGCATCGCAGATTTCTTGGAGGGTAAATTGAGTTGCAAAAAACCTGCCACTGTACATTGGAACAAATCCGACAGCGGCGACTTCGTTGCAGTTGCGGTAGCATCCATGCCCATCGGCATAGACATCGAGGTTATGAGAGACCGCCCCTTTGAAAATATTTCTCGTAGATTTTTTAGTATCTCAGAGATCACATCTGACAAACAAAAGTTCTATGAGTTGTGGACTGCAAAGGAAGCAAAAATAAAACGTGACAAGTTAACCATCGGAGGTAACTTGGACAAAGAAGTAAAAGATGGTATAATTAATATTACAGGATTACCCGAGGGACTCGTAGGTACAGTATGCATTTGAAATTTGCTAACACTGCTCTCTTTGAGATTAACAAAGAGGCAGATGTGAATGTAGTTGAGATTGGTCAATGGAAGAGCAGAGTAATTACCATTGACAATGTTTTCAGATATCCTGAGGAGATGAGAGACTGGTGCTCTGGTCATCCACTAGAGAGATCACGTAGTTTCTACCCAGGGTGGCAGCAGTGGTTAGAATATACATTTGATTCTATCACAAGATATCAGAGACTTGTTCTAGAGGAGCACTATGGCATTTATGATGCACAGTTCTCTTGGAACGTTTCTGTAATTAACAGCAAGACAAAATGTTTGAAGAGATCTCTTTATCCTCATTCAGACACGATGCATATGGCATTTAACTATTGTCTGAATCATGATGAGGAGATCACTGACAAAGATGGTACTGCATTCTACCGTGTAAGGGATACTGGAGAAGAAGCAGTATTCAGAAATCCTAGTATCTACAGGAAAGAGAGGTATGCTGACATTCTTCCTGAGAATGAGCATCTGTATAGACAACTAGTTGAGTTTGAGGGATTTGATGGGGACGAGCGATATGAAATGTATCACTTCCTTCCACGTAAGTTCAACAGACTGCACATCTATGAGGGAGCATTGTTCCATTCAGCATATTTTAAGAAAGGTATGTATTCTGATACCTTTAGATTGAACTTTCACTCTTTCTGCTGATTTCTGCTATAATTATATTAAGAGACAAAACTGCCATGATTAATCTGGACGAAAGGTATCACTCATACCTTCACAGTGACAAGAAGTTCTGCATTGACGGAGTGTGTGAGAAAGTGAGGACCTATGGTTTCCAGTGTGATGGCGAAAACATCAGTGGTTACTATGTGGTAACTGAGAACTGGATTATGAACTACAACTTAGAGGAGCAATTTGTTGGAAAAGAAAAGTATGAGTATTCCGTCTGAAAACAATGCAAGACTCAGATATGATGCTGAGTTAGAGCTTCTATGGGCGCGTGTGAATGCCTTAGAGAAACGTGTGAACGAATCTAAGATGATGATGAGGCGTCCTGGTTCAAATGAATATGAAAAACTGGTAGATATTGTTTGTGACCATGAAGATCGATTAAATACTCTTGGAGGGTAAAAAAATCGCGTAACCCCCGCGTTGTCTCTAAGTTATGGCAAGTTTATCCAGACCATTTAACGATGCTACCATAGGTGTACCATTTAGCGATTCTATCCTACTTGTGATGGAACCGTGTAATGGTGTTAATCTTGAAACCCTTGTAAACGTAACACTAACCTCGGTAACTCCAACGTTAATTACTAATTTTCAACCTGGACTGGATCCAGGTCTGCCTATTGGTAACTTAACGTATACTCCTAGTGCAACTCCTAGTACAAGTCTTACATTGAGCATCAGTGGAGTGTTCAATGAGACTTACTTTGATCAGCGTGAATGGGAGTACAGGGACGATACAACAGGTAATCCTAGTCATACCCCCGTCATTGAGTTACAGAGCAGTATAAGCGATCCTGCAGGGCGTATATACAACATTAATAAGAACAACGTAGCTGACCCAGATGGTAGTGGTGGTCAGTATGAGTTGGAGATTCCAAACCCATGTGACACTTTGATAAGATATAAACCAGATACTAGGGCATCTATAGTTGTAACATATACATATACGTTGAATCTACTGTGTCTGGGTGTCCCTTTCACTCAAACAATATCCACAAATCATACGATTCTTAATAATTGGGATCTTGGACGCGATAAATTGCAAGATATCCTCGCTAACAAAATTAGATACGGAACATAATGGCAACAACTCCAGCAGTTAAAGGTGGTTTATCCACTGGACATGGGTGTTTTCCCCCAACAAACCTCACACAAGGGTCTCCAAACGTCTATGCAGGCAATATGCAAGTCGGTAGAGTAGGTGATCAGTACGCTGCACACACTTGTGGACAGACAACACACGCAGGAGGAGCACGAGGTATCTCCGATGGCAGCAATTCTGTCTATGTAAACAATATAAAATGCGGAAGATTGGGTTCTAATGTCAATTGTGGTGACTCAGTGGGCAACAATGGTCTATCAGCAGGCGCAAAAAAGGTTTACATCGGCGGATGACTTGACAAAAACGCTTGGTACTACTAGGATTTACGGGTAAACCGCTAAATTTCAATGGCAAAAGCGAAAACTGGTCTCGTAAAAGATGGTTATGTACCTGCAAAACCCAAATTGACTCGTCAGGGATCGTCTAAAAACACAAAATACGCCGCCACTTCGCGTAATAAGGCGAAAAAAGCGTATCGCGGTCAAGGTAAATAAATAAATGAGAGATGGAAACCTCTTTAAAAGTTCTAAAATGGACTTTTAGGAGGTTTTTTTAATGGGCAATCATCGAACAGACTTAGGAAAGGACTTTATGGAGTCTGGAATGACTCTAATTACTGACCCAAGGTCCGACAAATACCTTAATAGAGCAAAAAAAGTGAAAAATGCGCCTTCAAAAGACGTTAAAAACGGATTTGACGACTATGTTGAGCGTTTGCGCGATTAATTTTTGAAACCCTGATAAATAAATCATGGTCGAACTGTAAAAATGGCGTTTGTTTCAAAATCTTTCAAGGATTTTAGTTTAACATTTGAAAAAAACCCTGTAACTAAGGATGTATTGACTCTAAAAAATGAGAAAGCGATTAGAGAGTCAGTAAAAAACATCGTTAGGTACAATTTTTTCGAGAAGCCTTTTTTACCTCAGTTTGGTGGAAACATAATTAGACAACTTTTTGAGAATTATACGGATACACTCGCCTCTGAACTAGAGAGTAACATCCAAGATTCCATCAACTCTTACGAACCTAGAGTGACTTGTTATGATGTTGCAGTTATCTTCGATGAAACTGGCAATGACATGCAAGCAAAAATTAGTTATATCATATTAGGTTCTCAACCTAAGATTGACAATCTAGATTTAGTATTTAAACCATAATGGCATTTAATCAGGTAAACTCGTTAGAATATAACGAGATTAAGTTACAGATCAAAAATTACCTAAAAGGTCAATCTGAGTTTTCGGATTATGACTTTGAAGGATCGTCTTTGACTGTTCTTTTGGATGTTCTTGCGTATAATACGTATTATACGGCGATGAACGCCAACTTGATTGTAAATGAAAACTTTCTTGAGACTGCAGTTCTTAGAGAGAACGTTGTAAAACTTGCAAGAATGATTGGATACACTCCTAAGAGTGCCCGATCAGCATCGATGCCAGTCAACATTGCAGTTCAGACTACATTTCCATACCCTAGAACAGTAACTCTTGCAAGAGGTATTGTACTAAACTTTACTGGACCAGATAACGATAACTTTGTATTCTCTACAGACTCAGATCAAAGTATATCTGTAGACAGTTTAACTGGAGTTGCAACGTTTAGCAATCTCAACTTGTATGAAGGTGTATTCCTAACTGATACTTTTGTTAGAGACACTAGTGAAAGACAAAGATTCATTCTCACTAATGAGACTGTTGATACTACAACTCTTAAAGTTGAGGTAACTAGCGGAACAGTTACAGAGTCTTACCTCAAGGCGACAGATATTACTAAGATTGATAGTGGTACTAAAGTTTACTTCTTAGAAGAGTCTGAGTATGGAAGACCAGAAGTATTGTTTGGTGATAACGTTTTAGGTAAAGCACTACTAGATGGAGATGTTATTAGTGTAACATACACTACCAGTAGTGGTCCAGGTGCAAACGGATTAACTTCATTTGATTTTATTGGTACAGTTAGAGATAACAACAGCAATACAATCACAACTGGAATTACCACAACTCTGGTACAAAATCCAGATGGAGGTGCGGTTCAAGAATCTACGGAGTCAATTAAGTTCTCTGCTCCTAAATTCTATTCCTCCTTTGGTAGAGCAGTCTCAACTAGAGACTATGAAGTCTTACTGCCACAGATCTATCCAAACATTCAATCTATCTCCGCTTACGGTGGTGAAGAAGCAGATCCCCCTGAGTATGGAAAAGTATTCTTAGCGATCAAACCTAAGAATGCAGATAAACTTTCTCTTGCGGAGAAAAATAATATTCTCAAAAAACTTAGAGAATACTCTGTTGCTGCAGTAGAACCAAAAATTATTGACCCATCTGTTCTCTACATCGACATTACAAGTTTCGTATACTTCAATCCTAACTTAACTCGTAGAACTCAATCGGAACTAAAGAACATTGTTATTGCTGCGTTTAATATTTTAAACTCTGGTTCTGAATTTAATAAGTTTGGTGGAAAATTCAAGTATTCCAAACTACAAAAGATCATTGATGATTCCGATCCTTCATTCACATCAAACATCACTAAGATTCTGATGAGAAAGAATGTTCCTGTTACATTGAACGCAAGAGTGAACTATAAGGTATGTTATGGAAACTCTATCTTCTCTTCTACTGACAGACCGTCAGTAACCACAACAGGATTCAACATTGCTGGTGATCAGGTCAATACATATTATCTACAAGATGATGGTAAAGGATCTCTTCAACTCTTCTATGTTAAAGACACTGGAGAAAAAGAGTTCATCGATGGTTTATGGGGTTCTGTTGACTACATGTTAGGTGAAGTAGTAATTAATGATGTAATTATTAGAGACACTCCATATCAAATAAACCAAATCCGTATCAATGCTGTTCCAAAGTCAAATGACCTGATTTCTCTCAGAGAAACCTATCTGACAATTGGCATAGATAATACTGTGGTTAACGTTGTTGAAGACGTTATCAGCAGCGGTTCCAATATTTCTGGAACTGGAGTTACTTTAGAGTCCAGTTATAATTAAAGTCGAGAATGCCTACATCTTCTTGGAAAGTTAGTTCGTGGACTACACCCACAACTCAGGTAACTGTACCACCAGTTCCTTCGGTTGTTAGTCCTGAATCCAAATCAAAAGTCTCGGATAGAATATTCGCACAATTCCCTCAATTTGTCAGGGAAGATTATTCTACGTTCGTAGATTTTGTTAAGAAATACTATGGATCTCAAGAATTAAAGGGTAACTCTCTTGACATCATCCAAAATTGGGATGAATATTACAATATTGACCAGTATGCTGATTTAGTAACTGAAACTAATCTTATTTCTACTGCTACTGCATCTGCAACTAGCATTGACGTTACCAATACTAGAGATTTTCCAAATGAGGGTCTCATTAAGATTGGAAATGAGATTATCTACTACAATGGCAAAATTTCAACTTCTTTCCAAAACTGCGTAAGAGGTTTTTCTGGAGTTACTTCTGTAGGTTCTACGGCAGACTTCGTATTTGAAGAAACTGCAGCAGAAACTCATAACACTGGTGCAACTGTCACCAATCTTAACAATATTTTCCCTCTTTATATTCTTGAGAAGTTTAAAGAGCAATTTCTTGCAAACTATCCAAAGGATTTTTACGAAACTGTCAATCAGAACGTTATTGTAAAGAGAATTAAAGATTTTTATGCCTCTAAAGGCACTACAAGGTCTTTCCAATTCATCATGAGAACGATTTTCGGCGTTGAGTCGGAAGTTAAGTATCCAAGAGACAGAATTTTCAAACCATCTGACGCATTTTACGTTTCTAGAGAGGTTATTAGAGCTCAGAAACTCTCTGGCAATCCAATGGAGCTTGTTGGGCAAGTTTTATTGCAAGAAAATGACCCAACTGACACAGAAGTCAACTTTGCAAGAATTTATGTAAAGAGTGTTGTTGAAGTTTTCACTGAAGAAGGTGTTATTTACGAAATTGACGTAGATACTAATAATTCCGAAGGAACATTTGTAACACCTTACAAAACTACCCTCGCTTTTGGTCTTGGTAACAATGTTCAAACAGATACTATTGTTACTGTTGACTCTACACTTGGTTGGCCAGAAACAAACGGAAAAATTCGTATTGAAGACGAAATTATTTCGTATACAGAAAAAACAGTAACCCAATTTCTTGGTTGCACAAGAGCAAGAGATAATACTGTCATTAATGAGCATATTGCTGGTCAACCAGTTATCTCTGCATTCAAAGTATATGGATTTTCTAATGTAGACAACTCAGAGATTTCACTTTCTCTGTTTGGCGGCACTAGAGGTATTAATTTAAACTCTGGTGGTAGATATTACATACCAGATAGTAAAATCACAACACCACTGTCTCCTGGTTTTGATAGTATTGATCCTATTTGGGATTCTTTTGTATATAACGTCAGAAAGGCATTTTCAGGAAAATCAATTACACTTTCTACTCCAAATGCAAATGGAAGTGTAACCGCAACTGTTACAACTGCCGATCCGCATGGTTTAATCCGTGAAGATGTTGTAAAAATCTTAAATTGCCCAGAAGACGTTTATAACTCTGAATTTTCTGTTGATGGTGTTGGATCTCCTACGACATTTAACATTACAATCCCATCAACTCCAAATCAAGGTGTTACTGTTGACTTTATTGCTACTAGAGAGTTTTCTTTTGGTAAGAGTGACTTCTCTAGTATTAGACAGGACATTCAAGACTTTACCTCAGATGTTCAAAACACATATAAGAGTAGTGATGACGCTATTGTAGCTTCCTGTGGTATTCCTAGTTACAAAATTGGTCCTTTTGCAAATACCGATTTAGATCCTGGTAATCAAAGATATCTAAAACGTATTCCACTGGATCCACAGGTAAAAAGTACAAAGCAAGACACTCCTGTTGGTCAAGTTGCTATTGGTGTTAACGGAGTTCCATTTTTCACATATAAGTCTGAAGATAAGAAAAGATTTGGTGGAATTCTTAGTATCGAGACAGTTTCTGGCGGAGATGGATTTGATTTAGCAAACCCACCTATCGTTGAATTTGAAAGTGACTATGAACTCGATGCAACATACGCTATTGGAACAAGAGTAAAATGGAATGGTAATAGATACCGAGCACTTACCTCTGGATTGACTTCTCCCGATGTATATCCAACACACACGACTGGAGTCATAACTTTAGGTCAAGTTGAGTGGCAATACGAAGGAACTCCTGCTGCCGCAACAACAACTATCGATGGTAGAGTTATTTCTATCAACGTAACTAATGGTGGTTCTGGATATACTACTGAACCAATTATTTCTATTATTGGTGGTGGTACATCTGCTACTGATGCTGCATCCGCTACATGTAACATCACAAACGGCGCTGTAACGTCCATTAACGTCACTAATTCTGGTTCTGGGTATACTTCGATCCCAACGATCAATATCACTGGTGGAGGCGGTTCTGGAGCGACTGGAGAGGCAGTTGTTAGAGGACCTATTAGTGCAATCTCACTTACAAATCCAGGAACCGCTTATATTGATCCACCTAACGTTTCATTGGTGTCTGGTAACGGTGCTGTTGCATATCCATCAATTCTGAATGGTAAAATTGAAAGTATTATTGTAACTTTTGGTGGTGAGAGATATTTTGGTCCACCTGACGTTATTATTGTCGGTGATGGAGTTGGTGCTACCGCATTTGCACAAGTAGATCAAAATACTAACATTGTTACCAACATTGTAGTTACAAATAAAGGTATTGGATACTCTTCAGGTAATACAGAGGTCTTTATTGTATATCCTGGTGAAGGTGCAAAGTTCCAAACAAAATTAACTGAACTGACTTACAACGAAGCTGCAAGTGCCTCTGAATTAGGAGTAAATCCAAATAGTTATACCCCAAGAAAAACTCTTGATTATGCAAACGGAGGATCTTTTGAAGGAACTAACTTCCTGATCTATGGTGGTGAATATGGACACATGTTCAACCCTGTTGCGCTTCGCTTTGCTCTTGAAGACAATATTAGTGATAGTTACGCAGAATTAAATCCAACTAAACACTCTCCTATTCTTGGTTGGGCGTATGATGGACATCCAATCTATGGACCATACGGTTTTAAGGATTCTGAAAATAAAAATCCATTTAACGAATATAAACAACTTTCATCTAGTTACAGAATTAAATCATCTAGAAGTTCTCTAGTAGCAGGTCTGACAGATCCTCTTGGAACTTACATTGAAGATTATGAGTATGTTGAAGGTCTTGGTGATCTTGATCAATATAACGGTAGATTCTGCGTTACTCCAGAATATCCAAATGGCGTGTATGCATACTTCTGCAGCATTGATGGTGTAACTGGTAGACCTAAGTTCCCTTACTTTGTTGGACCACAGTTTTATGGTCAAGCTAATGAAATTAACTGGAATGGAAACGGTTTACAGAAAACGTTTACTGAAGATGCCATTCGCTATAAAGGACCATATATCAATGTTGATGCACTGACAGTTAAGAGGAAGCAACTTAAGGATATTGAATTCTTCTTCCTTGCACTAGAAGACACTACAACTATTATTACTCTTGAGACTGGAGAGTTCTTCCAGTATGATGAGGATGGTATTGGTTACTTTGCATACTATCCATTAGTAAAGGGAACTCAAGCAGATTCTCTGTTTGTATCTTCTACAAATAAGTATTCCTCTAGTGGAGTAGACCAATATTTAATTGAGGGTGCTGGTCAGGGATATAAGGTAAATGATAGACTTTCTTTTGATGAGGAAAATACTGGTGGTAGTGGTCTTAGTGCAGTTATCTCTTCTGTAACTGGAGTTCCGATCAATACTTTATCCTTTGCTGTTGATAATGACGACAAATCTACAGTAACAATCAACACCACTGAAAACCATTATGTTAAGGTGGGAGATCTAGTCACTCCATCCGTAACTGATAATACTTTCTCAAAAGACATTACAGTACAGGTTTATAATAACGATTATTACTTCAAGTATTTTGATTTACAAAGCGCCAAGTTAATGTCTACTTGGGTGACTGCAACTGCATATGAACAAGGTGATCTCGTTCTTAACGGTAGAAATGTATACCGAGCAAAAGCAGCGGGAACTTCTGGAGCAACTATTCCATCTCACACTACTGGAACTGTAATTGATGGTGTTGGTGGTGTTGAGTGGACATTCCAAAGAGTTAGAACAGATGGAAATCTGTATCAGGGTGGATGGTCCTCGATTACTGGCGGATCTAATTATTTGAATGGAACTTACACCGATGTACCGTTAACTACTAATGGTAATGGTGTAAATGGTAAAGCAACTATCGTTGTAAGCGGTGGAGCAGTTACTTCAGTAACAATTACTCAATCTGGAGTTGGATATGAGATTGGTGATACTATTTCTGCTCTTAACCTAAACTTAGGTAATAACCTAACTCCTTCTGCGGGTGCTGGATTTTCCATTACACTTACAGAGGTAGAGAAAGAATTAGTAATACATTCCAGTTCTGCACATTATCTTAATGTTGGTGATACGGTCAGACTTACTGGAATCACTCCATCTGCCTATGATAAAGTTGACTACTCAGTTGTCAGAGTTGATAGTAATAGAAGAGCTGCTGTAAAGAGAAACTTTGGAACTGTTGCAACTGCAAATGTTACATCTGCCTTAACATATGTCAAAGAGGCAAAATATCAATTTATCAATGGTCACAGATATAAGTTTGATGTCTCACATTCGTCTCACACTGGAAAGAGATTATCATTTACTAAAGATGGTGATAACACAGATATATTCAGTTACAAGAATATTTTTGCTGTTGAAAATGATGTAATTACTGGAGAGCAAGAATCTATTACTATTGAGGTCAAAGATCTTGCTAGTATTTTCTACTACTTTGATATCAATAGCACTACGAGTGGATCTGGATCATATTTCAATGTGATTAATGACCCAGTGATTGGAACCAATACTGTTACAGCTGTAACCGATCAATCTATTTCATACGAAGTAAATATTGAACCTGAGGTTGGATACTCTGGAACTGGAAATGGTGTATCTTATATTACTAACTCGATTTACGCTAAGGGTGGTATTGGAGCGATTACAATCGGAGACCCAGGTAGAAACTACTCTTCTTTACCTGCTCTGACTGGAAGTAGTAGATCTGGATTTGGTGCAACTGCAATCTCTACTATCGCTGGTGAACTTTCTTCTACATCAATTACTAATAAAGGATCTGGATACAATGGCAGCGCTTTACCTACAGCAGTAGTTACGATGCCAGATTTTATTGATCTGACTTTAACATCTGTACTTGGCGACTTCTTCCCTGGAGAAATTGTAACCTCACAGCAAGTAATTGGAAATCAAACTGCTAGAGGTAAAGTTATATCTTGGACTCCTGACACATCTACACTTAGGGTAGAACCACTTAAGAATACTGTTACTGGAGCAGCAAACAAAGGGTACATTATGTACACCTCTGGTAATGCAAATACTAATAAAGTATATTCATCTGCATCTTCAGCATCTATTAGTGCTATCAGTGGAACTCAAGCAACAGTAGCTTCAGTTGTTCCTACTACAGGACCGAATGCGGGATCTTTAGAAAGTTTGACGATTACTGGGGTTGGATCTAATTATAGACAACCACCATCTATCATTCTTGACGATCCTTATTATGGATCTGTAAGTTCTGTTTCTATTACATCTCAAAATACATCTGCAAACTTTACTGCTGGCACATATACAGGAGTAACTCAGAAGTCTGTTGCCCCAACTGGAGGAACTAATGTTGAGTTCACCGTTATTATCGATGCTGTTACTCAAGATGTATCAAGTGTTACAGTTACCGCTGGTGGTGGTACATATGTACTAGGAGATATAATTACGATTTCGGGTGCTCAGATTACTGGTGGTGCTGATGGAGCTGATGACTTTACTGTAACGGTTACTGGTCTCAATCATGCAAATCCAGCAACAGTTATTACAAAGATCAATGCATCCATCGACTCAGTAACTATTACCAATAGTGGATCTGGATATCTTTCTTCTCCTGATGTTGAAGTTAGTGGTGGTAATGGAATCAACGTAATACTTAACGCCGAACTTGCTAATCAGGGCGTAACTAATATCTCAATTGAGAATGGTGGGTCTCAGTTTGAGACTGCTCCAGTTATCAATATTGTTCAGAAAACTGGGGATGGTGCATCTATCCTACTTAAATCTTCTGATCTTGGTGAGATTGTTAAAATTGGTGGTGATAATATCACTTACAATTACAGTCACGATAGAACTCTGAAACCAGAGTTGAACACAACATATAATTTACAATTAATTAGAACTCAAGAGATTAATTATCTGCAGGTAATTAATGGAGGTTCTTCTTTTGTTTCTAAACCTGAAATTGTTCTTGAGAACTCTAGTGGTTCTGCCTTCCAGTTAAATCCAATTATCCAGAACGAAGTTATCCAAGAGGTTGAGGTTATTAACCCTGGAAGAGGATTCTTATCAGCTCCAGTTGTGAAAGCAAAAGTATCTCATAACTTTGTTGCGTTAACTTCTAATAGCACTATCAACTTCCCATACGATACGAAGATTTCTACTGGAACTGCGGTTACTTTAAAGGAAGTTTTTGGTATCTTACCACAACCTCTTGCTACAGGTGTAACTTACTATGCTATTGAAGACACGATTGCAAATGGTTTAGCAAATAATCAGATTAGATTAGCAACTTCTCTTGCAAATGCTAACGCTGGAACTTCGATTAGTTTTACTTCACAACCAATTTTAGGTAACAATGGTCTCGCTACCTTTGTTCTTGAAACAACTGATCTTGGAGATAATATCAAGGCATTCATGAAACCAGCAAACTTCGCTATTGGTGAGGTTATCTATCAGGGTGCATCATCTAGTTCCTTTACTGCTAGAGGTTTAGTTAAGAATTGGGACTCAAAAGGAAGAGTTGTTAGTGTTGAAATTTTTGAAGGTGAGTTTAAGGTAGGTGAACCTGTATTTGGTGATCAAACTGCTGCTTTCGGTCAAATCCATGCGTTTGATAGAGCAGATGCTACGTTTGAGGTTTCACCTATTAGTATCTCTGGAAACAAGTGGGAAAGAACAACAGGATTCCTCGATATTAATGAACAAAGATTATATGACAGTAATAGATTCCAAGAATTTTCTTATGAAATCTCTTCTTCTGTCAATATCGAAGACTGGAAGAGTCCTGTCAAATTTGCTGCACACCCAGCTGGATTTAAAGTATTTGGTTCACAGTTAATTGATACGTCTGTATTTAAAGACTTCAGACCAATGCCAACTAGAGATTATTTGACCACTGATCTCTTTAACTGGTGGATTCCTGGTCAACCACCAAATACTCTGAGAACGACTAATGGCATTACATTAGTAACACCAAAACCATCTGCAGAAAATACTGGAAAACTTTCAACTATCGCTAATTTTGCACTTGGTAAACCAGATTATACTGCAGCGGTACCAACAGAAGTTCTTCTGTTTGGAAGACAACTTTTAGATATCCAAAAAATCCTTACTTGTGTAGTATCTAAAGTTGATAGTGTCAATTCAAGATCTGTTGCATTTAATCCAACATCTTCTAGTATTGTCAACACAACATCCAATCAGATCACTCTAACCAATCATGGATTAGTTGCAAATCAAAGAGTTGTATATGATGCTGGTGGTGATAGATTCTTAGATGCTAGAGATCTTATTATTGCCAATATTGATTACATTGTAGAAGAGACAATTGGTTGGTTGGAAGCAACCTATCCATCTCTCACTAATGGTCAACTTCCAGATTACGATAGATCTGTCTGTGCTAGAGATACTAGATTAGTTATTGCTGCATGGGCAAATGACTTACGTTACGGTGGAAACGCATTTACGGTTGCTGCTGCTAACTCTTACATTGGTACAACTGTACTAGTTGCTGATAGGTATGGAGATGCCAGAAACCTGTTAAGAGCAAATAAAGAGTTTATTGCAGAAGAAGCAGTTGGAAGAATGCTTGCTGATCCAGCTAACTCTTCGTTTGCTGTTCCAGGAGGAAGTCAGAATTGTATTGACGACGTTATTGATATTGTTGAGGTTATTGCATACAACACTGCATATGGTGGCAACAGCGAGGTCTATGACGCTGCTAATCTCTATGTAAGTGGTGCTCATGTTGCTGGAGAAGAAAATCAAACCGTTCAGGTATTCAACATTGCGTTGGAACTCTGTGAGGATGTAATTCAAAACTATCCAATTACAGCAGCACACACCTCTAGAACTCAATACACTGATCCTAGTATTTCAATCGATCCACTTGGATATGTTGCTGATAGAAATGGTGATGCTTACAACTTACTTCAATCCAATAAGACTTTTATCGCTAATGAAGCAGTTGAGCAATATTTAATTGCAAATCCATCTTTCACTGTACCAACAGGATCTCAGAACTGTGTTGATGATGTTATTGATGTTATCAACGAAGTTTCCAAGAATGTTGCTAGTGGTGGTAACAACTATACCTACGATGCTGCAAATTACTATGTTGGAACCTCTCATGTTGATGGAGAAGAAACAGAGACAGTAGCAATCATGAATCTCGCAAGAGATATGTGTAGACAAGCTATCAATAATGAGACCATTACTATTCAAGGTTCTCATGGACTAACTCAAACAATTGACAATACGATTACTGTAGATCCAGGTGGTTGTGCTGCTATTAAGTCTACTATTGATACTCTGTTTGCAATCGTAACTACTGCGGTAACTACAGATAGCATGTCACACGCTACTAGAACTACTGGTGGTGGATATATAAACTCTTGTCAGAATGTTGTCTCCGCAATGACAACTCTGTTTGGTATTCTCACTCAAGCAGTTGGAACAACTGGTAGTCCTGGCAATTTGACTGGTGTTACTAGAACTACTCCTACAAATTCTATTCTTCATATCGGTGGAGAGGAAGCAGAGACTATTGCTGCATATAATTACGCAAGGGATCTTGCCTTACTTGCAATCAATAATAGTTTACCTACAGGAACATACACTTCAATTCAACCAAATACAGATTTGACAGTCACAGTTGATCCTAATGCTTGTGCAAATGTACAGAGCACAATCACTACTTTAGCTCAAATCCTAACTCAAGCGATTGACAATCCAGCAACAATTCCAAATGTAGATCAAGGTAATTATCCAAATCTCAGAACTGGAACTCCTATTGGTGGACTTTCTGCGGACTCTGCATATTACGTAGATGTTGTTGATGCCAATACAATTCGTCTTCTAGACGCACCAAGCGGATCTATTGTTGGATTGACTGCATTGGGAACTGGTTCTTCTCATCAACTCCAACTGACTGTTGATGGTATTAACAATAAATTTAAACTCAGAGTTGATAACTCAGATATCAGCACATTTTTAAATAAAACTGCTGCTAAGAGTCAGTTGATGGTGATGATCAACGGCATTGTTCAAAACCCTGCAGGATATAGTTTTACAGGTGACGTAATTACTTTTGCTGAAGCACCTCTAGAGGGTTCTGATATTTTGATTATGTATTTTGATAGAGCAAGTTACAGCAATGCATTTACGCTTGATACTTTTGGTGATGGCATCAAAGACTTTAATACCACTGATGGTTTGATTGCTGGTGCTGGATATACTGATGGAGTTTATACTGCTGAACCATTAATCAATAAGAGAGGTACTGGATCTGGAGCAACAGCAAATATTTCTGTTGTTGGTGGATCAGTAGTCTCTATTAGTATCAATGCTGCTGGATCTGGATATAGTAATGATGGTATTGTCACCGCAACATTAGCAGGAACTCCAACTCAGGAATTCCAAGTTGAGATTAATGATGTCACATTTGACGGTGTAGATACAACGTTTACTGCACAGGTAAGTGGAGTTAACTATTCATTACCAGCTTCCGACAACTTCTTGTTATTCTTGAATAGCACTCTGCAAATTAAGGGAACGAATGAGTCCTATACTTACACTGGAAGTAATATTACCTTTAATGAAGCTCCACTGGGCAACATGGACTTCTATTGCTTCTACTTTGGACAGTTGAATCTTTTAGATGACATCTCTCCTTTTGCGGATAGTTCTTCTACTATTTTCATCATCACAGAAAATACAAGTCCGTTCTCTATTGAGTCTGATGATCCAAATACCGATCCTTCTGGTAACCTGTTGATCTTTATCAATGGAGTTTATCAGGAACCAGGAGTCGCATACAATCTCAATGGGTCTCAACTTGAGTTTACTGAGGCACCTAGATCTGGTTCTAACATTGTTATGTACGCATATTTGGGATCCTCTGATGATGTCTTGATTGAAGATACATACAACTCTTTAGATCCCGACGATATTGTTCAAATTGCAAGTGAAGGATCAGATCGTATTTTGGCATCGGTTAGTAGTTCTACTACAATTGATACATATGAATATACTGGACTGCGCCCAACTGAAGCAGAGTTTAGTGCATTTGTATCAAATGGTAGAGTTGTTTCTATCAGCATTATCAATCCAGGAAGAAACTTTGAGGTAGCACCAATCTTGGTATTTACTGGTGGTGGTGGTCAAGGTGCATTTGCAGAAACTACTATTTCTCCGAACACTGGTGAGGTAACAGGTGTAATTAACTTACGTTCTGGATCTGGTTACGTAACCACACCAAACGTAATTCCATGTCACCCAGTTTCTATTGAAAGAGCTCAGAGAGATAGAATTATTTCTAATGCAACTCCATTAGCAAATACATATCTTTCTGCATCAATAAACGCTACTGCAACAACTATTACTGCAGAAAACGTTTATTGGAATAGTTCTCAATCTATTGGATTCCCAGACGAGGGTGAAATTTTGATAAAAGTCTGGAATGGTTCTGCTTGGGTTGTAGAAAGAATTCTCTACGGATCTAGAGATGTATCTGCAAATACATTTACCGTTGCAACTAACGGTAGAGGTTTCAATGGAACTGGTCCTTCTACTGGAGTTGGTCTTGCTAACACTATTGTTACAGGAACTTACAGTTCTTCTGGTACAGCATGTACAGTTACCACCTCAGGTGCTCACAACCTCAGCACTGGAATGGAGATTTATCTCAAGCATACAAGTGGAACTGGATTTGATGGAAGTTATAAAGTAACGTTCATTAGTTCTACAGAATTCTCCGTAGAATATCCATTTGCTAGAACTACAAGTGGAAACATCTCACTTCTCCCAGAGATCCGTCTGAGATCATTATAAATAACTAGAAAGCTCAATTGGCATGGCATTAGTCACTGATAAATTTAGAATTTACGCCGCTGAAAGTTTCAGGGACACTCTTCTCAGTACGAATAGAGTGTACATGTTCATTGGTCGCGCAAAAACATGGGGAACACCAGATTCTCCTCCTGCTAACGAGCCTATTGACAGTTTTGAGTATCATCGAGACTCATATAGAGACTCTGTGGCATTCAAAAGAATTGATATTGCAGATACCGCTCTAGTTGTTCCTAGGATTGATTGGATTGATCCTGTGAATACTACTGGTGGAACTGGAAAAGTATATTCAATGTACAAACCAGATTATTCACCATCAAAAACAACTTCTAACGGATCTTCAAGATTATTTGACTCAAACTATTATGTAATGAATAGTGAGTTTAATGTATACAAATGTCTGTATAACGGTCAAAGTCCAGACTTCCCTAAGGGTCGTCCATCATTGGTAGAACCTACAGGAACATCCACTACGGTTATTGAAACTGGTGACAGTGCTGGCGTGTACTCATACAGATGGAAGTACATGTATACTATTGATGCTGACAACATTCTGAAATTTGTTACTTCTGAATTCATTCCAGTTCTTACAAACACACTTGTAAAATCCGCTGCCAGTCAAGGTTCTGTTGATACCATCGTTGTAGAAAACGCTGGAACTGGATACAATAACGGAACATATACAAACGTTCCTGTTCGTGGTGATTGGGAAATCAATGGTGGAACCCAAGCATTCTGTACAGTTACAGTGGTATCTGGGTCTGTTACATCTGTTATCATGACCACTGCTGGTTCTGGTTATACATTTGGAACTGTAGATGTTTCTCTGATTCCAAACATAGGTAGTGGAACATTGGCGTCATTGGATGTTGTTATCCCTCCAAATGGAGGTCATGGATCTGACGCTGCAAGAGAACTTGGATCTTATCGTTTGATGTTCTCTACTAAGTTAGAGACAACTAACGCTTTTGTTGATTTTCCAAGCGACCTTACATATAGAAGAATTGGTCTTGTACTGAATCCATTTGATTTCAATACTACAACCGTAGCAAATCAAAATACTAGATCCTCTGCTAGAGCAATCAAGTTCCCTCAATCTGGAGCGGGAACACCTAGCGGAAACTTTGCACCTGGCGATATCATCACACAGACAACTACGAATGCAAAGGGATTTGTTGTTTCTTACAATTCAACAACAAAAACACTTAAGTATGTACAAGACTCTGCTGATGGCGTCTATCAGGGTAATGTAGTTGAGTTTTCTGGTGCTAATGAAATTACATCGGATTCTAACGTCACTGCAACCCCAGACTCCACTTTCGGTACAAGTACAATTCCAGTATCACAGATCACCATTGGTGTTTCTGTTTATG
>CEVG01115861.1_pt1 | contig 18252 bp, 32 predicted proteins | sample 356511 | NCBI WGS metagenome assembly CEVG01 (sample SAMEA2623426, study PRJEB7988) | marine metagenome | biome: marine biome (ENVO:00000447); feature: surface water layer (ENVO:00002042); material: "saline water (ENVO:00002010), including plankton (ENVO:xxxxxxxx)" | depth 5 m | reverse complement strand
AAAACAAATAGATTGATGAAAATTTAACTCATCAATCTATACCTATAGATTGATATATAAAATGGGATATTATTTTTTAAAAAGTAATATCCCTTTTTTTATTTTTTTTCTGACAAAATCTTTTCTCAGTTTTCCTCAAACGCTCCCAACAATTTTGAATTGGGTGCTTGAAAAATTTTTTTTAAAAATTATTTGACAATTTAGGCAATACATTTCATAATACAAAAAAATGGAGGTAAATATGAAAACATTTGAACTAAACTATGGAGATGTTGAGAGGTTTGAGGCTAATGATGCGTCAGATGTCGTCAAGGTTCTCCGAAAAAATCATTGGTTTCCCGCAGATAGTGAGGAAACCTTCCTGAGACAGGCTGCAAGAACAGCGAGTACCTGGTCAGGAAAGAGCATTTCCTTTGACAGTCCAGCATCATTTGCAAAAGACTTGATGAAAGCTGGTATGTTGAAGGAGATCACGTCTTGAAAAAGAACAAAGACTACTATAGTGATTGGGGATCAGAAGATTTAAAGCAATTTAGGTCGAAATTAGGTGTCACGCAGGCAGTAATGAGTGAAAAACTTGGTCTTAGCTCAAGAATGTACCGATACTACGAGAGTGGCAACATGAAAATATCAAAATATTTAGAGTATGCTGTGAGGTGGATCGTGGAAAAAAGTAATTTATCAAGAGAAACAAAGAAAGAACTTGAGAACTTGAGCAATTTTGACAAAGAACGCATGACTAAACTGCGTGATGCCATAGAAAGTCTTGTTATCAATGGTTCAGAGAGCTATCCCAAAGGAGGAAAAGAGTGGGATAACGACTATATAAGACGTGTTTTGTCTCAAACGCTCAAAGAATTTGATATTGTTCTATCAAAAAACTAATACATGGGTTGTCAAAGGGTTTTTTTTAATGTAGTTTTTTGAAAAAACCTTTTTTAGGAGTATTTTTGATGAATCAGCCTGTACCTCCAGCACCAACTCCGTTAAATATGCGAGTTAGTCCAGAAAACAGAGCTAAATTTACTGGATTTTTAGAGGGAGTGAGGTCAAAAGCCGTAACATCACAGATGCCTCCTCCAATGCCGATGCAACCAGGTATGATGCCACAAGGTCAGGGTATGGGTATGCCACCTATGCCACCACAGGGTATGATGCCACCCATGCAACCCCCTATGATGCCACCAAGACCTATGAATATGGGTGGTATGGTTGATGTTTTTGATCCGAGATATATGAATGAAGGTGGTTTTGTTATTTCCACTGATGATTCTGGTAAAATAGCAACCAGACCTGTGTTTAGTGAGGATAGAGGTCGCATGGTATCTCAGATACTGTCTCGTGACATGGTTGATGAGATGGAGAAAGCAGCTATGGCGAAAGCAAATCAGCCAAAGCCATCTACAACTCCATCTTTAGGTGAAATTATTTCAGAAAAGATTATTGAAGAAAAGATATTAGACAATGCACAAAGAGCAGATGACTCATTGAAAGGTGTTCCTGATTTCACAACAACGACTGTTGAGCCTGAAACTGCCACTATTGCATTACCAACTCCAAAGCCTAAAGTGCAACTTCCTGTTTCAAAACCTAAATTTAGTAACATTGAAGTGCCTGTATCAAAGCCTAGAATAACTACAATAGGTGATATTGATCCTTTCAGTTATTTTGACGAGGAAGGGCCAGATCAGTCTTTGACTTTTGAAAAACTTACGAAGCCTTTTGTACAACCTCAATTAAATGTTTCTGAAGCTTCTAGACTAGGTGTAACAAAACCAGAATATCAAGATCCTGAAGAATTAAGGGATGCAGCTATATATAGTGATATAAGAGACATAGATGATTTAGGTACTTTAGGAGCTACTATTCCCCCTGAAGAAATGAAAACAATAGCAAGAATGGTTACAGAGGGTGAAAAGTTGTCAGGGCCTGATGTTAATATCTTTGACGTAATTCCACTTATAGATAGATTTGGGGAAATGGATTTAGTTACAGATGAAGTTCCTAAATTACGTAAGTTAACAGGATTAGAAAAATTATTAAAATTTATATTTCCAAAATCTGGATTTAATCAACAATTCACAGCACCTTCAGGACAAGGTATTGATTCATTTAACACTGGTGGCATTGTTCAGGGGTTTAGTAATGGTGGATTTACCACTAATCTTAGAGCAGCAGAGCCTGAAAGAGCTAGACAGATAGAAGAAGATGCAGTCATTAGAGATGTATTACAACAATATGATGATATGTATGATGATAAAGATAGAGATGACTTAGGTAGTGCCACTCCTATATTTAAAACTGTAGGAGAGGGTAGAAGTCCTGTTTCAGGTAATGTTTATGATGCTTATACATCTAAACCAATAGTTGATGCTAATTTAGCATTTGGTGGAAGTGATGTTTTTTCAACACCTTACGCAGATGAAGGGTTTGCAAAAGCTGAAGCTAATCCTTTAAATAAATATGTTGCTCCTGTAACAAATTTTATAGCTGGTTTACAGACAAATCCTAATACAGGTCAAAAGTTTGATATGTCAAACACATCTGATCGTTATGATTATTACAACTTAACACAACAGACAAAAGAAGCGTCTGAAAGGGCTGCTGAAGCAAGACGTAGAGATCAAGACAGAGCAGAGAGAAAACTAGCAGAAGAGCAGAGACTGCGTGATATGATACAAGGTATGTTGCCACCTACTGCTGCAACAGCTCCGACAGCACCTATAGCTGATGCTTCAACTGTTGATCCTGTTACACCTGATTATGGCAGTGTCGTTGTTCCGTCAGACAGAGTACCAGGCTTTGATGTAGGTAACATTTCGCCTTATCCACAGTTTAGGATGCCGACAGAGTTTTCACCTGTTTTTCCGACATCTTTGTCAGCGAATTATTTTAAAGATTTATTTAAAAACATTGGCGTTCAGAATATGCAACAGGGTGGTTCTGTCAATCAGTTAGATTCTGCGATTGACAATTTCATCAATGCGTATAGATAATGGCAATATCGAGATCACAAATCCCTCAACAAGTCAGTAAAGGAGCAAATAAGATGATGAAAAAAAAGGGTTATAAAGCTGGTGGTAAAGTCAAAATGAAAAAGGGTGGCAAGGTTAAGAAAAAAGGCTACGCTATGGGTGGTAAGGTTTCACCTAGAAAAATGATGGCTAAAGGCATGAAGATGGGTGGTAAGGTTAAGACCAAAGGCATGAAGAGAGGTGGCAAGGTCAATAATCTTAAAAAGGCTATTAAGAAGGTAAAGGCTAAAACCAAAAAGAAGTAATGCCGTATTTACAGAGTAATATACCTCACTTCAAGTGTTGGGTGAGGCGGGAGTATACCTGTAATCACGACAAATATCACGGAGAGTTCATACACGCAATGGCAATAGCCGTAACGACTATGCCTAATCGTTGTTTGAGTTTTCAGGTTATATTTACAGGTTGTGAGACAGATGAAACAAAAAGTCCTAATGTGCATGGGGGAGCAATGTGGGCTAGGATGCCAATAACAGGTTTAATGGCAGACATACCAGTTGAGGAGTGGCCCGATCCGATGGAAACGCATGATGCTCAACCCTGGGATTGCTCATCGCATTATCATGCTGTGTACACCTTGGATAGAGCCACTCCTTGCCCGTGGTTAGCAAAGATAGGTGGCGAGATGTATCCAGCTAAATATCTTTTTACAGTTGATTATACAGAGAGCGAGATAGCAGATGATCCTGCACAGCATAAGCAGAGCCATGTGATGTACTTGCTAGACGCTGGAGAATGGACAGGTAATCTTGTTGCTCTGCCTAATAACAGAGTTCGTGTAACACATCCTGCATGGTTTCAGACAGGAGAGGGTGCACCAGATTTCAGACCATCTCAGCATATACATTATTCAAAATCTGATTTAGACTATACATTAGATGTAAACAGAGTTTTTGATAACTTGTATAATGACGAATAACTTTAATATACCAACTGAGTATTTAACTGATGACGAGATGGCAAAACTTGGTGAGATTGTCACTCGTCTTAACGAACTTGAAAAAAGAGACATATATCAACAGAATTTTATAGATTTTGTCAAACACGTATGGCCTGCCTTTATTCAAGGTAAGCATCACAAGACATACGCAGAAAAGTTGCAGAATGTTGCAGATGGCAAGTCAACACGCTTGATTGTAAATATGCCACCACGACACACCAAATCAGAGTTTGCAAGTTACTTGTTTCCCTCTTGGTTGATGGGTCGTAAGCCGACAAGCAAGATTATACAAGCGACACACACATCTGAGTTAGCAGTTGGTTTTGGTCGTAAGGTTAAGAACTTGATTGACTCACCTGAGTTCTCTGACATATTTCCAGGTGTGTCGTTGGCTACTGATGCGAAAGCATCTGGTCGCTGGTCTACAAACAAGGGTGGTGAATATTATGCCGTTGGTGTGGGTGGTGCGTTAGCTGGACGTGGTGCTGATTTGCTTATCATTGATGACCCTGTTTCTGAACAAGATGCGTTAAGTCCTTCTGCTTTGGATAATATTTATGAGTGGTATACCTCTGGCCCACGTCAAAGACTTCAGCCTGGTGGTTCTATTATTATTGTTATGACACGATGGAGTGTTCGTGATTTAACTGCCAAAGTATTGAAGAAACAAGCAGAAGGTGGTGCAGATCAGTGGGAAGTTGTAGAGTTTCCTGCGATATTCCCTGAAACAGATAATGTATTATGGCCTGAATATTGGAAGAAAGAAGAGCTGGAAGCAGTACGTTCTTCTATCCCTATTGGTAAATGGAACGCACAGTATTTGCAGAATCCCACTGCTGAAGAAGGTGCGATTATCAAAAGGGAGTGGTGGAACATCTGGGAGAACAATGATCCACCACAAGTAAGTTATATCATACAATCTTATGATACTGCATATAGTAAATCTGAAAGAGCCGACTTTTCTGCTATTACAACTTGGGGTATATTTAGTCCTGAAGATGGTGAAGCTGAAGCAATCATACTTCTTGATGCACAGAGAGGGCGTTGGGATTTTCCAGAACTCAAGGAAGTTGCACAAAAACTGTATCGTGAGTATGATCCTGATATGGTATTGATAGAACAGAAAGCGACAGGTACACCACTGACACATGAGTTAAGACGTATGGGTATTCCTGTGACACCTTTTACGCCAAGTAGGGGTGCAGATAAATTTACACGTATGAACTCTTGTGCTCCTGTCTTTGAAAGTGGCATGGTTTGGCGACCTGACACAAGGTTTGCAGACGAAGTTGTAGAGGAATGTGCAGCGTTTCCAAATGGAGAAAATGACGATTTAGCTGATAGTATGACACAAGCCATCTTGCGTTTTCGTCAAGGAGGGTTTATTGTAACTCCAAGCGACTATGAAGAAGATGAATATTACCGAGATAAAAGGGAGTATTACTAATGGCTAAAGGCGACATTACTAGAGCAAGTTTACAAGCTAATCCTAGTTTATTAAATATATTAAAATTGATGAGACTTGAAAACGCTAGAAAAAAAGAAAGAGTTGAAAATTATTTAAGTCCTTTAAGAAAACAACCAACATTAAAAAATAAAGGTGGCGTTGTAACTAAGACTAAACCAAAATTTAAAGGACATTTTTAATGGCAGAAATACCTTTAGGGCCTGGTGGCCCAACAGAAGAAATAGAACAAGCTGCAGAACAGCTTGACATTCTTGAGTTTCCGAAACAACCAAACATTACAGAGTTGGAAGATGGTGCAGCTATAATTGGCGAAATGCCACAACCTGAAGAAATGCCAAAAGAAGAAATACCTTTTGATGCTAACTTAGCAGAATTTATAGATGACGAAGAATTAGGTAAAATATCTTCTGATCTTAAACAGTCCATACAAGATGACATATCATCAAGAGATGAGTGGGAACAGGTTTATAAATCTGGTCTTGAGTTACTAGGTATTAACTATGAAGATAGAACCGAGCCTTTTGAAGGTGCGACAGGTGTTATACATCCTCTTCTATCTGAGTCAATTACACAGTTTCAAGCACAAGCCTATCGTGAGCTTTTACCTGCAGGTGGGCCAGTTCGAGTACAGATTGTAGGTCAGGAGACACCTGACGTTATACAACAAGCAGAACGTGTCAAAGATTACATGAATTATGAAATTACGAATAATATGGAGGAGTTTGATCCAGAACTAGATCAGATGTTGTTCTATCTCCCAATAGTAGGTTCAACATTTAAAAAGATTTACTTTGATCCTCTCCTTCAAAGAGCTGTCAGTAAGTTTGTCCACGCTGAAGATATAGTTGTCCCCTATTCTGCAACAGACTTACTGACGGCCACTCGTGTCACTCATGTAGTAACCATGAGTAAAAATGATGTCATTAAACTTCAACTAACAGGTTTTTATAAAAATGTTGATATACCTACATCAGCTACTGACGGCACAAACTACAGTGATGTCAAGGAAGAGCTTGATAAGAACTATGGTATGTCACCATCATCTTATGATGAAGATGTTGTAATACACGAAATACATACAAATCTTGAGATTGAGGGATTTGAAGACAGAGATGAGAATGGTGAAGAAACAGGATTGAAGTATCCTTACATTGTTTCCATGTTGGAGAAAACAGGTGAAGTTCTATCAATTAGAAGAAATTATAAACAAAACGATCCACTCTTCAACAAGAGACAGTATTTTGTTCATTATAAGTTTCTACCAGGTTTAGGTTTCTATGGTTTTGGTCTGACACATATGATGGGTGGACTTGCCAAAGCATCAACAAGTTTACTTAGACAGTTAATTGATGCAGGTACATTAAGCAATCTTCCTGCAGGATTTAAGGCACGAGGAGCTAGGATAAGAGATGAAGACTCACCTTTAGCACCTGGTGAGTTCAGAGATATTGATGTTGCTGGTATGGATATACGTCAATCATTGATGGCATTGCCGTTTAAAGAGCCGTCAAACACCCTTTATCAGTTGTTAGGTACATTAGTAGACTCTGGCAGACGTTTCGCCTCTATGGCTGATATGAAGATCAGTGAGATGAGTGGCGAAACACCTGTTGGTACGACAATGGCTATTATGGAACGTGGCACGAAAGTAATGAGTGCTATCCATAAACGTCTGCATTATTCACAGAAACAAGAGTTTAAACTGTTGGCAAACGTATTTAAGGAAAATCCAACACCTTATCCGTATCAAATGCAAGGTCTGCCACCAACAGCAAAGCCTATGGATTTTGATGATCGCATAGATGTAATACCTGTCAGTGATCCTAACATATTCTCTATGTCACAGAGAATAGCTTTGGCACAGACAGAGTTACAGTTAGTTCAAAGCAATCCACAGATACATGGTGGTCAACAAGGATTATATCAGGCATATCGTAAGATGTATGAAGCATTAGGTGTAACAAACATTGATCAGATACTGCCGCAACCTCAACCACCTCAACCTATGAACCCTGCGAAAGAAAATCAACAAGCTATGCGTGGTCAATCAATACAGGCTTTTCCACAACAGAACCATGAAGCTCATATTGAAGCTCATTTAGCAATATTGTCAACACCTGTTGCACAAGCTAATGCAGCTATCATTATGACATTGCAAGGTCATATACAGGAACATATAGGTATGATGGCAGAAGCTATGGCTCAATCAGAGATTGCTCAATCAACACCTATGGATCAACAGATGATGATGCAACAAAATCCACAGATGATGCAAGAAATGCAGACACAGATACAAAATCGTGCTGCAGAAATCATTGGAGAGTTGACAGAGAAATATGCACAAGTCTTATCACCTGAAGGATCAGAAGACCCATTGGTTACTATTAGAAAACAAGAACTTGCTCTCAGAGGTCAGGATATTCAGAGAAAAGCTCAAGAATTTGAGAAGAAACAAGAGTTTGAAGAAGAGAAAGAAAGAAATCAACGATTAGTTGACCAACAAAGAATTGACATTTCAGAAGAGGCGTTAAATGATAAAACACGTATTGCAGAGGAGCGTATCCAAACTCAAAGAGATATTGCAAATGCTAACATCAATAGGAGAGGTTAAATTGGTTAGTTCTATTAGAGAAAAAATATATCAAGTAGAGAAAGAAAAAAAGGTTGAGAGAAGAAAAGCTAAAGAAACAGCTAATAATCCTGAACCAGTATTTAAAGAAGTAAAAGAACCAAAGGTTGAAAAAATAGTTGACAGTGGTGAAGTAAAAGCTACACCTAAATCTGTTTCAAAGAAAAAAGGTAGACCAAAAAAAGGAGAGTCAAATGGGAAAAAAACTAAAGCCAGTTCCTGAAGGTAACAAAGGTTTAGGCAAACTACCAACTGAAGTTCGTAACAAGATGGGCTTTATGAAAAAAGGTGGTAGAGTTATAGGTAAAAATATCTCTGATGCAGATAGAGCAAGAGTACAAGATATGATGGGTAAAGAAAAATTAGACCCTGAAGTTTCTGGATTATTAAGTCAAATGTCATTAAAGGAATCTGGTAAAGGTATTTCTGATGCAGATAGAGCAAGATTAAACGAAACAGTAGGTAAAATGAGAAAACCAAGAGGTATGAAAAAAGGTGGAATGGTCAAAGGTGGCACATCTTCACAAATGACAGGTAAGGAGTTCAAAGGTATTTTCTAGTGTATGATCGACCCGTTAACATTAACCACAGCCGTTAGTGCGGCAAGTGCTGCCTACGGACAAGTTAAACGTCTTGTTCAAGCGGGTCGTGAATTTGAAGAAATAACAGAAAGTCTCGGCAAATGGATGGGTGCTGTTTCTGATATTGATAATATCAACAAGAACTCTAATAATCCCTCAACATTTGATAAATTATTCAACGGCTCTATAGAAGAAGTTGCTCTTAAAAGCTATTCAGCAAAATTACAAATACAAAAACAAAGAGAAGAACTTAAAAACTGGATCATAGGTCATTATGGTATGGCAGGATGGGAGAACCTACTGAAAGAAGAAGGTCGTATACGCCGCCAACGACAAGAAGCTATATACGCTATTGAAGAACAAAAAAGAAAAATGAGAGATTACACCATCATTGGTATTGCTTTGTTTATAGGTTGTGCTTGTATTTTTTGGGGGATTTGGTTTGTGTCTGTAGCAGTTACGTCAAGATAATGTTATATAGTTTAATATATTATTTACTTTTATTTATATGTGTTTTTTCTATTTTAGCAATTGTAGTATTTGCTAGAGACAAAGAGCATACGACTTGCAGATTAGCAAAACAACTGTTAGAAGATAAAACAAGAGTTTGTGTTTATGTAGGTGCAAACTATACACAGTGGAATGAATTTGTACCCATTGGTGCAGGTGAATGTCCACGAGAGATACAGTGTAAATATAGACCTAATGAAAAACCATTTACTCTTAAAAATGTGATAAGAAGTATAAAGGACAGTTTTAAATGAGTAAGAAATTACAAAAAGGCAGTCAATATGAGCAATTTGACTTAGATGGTGACGGAATTGTAAGTGATGAGGAGCTGTCACGATCTGAACATATGATACGTCTTGAGAACTCTGATAAGATGCAAGACCAACAACGTATGCTCTGTTGGGTATCATCTGTATCATCTATTATTTTAATAGTATTAGCTATGTCACCAGTAATACCAGATACACGAGTTGAGATGGTCACAGCTTTACTTTCAACTTATGTTGTGGCAAATTTAGGTATCGTTGCTACATTTATGGGAACAACTGCTTTTACAAGGTCGAAAGAAAATGGTAAATGACATGGTTATTAGTCGTATTTTTATCAGGAACAGTGCAGGAAAGTGTCTACTTCAGTGATTTGGATGCGTGTCTTAGAATTGCACAGAAAATTAGGTCGCAAAACTATGACCCTTCCCTCGCAGGGGATAGCAAAATTTGGGTTAAGGCTTATTGCGTTCCTAAATCAGTTCCGAAAAAAGAGTAAGAAAAAATGATGGAACAAACAATAAGTGATGTAGAAAACTTAACTAAAACAGTTAATTTTAACGAAGGTGGTGGCAGTGATGTTGAAGCTGGTATTCAATTCATCTATCATATGCGTGAACATTTAGTTGATATTGGAATTGCAACAGTATATGGTTTAGTTGTATATGCAATATTTTTATGGGTTACTAAAACAATAAAGGGGTAGTTATGCCAAAAGACGCTTGTTATCATAAAGTCAAAGCTCGATATAGAGTTTTTCCATCAGCGTATGCTTCAGGAGCTATTGCTAAATGTAGAAAAGTTGGTGCAGCTAACTATGGTAAATCTTCTAAAAAAGCAAAAAAGAAAGCTGTTGGTGGCGTTGTTAAGATGGCTAAAGGTGGATTTATTGCTAGAGGTTGTGGTCAAGTTGAAAATTCAAGGCGAAAACGTACTAGGACTTTTTAATGGCTGTACGCAAAACAAAAGCAGGTTTAGCATTAAAGCGTTGGTTTAAGGAGGATTGGAAAGATGTCAGGACGGGGAAGGCTTGTGGGAGACGCAAAGGTGAGAAACGGGGTACTCCATATTGCCGCCCCTCAAAGAGGATATCTTCTAAAACCCCAAAAACTGCGGGAGAGATGTCAAGCTCTGAAAAAGCCAAAAGAATTGCTCAAAAGAAAAGATTAGGTCAACCAGCAGGTAAGCCAAGAAGAGTAGAAGCAGCTAGGAGAAAGAAACGTGGCACGAAAACCAGATAAACAACCACCAAGAACTAAAAAATATTATCGATCTACCAAATCTGGTGCTGGCATGACGAAAGCAGGAGTTGCTAGATATAGAAGAGATAATCCTGGTAGTAAATTAAAAACTGCTGTCACAGGCAAAGTAAAACCTGGTAGTAAAGCTGCTAAAAGAAGAAAATCATATTGTGCTAGATCATTAGGACAACTTAAAAGAAGTTCAGCAAAGACAAGGAATGATCCTAATTCAAGAATAAGACAAGCAAGAAGAAGATGGAAATGCTAAGTTTATGGGGGGTGTCTGTTTCTTTTAACTTTAACTAAAGAAAGGCTTCCTTTGATTATTGTTAAACAAAATGTGATAAAATTTTTGCAGATAAATCCCCCCACCAAAATAGGAGAATAATATGTTAGGGAGCATAATAGGGCCAATATCAAGTTTGGCAGGCACGTGGTTACAAGGACGTGTTGATAAGGCAAAAGCCGAAACAGAAGTTAAAGTTGCAAAAGCAAGAGCCGAAGCTAAAGTTTACGAGACTGAGGCCACATCTAGTTTTTTGAATGAACAAGCTCTTACAAATCAAATGGGTGAAAGCTGGAAGGATGAAGCGTGGTCACTTTGGTTTATAGCAGTTCTGACCGCTTGTTTTCTGCCTTGGACTCAAGAGTATGTTAAAGAAGGGTTTATTTTTTTAGATCAACACACACCTGATTGGTTTCATCATATGCTTTATATTGTAATAGGTAGCTCATTTGGATACCGCTTTGGTAAACAAGGTTTGCAATTATTCAGTAAGAAAGGTAAGTAATGGTTGTTAGAAAAATTAAAAAAGTAATAAAAGGTTTGAGTAAAGCATCTAAAACACACGCTGCACAAGCAAAAACATTAAAAAGTATTATAAACAATGGCAAAAAGAAAAGACCCAAAAGTAGGAACAGGTAAGAAACCAAAAGGAAGTGGCAGACGTTTATACACGGATGAAAATCCTAAAGACACTGTTGAAATCAAATTCGCAACTCCATCTGACGCAAGAGCAACAGTTGCAAAGGTTAAAAAGATCAATAAACCATATGCAAGAAAAATTCAAATCCTCACTGTTGGAGAGCAAAGGGCAAAAGTAATGGGTAAATCTCAAGTTGCAAGTATTTTTAAAAAAGGTAAAGAGGCAATAAGAAAACAAAGTGGACGGAATAAAACTAGCTGAACATTTATTAAAGAACATAAGAGAGCGTAAAAAAGATTTTATGATTACACTCTCTAATGGCACTACGATAGAATCCATAGAGGACTATCGGTTCATTGTAGGTCAAATACGTGGCATGACTTACGCTGAAGAAGAAATAAAAGCTGCGATGAAAGGAACAGAGCTAGAAGATGGCTAAAAAACTATTCGTGCCTGAAAGAATTGCTAATGCACGTAAAAAACAAGCAATAAGCATGGAAATACCTGATGCAGTTAAAAAAGGTTTTCCTAAATTAGAAGACAACCCCAATTCAAAAGACCCTTCTAAATTAGAAACATCTGCTTTAGAAAGACTTCCTCAACCAGTGGGATATAGAATATTAGTTATACCTTACTACATGAAGTCACAGACAAAGGGTGGTATTTATATACCTGATGCGACACGAGATCGTGAAAGTTTCGCAACTGTTGCAGCCTATGTCGTAAAATTAGGGCCAGATGCGTATACTGATGAAAATAAATTCCCAACAGGTGCTTGGTGTTCCGAGAAAAGTTGGGTTCTTATGGGAAGATATGCTGGAAATCGCTTTAAAGTTGAGAATTTAGAGGTAAGATTGATAAATGATGACAATATTATCGCAACAATACTTGACCCAAGTGATATTTCCTATGTATAAGAGAATTGGAGAATAAATATGAATGTAGAAAATCAAAACGTTGTTGAAGAAAATGAAGTTGTTTCTGTAGATGTTGAAGAAGCAGAACAACAAGCATCTCAATCTGAGATACCAGTTGTTCCTGAAAAAGAAACAAACCGAACAGATGTTCAAGTTGATGATAAAAAAGAAGAAACAGATGAACATGAACAGTATAGTGAAAAAGTTCAAAAAAGAATAAATCAACTGACAGCTCAAAGAAAACAAGCGTTAGAAGAGGCTCAAGCTGCATTACAGTATGCACAACAAACAAAACAAGAAAATGATAACCTTAACGCTAAATTAACTAATTTAGATAAAGGTTATATTAATGAGTATGGCACTCGTGTTGAAAGTCAGACTGAACAAGCTAAAAGATTGTTTAAAGAGGCTTATGAAGCTGGTGACTCTGATAAGATGGCTGAAGCTCAAGATGTTATGGCAAAATTAGCTATTGAGAAAGAAAGATTGAGAATACAAAAAGCTAGATCAGAACAAGAAGCTCAACAACCACAACAACAAGAGCAATCACCTCAAAAACAACAACCACCTAAAGTAGAAGACCTTGATCCAAAGTTACAAAATTGGATGCAGTCAAATACTTGGTTTGGAACAGACATGGTTATGACAGGTGCGGCTCAAGGATTACATCAACAATTAGTTGGTTCAGAAGGTTTTGATCCAACATCTGATGAATATTACGCAGAAATAGATAAGCGTATGAGAGATAGTTTTCCAAACAAATTTCAGGATAAACGGCAAAACGTCCAAGCCGTTGCTCCTGCAACGTCCAATGGACGGGCTGTAAAATCAGGACGGAAAAAAACTGTTGAATTATCACCAGGTCAGGTAGCTTTTGCAAAAAAGATGAATATTCCTCTTGAAAGATATGCAAAAGAAGTTGCCAAAATAGAGTCAAGGAGAACATGATGGCTGAAATTGATAGAAAAAGTCGAGAGTCGCAATCTCGTGAAAAAACAGAGCGGTTACAAGATTGGAAGCCACCATCTGCACTTGATGCTCCCGAACCTCCTATAGGTTATACTCATAGGTGGATAAGAGAGTCCGTCATGGAATATGACGATAAAAACAACATTCACAAAAGAAGACGTGAAGGTTATGAGCTTGTTAAAGCAGAAGAGTATCCTGATTTTGATGCTCCTGTTATTGATGAAGGTAAAAACGCTGGTGTTATAGGCACAGGTGGGTTGTTACTTGCGAGAGTTCCAAATGAAATTGTAGAACAACGTAAGCAATATTTTGAAAATAAGACGCAAACTCAAATGGATGCGGTAGATCGTGATTGGATGAGAGAAAATAATCCTGTCATGCCGAAATTAAAGCCTCAAAGAAATAGTAATGTTTCTTTTGGGATAAACCGAAATTTAAATGATGATTAATAAGGAGATCAATTATGGCAAATCAAGATGCCGCTTTTGGTATGCGTCCTGTAGGTAGAATAGGTGGTATGCCTTTCACTGGTGGACAAAGCCGATATAGGATCGCTGCAAATTATGGAACATCAATCTTTCAGGGTGACATGGTAGCTCAAGTCACTGGTGGTACTGTAGAAGTACACGCTGATGGTGGAACAGTTCCTATTGTGGGCGTATTCAATGGTGTTCAGTATACTGACCCAACAACTAAGGAGCAGAAATTTAGTAATTTCTATCCTGCAAGCACTAATGCTTCTGACATTATTGCTTTCATCATAGATGACCCAAATGTTATCTATGAAATTCAATGCAATGCAGCTTTTCCAGTTGCAGATTTATTTGGTAACTTTGATATTGTTTACACAAGCTCTGGTAGTACCACTACTGGTATTTCTGGTGCTGAGCTAGACGTAGCAACTGGTGCTACAACTGCTGGTTTACCTTTAAAATGTATTGACATTTCGCAAGACCCTGAAAATTCTGATGTTTCGTCAGATGCAACCAATGTGCACGTTGTGATCCAAAATTCTATTTTTGGTCAAAAAGGTGCAGGCTTAGCGTAGGAGGTAGATAATGGCGATAAGTAGAGCACAACTAGCGAAAGAGCTAGAACCAGGTCTAAACGCATTGTTTGGCATGGAGTATGATAGATATGATGCAGAACACGCAGAAATCTACGACACAGAATCTTCTGACAGAGCATTTGAAGAAGAAGTGATGTTATCAGGTTTTGGTAACGCACCAACTAAAGCTGAAGGTGCTGGGGTTAATTTTGACACAGCAAATGAAGTTTACACTGCACGTTATACGCATGAAACAATTGCATTAGCGTTTGCTTTAACGCAAGAAGCTATGGAAGATAACTTGTACGACAGATTAGGTGCAAGATATACAAGAGCATTAGCTCGTTCTATGGCACACAGCAAACAAGTAAAAGCTGCGGCAACTTTAAACAATGCGTTTGACAGTTCATTCACAGGTGGTGATGGTAAGGAGCTTTGTGCAACTGATCACCCACTAGGTGGAGGTGGTACATTTAGAAATGAGCCAAGCACGGCTGCTGATCTAAATGAAACTTCATTAGAAAACGCTTTAATTGACATTTCAACATTTGTTGATGAGAGAAATATGATCATTGCACTACGTGGAATGAAACTTATTATTCCACCTCAACTACAATTTGTTGCTGATCGTCTATTAGAGTCAACTCTAAGACCAAGCACTTCCGATAATGATGTTAACGCTATTAAGAACATGGGTATGCTACCAGAAGGTTATGTAGTCAACCATTTCTTAACAGATACTGATGCGTTCTTCATTAAAACTGATGCACCAAGAGGTTTCATACATTTTGAAAGAGCACCTCTTGCTACTTCAATGGAAGATGATTTCACAACTGGTAATATGAGGTTTAAGGCCCGTGAAAGATATTCTTTTGGATTTTCTGATCCAAGATGTGTATTTGGTTCACCAGGTGCGTAAATAAACCGAACATTTCATAAAGGCGACTTTACAAGTCGCCTTTTTTTTTATATCTTTAAAAAAAACCTTAACTGCGTAAGCAGACAAGCCAAGATAAGGAGTTACATATGGCAAACACAACTTTTTCGAGTACCATTCGATCAAAGAGTGGTTTCAAAGTAATAAATGAAAGCTCGACTACTGGTGCTATTACAGAAACTGGTTTTTCTGTTAATTCAACAGGACAGTTGATTTCATTAGGAACAAGAAAAATTCAAACATTTGCTGTTAGTTTAGCAGATACTAATGCTGCTGACACAACTTATGCAGATAATGATGTTCTTGTTGAAATAGGTGAACTTAACACAGATCATCCAGATGCACTTGTAACAGCAAGTAAATTTTTTATTCACAAAGTAGTTCTTGGAATTACAACTGCTGCAGCAAGTGATGCTAATTCATTAGCTAACTTACAGTTAAGTGCCACATCTGGTACAGCAACTAATACTGCTATATCTTCTGGCACAGAAATTGTGGGTGCTGGTGTTGCATCATTTAACCCAAGAATTTCAGCAACTGACTCAGTAACAGAGATTGATATTGATTTAGATGCAACTGCTGGTACATATCATGTATTTGAACCAAATATTAGTGCAGCTATTGCTAGTAAGCATTTATATATGGGTGCAGGTTCAACTTGTGACACAGCCTTAACAGCTTTTCGTGGTACTCTCGAAATAGAATACTCTGTATTTTAGGAGGGTAACATGGCTGACACAGTTGCAAGTCAAACCATACAAGATGGCTTAAAGACGGCTGTTTTAAAATTTACTAACATAAGTGACGGCACAGGTGAAAGTGCCGTTACAAAAGTTGATGTAAGTGCTTTAGAAGGTGATGCAAGTGGACGTGCTTGTACAGATGCAACTATAGAAAAAATATGGTGGCAGTGTACAGGTATGAAAGTTAGTATTCTTTTTGATGCTTCATCTGATGTATTGGCAATACAACTAGGAGAAAACCAATCTGGTTATCACGATTACACATCTTTTGGTGGTATTCCGAACAATTCTGGTAGTGGTAAAACAGGTGATATAAAATTTACTACTGTTGGACACTCTAGTGCAGATACTTACACAATTATTATGCAAGTAAGAAAAGGTTATTAATGTCTACAAAATTACAAGGTGATATTAAGGTTATTAATCAAAGATTAGATACTATTGAGAATAATCATCTTGCTCATTTACGTGAGGACATTAAATCTTTAAACCAAAAAATATGGGCGATAGTTGTATTAGCTATCGCTCAACTATGTTCATTAGTTTTAATTTTCGTATCGCAAACGATTTGAGGTAAATATGACGACATCAAGCTCTACCGATTTTGAACTAGCAGTTGATGATTACATAGAAGAAGCTTATGAAAGATGTGGTTTAGAAATACGAACAGGTTACGATCTTAAAACAGCAAAAAGATCGTTGAATATTATGTTAGCAGAGTGGGCTAATCGTGGACTTAATCAATGGACAATTGAACAAAGAACACAAGCACTTACGGCAGATGATGTAGATTACAGTTTAGGCACAGATGTAATTGACATACTCTCTGTTGTTGTAAGAAGAAGTGGCACAGATTTTAATATGTCACGTATTAGTCGTGATACTTATTTATCCATACCAACAAAAACAACAACAGGCAGACCCACACAGTATTTTCTTGACAGACAAATAACACCTAATTTAAAGATATGGCCTGCTCCTGAAAACAGTACAGATGTCATACATTATGATGCTCTTACCAGAATACAAGATGCTGACACAATGCAAAACACTTTAGAGATACCCTTTAGGTTCTATCCTTGCTTAGCTGCTGGATTAGCCTATTACATATCTTTAAAACGTGCACCTGATAGAATACAGTTATTAAAAACTGCGTATGAAGAAGAATTTGACAGAGCTATGGCAGAGGATAGAGATAGATCATCTTTTACCATAACTCCTAGTTTGTCTTATTATAAGGTTGGATAATGCCAAAATATGCAAATGGAAGTAATGCTTTTGTAATTTCAGATCGTTCTGGTTTTAGGTATCGTACCAAAGATACACGAAAAGAATGGAATGGTTTGCTTGTTGGTAAGGATGAGTATGAAGAAAAACACCCACAACTTGATCCTAGACCTAAAAAACCAGATGCAGAAGCATTAAGAGATGCAAGACCTGAAAGATCAGAGCCAGCTATTGAAGTTTTGTTAGAGCTTGACCCATTTAAAACAGGTAGTTCTGGAAGTAGTACAGTAACTGTAACAGAAAAAAGTCATGGTAGATCAGCATCAAGTACAGTTAGATTTAGGAATGTAGTTTCTTTTGATGGTATAACAAAATCAGTAATGGAAAATTCATCTGGCTTTACTATTGCTAGTGTTGTTGATACAAATAATTACACCATAACAGTTTCAGATACTGCAACTGTAGGATCAATAAGAGGTGGTGGCAAGATTGCTTCAGCAGGCCCTGTCACATTGGAGGCTTAATGAGTTTTACATTAACAACATTAAAATCAACCATACAAGATTATTCTGAGAATACTGAAACAACTTTTGTTAATAACCTTAGAGAGTTCATAAGAGCAGCAGAGAACAGAATATTTAAATCTGTTGACTTTGAAGTATTTCGTAAAAACGTAACAAGTGCTACAACATCTTCAGATAGATTTTTATCTGTGCCTGATGATTATTTAGCTTCTTTTAGTTTATCTATAACAAACTCTAGCAACATAGAGTTTTTATTAGAAAAAGATGTAAACTTTATACAAGAGTACAATC
>CEVG01136803.1_pt1 | contig 18261 bp, 27 predicted proteins | sample 356511 | NCBI WGS metagenome assembly CEVG01 (sample SAMEA2623426, study PRJEB7988) | marine metagenome | biome: marine biome (ENVO:00000447); feature: surface water layer (ENVO:00002042); material: "saline water (ENVO:00002010), including plankton (ENVO:xxxxxxxx)" | depth 5 m | reverse complement strand
TTTTTATTTTCAGGAGACTACACTATGAGAAAAATTACACAGAAAATCGCAAACGCTTTCGCCAATGGTGAGAGCTTGAAAATCAAAAACACTGAAACTGATGGACGCTCTGTCTGGTTGCACGGCAACGAGATTGCTCGCAAGACTGACAACGGCCTAGAGGTTTCACTGGCTGGCTGGCCTACCGTAACAACCCGCGAGCGGGTCAACGGTATCTGCCAAGCACTGGGCAAAAACTTGCGTATTGTCCAGCGTGACCATGTGCAATATGCGGTCAGCCTAACATCTGGCTGTGACCAAGGCGTCTGGATAGATGCTCGCGATTGGTACTCAGCAGAAGGCGAGTAATTTTGCGGGTTCGCCACCCGCCTTTTCTATTCAAATCAGGAGATATATTATGGAAAAAGTAAATTTGAACCAAGATGTCGTTAAGTCTGTTGTCACTAGCGAGAAAGCGATTGCTCGCCGCAAAGCTAAAAACGCAGACAACACGGCGCAAAACAACACGGCTCGCCTAGAAAGCTATGCGGCCATTGCTGTTGAAATTGCAAACCCGAAAAGCTTTCCACGCAACAAGAAAGCTGGCGCGAAAAACCTTTTCGATACCACGGTATCGGGTGAGATAAAGCGTCAGTTGGAAAATGCTGGGGTGAGTGCTTCACAGGCCAAATACTTCTACCGCCACAGCGTTGACCTTATCCGCGAATTGTCGCTGAACAGCAACGCAACGGTGACCCAAGTTGCTGAGTTTTTCGAGGCCAATGAGGTCACCAGTGAAGCCAAGCTTAAAGCTTTCTTTTCGGGTGACGGTGCAAAGTCAGCCTATGACAAGCTTCTCGACAAGGCTGTCGGGCGGCTCACTAAGACTGGCAAGGTATCCACCGAAGCCGCTGTTCTCAAATCAGTCGCTGACATTGAGAAGTTTGCCGCCGAATGTAAGGCTCGCCTTGCTGACGCGGAGCGCGAAGCCAAGGCCGCTGAGAAGGCCGTGGCTGACAACGCCGAAGTGAACGAAGTGTTCGCCAAGGTTACCGCTTAATCGTGGGGGGTAGCGACCCCACCTTTTATCAATCAGGAGAACTATTATGTTAAAATGGAAAAAACTAGACACAGGCGTTTACACATCTGAGTGCGGCGCTTTTTATGTAGATTCGTGGAAGCAAAATTTTAGCGGCTCAGACACTGTCTGGAATTTATGTTGCATCAAAAGGAACCCGACCGTTGAAAAGCACACAAACGAGTGCGGTGTTCTTGGGACATTCAACACACTAAAAGAAGCAAAGGCTCTTGCTGAATTAGTACGAGAGGAAGTAGCCCTTGCTGAATTGATACAGCAAAAAATAACTCAAGCTGAATTAGCATATCAGGCAGGCTAACTTGTGGGGCGCAAGCCCCACCTTTTCTATCAAATCAGGAGGATGAAAATGTTTGTAAGCATATTTACAACGGCTATGGGCTTGGCTATCAGCCTGCTCACCGTGCTGGTCATTCCACATGGTGACCCAGTTATCAACACAGTCACTGGGTTGATTGGTGTGGCAGGAATACTTGGCGGGTGCGCTGGTATGTATTGGCATGGAAGGAACTAAGAAATGGTAGATTTTACCGTACTTATCTGGGGTTATTTGTTCCCAGTGGTTTTCCTTGGGTATCTCATTATCGGGATTGGTAAAGAGATTATCCAGCAAATCAAAAACAAGTAACGCTTGCGGGGCTTGCCCCGCCTTTTCACATGCAAATTGTTGCATGTAACTTTTTCAATCAGGAGAAAATTATGAGACTATCTACAGCTACCAATATCATCAAAGCTTCATGCCTCGACCAGTGGTCAGCGCACGGCGGTCAGTACGTCACCTGTTACCTCGAAGGTAGCGCAGGCGGCGGCAAGACCAGCGCAGTCCGACAAGTTGCGGACGAATTGGATGCGGTCTTCATTGACCAGCGTCTGACAGACCGTGACTTCACTGAGGTATCGGGCTGGCGTATCCCCAACGCTGACAACAGCGCAATGATACACCTGACACCCGATTGGTTTGACTTTGACCCAGCCAAAAAGTATGTCCTGTTTTTTGACGAACTGCCACAGGCTCCCGTCACGAACCAGAATATCGCCGCCCAGATTATCAATGAGCGGAGCCTTGGCGGTCATGTCTTGCCTGACAATGTCGCAATCGTCTGTGCTGGTAACCCAGCCAAGGACAGGTCTGGCACGAACACCATGCCGACACACCTACGCGACAGACTGACATGGTTGCAAATCGAAAGCGACCTAGAGGATGTCGTCGGGTACTTTGCGGCTAACAATCGTGACCCGCTTGTCATTGGCTACCTACGGGCGCGGCCTGACAATCTGCACAAGTTTGACCGCGATGCGAAGGCTTGCCCCAGCCCCAGAAGTTGGGACAAGGTCAGCACATTGCTAGGCTTTGACTTGTCCGAAGGTGCTTTTCAACATGCGCTTTTTGGCACAGTTGGTGACGGTGTGGGCGCGGACTTCCTAGCCTACAAAAAACTCACCACAAAAGCCCCAGCAATCAAGGATATTATCGCTGACCCTGATGGCACTAGACTGCCTGAAGAAAGTGATGTCCTGTATGCGCTTTGCGCTGGCATATCAGCCAGCCTGAAGCCTGACAATGCTACGCCGCTATGTGCGTACCTTGACAGGATACCGCAAAAAGAAATGGTTGCTTTCGTTATGAGGGATGCGCTCAAGCGTGACCCTGATTTGAAGCAGGCCAATGCGGTTCGTGATTGGGCTTTGAATGGCGGGGTTGACTTGCTCAACTAAAATTGTGGGGGTTCGCCACCCCACCTTTTTGTTTCATGTAACTTTTTCAGGAGAAGATTATGGACACAGAACTCAAAATTGCACGTTCCCGCACACAGGCTCTTATCCGCGCACCTTTCTACGGCGCGGTGTTGATGGGCTTGCCTAGCATGTCATCCACGGGGCAGACCCAGACGATGGCAACCGATGGCAAGTGTGTGTTGTTCGACAGTGTATTCGTTGACGGGCTGACCGAAGATGAATTGCTGTTCGTGAATTGTCACGAAGCTTTGCACGTTGCTTTCTGCCACCACCTACGGCGGGGTGAGCGCGATGCCAAGCTTTGGAATATCGCAACAGACTACGCAATCAATGGCATATTGATTGAGGCTGGTATCGGCACGATGCCCGATGGCGGTCTGCATGACCCGCAATACAACGGCATGAGTGCAGAGCGCATCTATGACTTGCTCAAGCAGGAGCAAGACGATAGCGGCACAGTCAAGAAGCCTTGCCCATGGGGTGAGGTTACTGAGCCTACCAATGACGATGGTTCGCCTTTGTCTGCGGAACAGGTTGACGCGATGGAAGCTGACATTTCTCAGCGCATCATTGCGGCGGCTGACAGGGTACGCGAGGCAGGCGGTGACTTGCCTGATGCACTTGCTGACCACATCAACGAGTTGATGCAACCCAAGGTTGATTGGTGCGATGTACTGCGCCGATTTGCTGGCGGCGAACAGCCCGATGGTGTCACTTACCAGCGGGTCAATCGCAAGCACTTCCACCACGGGCGTATGATTATGCCCAGCATTGACCGTATCGGATGCGGTCATATCGTGGTCGGCATTGACAGCAGTGCGTCACTGAGCCAGAGCGAACTGACACAGTTTGTCAGCGAACTCAATGCGGTGACCGAAGAGTTGTCACCAGAGAGCGTGACCGTGATTGTCTGCGACACACGGGTGCGCGAGGTGCATCACTTTGGTCAGGGCGAGGTCATTGATGCGCTCGACATCAAAGGCAGGGGCGGCACACTGGTCACCCCTGTATTCGACTACATTGATGAACATGGTCTGGATGTTGATAGCTTTATCTACTTCACTGACCTGTACGTCAATGACTTTCCAGCACCGCCTAGCTACCCCACCTTGTGGGTCAGCACAGGCACAGACGAGGCTCCCTTTGGCGAGGTCGTCAAGCTGGACTAACGTGGGGGGCGCAAGCCCCCTACCTTTTCAAATCAAATTAGGAGCAAGATTATGAAAAAGAAAACATACACGGTGCATTTGCAACCAATCAGCGAAACCTTTTACGCCTATGAAGTAGAGGCTAGTGATGAAGACGAGGCCACTGAGGAAGCCTTTGAGTTACTGCGCGATGCAATCGGCTGGGACGCGGCTAAAGATTGGGAGTGCAATTTTATCAAACAGGAATAACACAATTAGTGGGGTACTGCCCCACCTTTTCAGGTGTAACAAAAGTTACATCTAACTTTTCAATCAGGAGAAAACTATGGATACTTATGAAAAGCTTTACAGCACTGAATTGCGTGAGGAAATACAACGCCTACGCAAACGGTACAACATCCCGACCTGTGTAATGCGTGAGTTGGCAAAGCGCGGGATAAGGTCTGCCAGATACAACAGTGATGTGGATGTCTCAGATTATATCGACAATCTTGACGATACCTTTGGCGTCAACACCACAGACGGTATGCTTTCGTACCTCAATAGTCTCATAGAGATTATTACATCTGCCCGTGAGAAAATTCAGGCCGACGAAACTGCTGGTAGGTTTCAGAAGACGCAACGCATGTCCCTCGAAGATTACTTCAAGTCAAATGAGAACGTGTTTAAAAAGGATTTTAACAAAGCCTTCAGCCGCTTCAGGGTTACCACCAGAGAAAGCGAATATATCGGTGAAGGTGTCCTGTTTGCCTTTGGCAAGAAAGATTACAACGCATATCTGGATTGCCATGCGCCAGAGAATGAGACAATCATCACTGGCAAAAGGTGGCACAGCGCTGATGACTACCAAGTTACCGATGTGGTCGAGGGTTATTGCCAGCAAGTTGACCTGACCCGCAAGGACAAGGTTCAAGCCTCTGGCTTTATCGTCAAGGTCGGGTTGGACTATCTTCACAGAAAGCGCAACGACCTACACAATGTGCGGGTTGGTGGCAAGGATTACCTTGTGACCCATGCCAAGAAGGTAGACCATCCGTATGTCGATGAAGCTGACCGCGCTTGCTACAAGGCTCATGTTGTCGGTGTCAGCAAGACCCAGCTTGATTACAAGGTCGGGTATTTGGTTACACACACTGGTCACAGCAAAGTGACCAAGGCTTTCGGTGAGGGTGATACTGGGGCGAAGACTGCCAGCCAGTTGCTTGACCGCAGGCTCAAGAAGTCGGTTGTCGATACGCTGATGGACAGCTTCTAAGTGGGGGCGCAAGCCCCTACCTTTTTGTTACATATAACTTTTTCAGGAGAGAAGTATGACTAGATTAGAGAGAATTGTATTCGGAACAATGTGCCTGTTGCTTGGCTGGATGTTTTCGAGGGCGGCTGTTGACCATTGGATGCCGTATCTCGCGGGCTTGATATTTCTAACGGGCGGGCTGATAATATTGTTTATAGAGTTAGATAGGTGGATGAATGACTGACAGTTTTTTTGAAACAGCTAGGTCTGAATATGTTAGGTTCTGCAATTCGCAGGGCTTATCCGCAAGAAACATAGTTGATTTATCTATCGACGCATCAACCGAAGACATATCCCTTATCAACAAAGACAGAACAGTTGTCGCAAAGTTGAATAAGGACTTCAAAGTAATATCTATTTTTCATGGAGCAAGAACATGATGGCAAATGTCATAAAGAAAAACCGTACCTACAGCATTACCAAGATTGAGGCACGGGAGCGAACACGTTTTTTAATAGAAGCAGAAAGCCCTAGCGGATTATCGGATGCGTGTAATTTTGTATCGCGCAACCACCCGAAGGCGGAACAGGTTTATCAGACTAGTCAATCAGCCGAGTATCGGTTGGATGAATAAGCTGGCGTTCCTGACGGCATATCGGGATGCCGCAAGGTATGTGGTGTGCCAGCGACTTTCATAGTCACCACATATCACCCGAACTAAGCCCCCGCCATTAATTTGGTGGGGGTTTTTTTGTTATATATAACTTTTTAGATTTTCTTTTTTATCCAACGGAACACAGCATAGGCCACAAGAAAAACTACAATCGTGCCTATACCATCCACCCATGAGGTGTTGTTTATCTCTTCAATAAGTTCTGCTGTCACCCAATCCATGCTTACCAGTATTTCCTCCCAGTTTCACCGCCACGGTGCGCCATCAACCCACCCGACAAAAGCATATCGTGTGCCGCCTGTGACTTCTTCAACCTCATGGACGAGTATGGACGGGAAAATAATCATGTCGCCTATATTCATTTCTGCTTTTTTGCCATTGATTGTAAGGTCGCCGCCTTCAAATTCTTCCCGCTTGTTTAGCTGTATCGTAACAGATAGTTTTCGTTCCAAGGCGAGAGTGTTCATAGGAAATGCTTGGTCTACATGAGCCTTAAAATAATTGCCTTTATTGTACTCAATTACTTGTCCATCACTGAAGTGACTGATGTCTAGGTTCCATGCCCGATTAGCTAGTTGCAAATGCTTCCAGATGTGGGCGTACACTGCGTCGTGAACAAACCAATCCATTGGATAGACGATGCACTTCCTGACGCTTTCATCAATAGAGACTGTATCGGTGTTGTCCCCGCAGTCAATCGGCTTGTCTTCTGGTGTGCCGTAAATACCACCCGCAACACCTTCCGCGTGTTGCTTTGCATCATTGATGATTGCTTGACACTGTTCTGGTGTCAAAAACCCCCTGTTCGTCATGTATTCTGGTCTGTTCATAAAAGTTACCTACAACTTTTAAAACGGATAGTTACTGTTGTAACTTCTGTCTTCCGATTGCGACAAGAATTTGTCGTATGTTTTTTCAGAGTAGGTTGACGTAGTCTTATCGTATCGTAAGTCAGTCCGACCCTGCTTCCCCACCCAAGAGAAGCGACACTTCCACACTATCACCTCGGATATATCTGTCTCTGGGTCAGAGCGGTGAACAGTCAGCCCGACATCTGCCTTGGCGTAGAAAGCCGCACTGCCCGATATGTCATGTCCTGTCGGCACGGGTATCGTTCCATCTGCAAGACGTTTCATCTTGGCTGGATGTGCAACAAACCAAATGTGTACGTCATGTGCTTGAGCAAACACCCGTAGCTTTGTCAGCATTTCGCTTACCCAATCTGTCTCTGACATAGACTTGTCACGCTCTATGTAGTTGTACGGGTCAATCACTGCGCCACGAATACCATATCGCAGGACAGCCGCCTTGATGCGCGAGATAATGTGGTCGATTGTGCATAACGAACCGTCCGCTTGATACACAAAACAGAAGTTACTGGAGATAAATTCTTTAGCGTCATTCAATTCGTCGTGCGTCATGCGCGGTGTGTTGCCATCAAAAAATGGCTTGCGGAGATACTTGCTTGCAAGCTTGGATATGTGCAGGCTTGGCTCATTTTCAAACGAGCAGATTGCAAACTTCCAATCCCTGTTCTCAGCTAAGTTAACCATAATCTGGTCGATGAACTCTGACTTGCCCGACGATGGTATGCCAGTGACAACGGACAGTTGCCCCTCTCGAATAGTGTATAATTCGTCTACGTTCTTGTACCCAGTTGTCTCGCCCTGCCCAAGCCCGTGTGCATATATCTCGTCAACGTGCTGGTAAAAGTGGTCGGGGTCATACAAGCCAGATATTGGGAGCGGCTTTGCGCCATCAACCAGCCCGACGACCCCGTCAATCCCGTGTTCACACAGGACATCATTCGCGTCTTTACATCCTTCGGGATAGCTGACGATAAAGACTTTGTCTTTGCCAAGCCGCCTAGATAATTCTTCGGCGGTTGCTTCACCCGCTGGGTCTGCATCACACGCTATGATAATTCGCTCAAGCTCTTCGATGGTTTCTTTGTTGTCCCATAGATACTGAAACTTCTTGTCATCAGTTGGGTCTACCTTGCCATCAACCACCTTGTTGACCGCGCCATTCGGAATTGACACTGCCTGTATCCCTGCTTCAGCAAATGCGAGGCAATCCATTTCGCCCTCGCAAATTACAATGGTGTCGCCCTCGAACTCACGCATACCAAAAAAGTTTTTAGGACTGCCCGAACATGCAAAGTTTTTGCTTTCGATGCTTCTTATCTTGTAGGCAGTTGCAAACTTATCAGAAAAGTTTGGAAAAGCGAGGCAGTCTTGGGTCGCTCCGGCCCCCGGAAGGAAGTGCCGTATAGCCTGAACCCCAAACTTCTCTGCTGTTTCCTTGCTTATCTTGCGAATACCAAGCCATTCAATCGCCGCATCATCAAGAGGCTTCAATAATAACTCAGGTGCTTTGGATTTTGCTGGCTCAAATGGCGCTGGCCTGACACGCTTCTCAACAGTGAAGCCCCCGTCAACGCCGCAGTGCCAACACTTGTACTTGACATCATTGTCCAGTATCTCAACGGACATTGACCTGTCTTTGTTTTTCTTTCTCTGATTACTGCAATGCGGACATACAATTCTGTGTTGTCCAACCCGCAAGCCTCTTACCGCTTGCATGACAGGCTCTTGCTCAGAACCCATTTCAAATTCAATTTCATCCATGTTAAACGCTCCCATGCTCAACATGACCAATGTATTTTGATTTGGAGCGGGGGTCAAAAAAAGAAAAGTTTGAGGTAACTTATTCGTATAAAGCTTTATTCTTATAATGTTATTAGCTAATAAGTATAATTGTTCTTATAAGTATAATTATAATTACTAATAAATATCTTCTAGGGCAGTCAAGTTATTTTTATGTTCTTCTAATTTTCTTCTTACGTTATCTGGTTCGACCAATGCGAGAGAACAAACCAAGTCGAAGTCTTTGCTTTCCATCCAGTTGACCACCTCGTCCCGCTTCTTGGGGTCAGGTTTATTGAGGTCGTAAATACTCTGGGCAATCACTGCCCTCCACAGCCTGCACTCTGATAACTGCTCTGGGGTTGCTTCTATCCAGCCCCCACCATATATGCTTTTCTTTGACTTGCCTGTCATTGGCGTAAACCTTTCCTTGCATGGCGTCTAAAATGACGCTTTCATCAAGGTCTGGGCGTCGGCTTGCATAGTAAATCACTATGTCCACACGAACATCCTCCTCATATTTGACATCTAAATCAGGACACTGCTCCCCAAATAATTTTAGATACTTAATAGCTTTATCCGATTTGATGAACGCTGGTCTACCTTTTATTGTAACTAGCCTTCTGCTGTTTGATTTGCTGGCAGGCTCTCCAAACACCGTGAAAGTTACATCAAACTTTTTATTCATTGTTACCCCTATTGACACTTAGATATACATAATTATATATTCTTGTATTCAAAGGAGCAAGCTATGAAAAAATGGAAATCAAACGTATCAGGCTGGTGCATGAGAGCGCAGGACAGCAGTGTCCGACATGCCATGGTCACCTTGGCTGAGAGCGAAGCCCAAGAAGGCAACACCGATTTGGGCTTAGAGATATGGGAAACAATCCTAGACAGCGCAAAAGAAAGTGAAGAATGGATGTTGGTTTCTCACATGCTAACCCACGGAAATAAAATTCTTGAGATAAAGCCAGACAAGGTTGCTGGTGAAACGTACTGGAAGAAGGGCATAGATAAACAGGTGAAGGGGATTTAAATGGTAGACAAAGACGAAAAAGAAGAAAGCACAATCAAGTTTGTAAAGATTGATGGGGTCACACACATCATAGACTTGGACAAAGAAGGTAGTGTCAAAGACTATCTCAATCGTGTGATGGATGACCCACTGATAGACGAGATGGGTGAATGAAACTTACCAACAAACATAATCTACCAGAGCCATTTCTGGATTTTATCCGCAACGATAAATACTCGCGAGGGTCTGCTGACATAAGCGTGACACAGCTTATCGACAGCCCCCGTGTGCGATTGCTGAATAGCATTGGAGCAGACGAGATTGAAATGGATGCGGTAGACCGTGTCTGGTCTTTGTTCGGCACGGCAGTCCACCACATATTGGAAACCTCTAATCAGACTGACGGTGTTATCAAAGAAGAGCGATTGAACATGGTCATCAAGGGCTGGGTATTGTCGGGCGCGGTTGACTACCAGCATCACTATGTACAGGGTGGCGCGAAGGTTGATGTGATTGACTACAAGGTTACAAGTGCGTGGTCGGTTATCTTGGGCAAAGAAGATTGGGAGCGACAGCTTAATTGCTATGCACACCTCATTGAGAACCAATGCCCCAGCAAAGTAAACAAGCTACAGATATGCGCGATACTTAGGGATTGGCAACGCAAGAAAGCGGAGACTGACCCGTCATATCCACAAGCCCCTGTCGCCATGGTAGACATCCCGCTGTGGGATTATGAGACACGGGTACAGTATCTCAATGAACGCATGACCTTGCACCAAGAAGCGCAACAGGCGTGGGACACCCAGCAAGAACTGCCGCCATGTAGCAGTGAGGAAATGTGGGAGAAGCCCGACACCTTTGCTGTCAAAAAGAATAAACAGAAGAGGGCATTGCGTGTGCTGAACTCACGGGAAAAAGCAGAACACTATATCTCAGACCAGCCTGACCCCTCTGGTTTGAGCATTGAAACTAGACAGGGCGCACGGACGAGGTGCGAGGGGAACTACTGCAATGTCGCTGACATTTGCAAACGCATGGGAGCGTAAAATGGCTAACAAAAAACAGAAGGATGACGGTGTTATCTGGGCAGAAGACCCCGCCTTGAATAAGGCGGTGGAGAAGCTTCAAGAAATACATGAAATCCACGGTGTTGAAATGCGAGGCGGTAAAAAATACACGATGGTGAAAGACCGCGTGGAAATTTTCCGCATGTTTTTCGGACACCGATACGGGATAGAAACCTCTATCGAATATTGCGACGACACGTTTGTCAGGATGAAGGCGGTCATCAGGGACTTGGAAAAGGACGGGATGATTGTCGGCTCTGGTCACGCAGAGGAACTGCGTGGCTCGACTAACGTCAACAAAACATCTGCGCTTGAGAACGCAGAGACAGGCGCAATCGGAAGGGCATTGGCATCCATTGGTTTAGCTGGTGGTGAGTACGCTTCAGCAAATGAAATGGAAGCGGTTAGTCGCAAAGAGACTGCCCTTAAAGAGAAGCCGACGAAGAAAGAACCCAAGCCAGCCAAGGAAGCAAAGACAAAAGTAATTAATCCCGATGGCGTTGAGACAGAAGTCACCGTCGAAGACGACGGGCGGCTTGAGGACTTGGTGCTTGAAGCCTTCAAGGTGTTCATGCCCACATGCGACACTGATAAACACCTTGACGATTTTTTAGCAATGAACAAAGAGGCCATAAAGGTTCTTGAAAACTCTGACCGATGGGACGAGTTTTGTGAAATGGGCAAACGACAACGATTGAGAATACAACAAGCTTTAGAAGGAGAAAGCAAATGAGCGAAACCAAATACCCACCAAGCGGCGCACTGTTTACAGTGGCTGAAAACAAACGCAAGAGCGAGAAGTCGCCTCACTACCAAGGTGACTTTGAACTGTCGAGAGAAGTGGTTGAAGACTTGCACAGGCAGATACAGAACCCCGCCGTTGACGGGGCGAAGTTTCATATGGTTGGTTGGAAGAGAACGTCCAAGAAGGGAACTCTTTATCTAAGTTTGTTGGGCAATGTCTTTGAAGAGCAATCCAAAAAACCCTTCTAGGGTAAGGAGTGAACGCTACCTAAAGACCTTGCGGGGTCAACCCTGCTTGGTCTGCGGGGCGGGGGGAGAGGCACACCATGTTACTTTTGCTGAACCAAAAGCAATGGCGATGAAGGTAGGAGATAACTGGTGTGTACCCCTGTGCCACAAACACCACATGGAACTTCATGCACATGGCAAGGAGACACAGTGGTGGGCATTACAGGGCGTAGACCCGATTGAATGGGCGAAGCGTAGCTGGGATAGTTTTAATGACTGAAGAGATTATTAAGTACAAGGAGAGGATGGGTCAGCTTAAAAGTTTTAGGCAACTTTTTATCGGCAAGCACACGCCAAGTGATATTGATTTGGCTTACGAGATAGGTGGACGAGTGTTCGTATTCGGAGAACTAAAGCTTGCTGGCGTTGATGTCCCCACGGGACAGCGGTTGCTGTTGCAACATATCGGTGAGGCACTGTTTGAGGCTGGCAAAAATGTTCTTTTGTTTATTGCCGAACACGACACCGAGGCTGACGAGATAATAAATGTTGGGGAACTGCCCGTAGTTTATATGTGGTACACGCATGGCGGTCAGGTCAAGACGATGCAGGATGTAAACCGAAACGTCCACGATGTATGCAACCAATATGTGCGTAGATTTGTACCAGATTTGTGAGGAATAATGAGTGAATACAGAGAGGCCGCGCTGTCGTTTGAGGCAGTAAAGATTGGGATGACGCAAAACAAGGACGGAATAATACTGCGCCTTGCTGTGCATCCGCAGGAGTGTCCACCTAAGTTACACACCGACTTTGTAGGCCAGCGATATGGCGTAGCGTTGGTTGCACTAGCGGATGACGAGACACCTAAACACGCCCCAGAACTCGAAGAGATTAAGAAGTTGAAGGCGAGCGCGGGTGCGCTGTGTCGCGATACAGACTTCCAAGTTTTCCTTGGGGCCGAGTCGGAAGATGCCGCCACAGATATATTGCGAACTAAATTAGGCATACAGTCTCGAACTGAATTTGATAACAACGCTGACGCAAGGGTTGCGTTTGTTAAGCTTAGAGAGGAATTTCAATCATGGCTGAAGACAAAGTAACGGAAACGCCGAAGGAGTTTCTAACTCTTTATGAGGCGGTGGAAATGCTGGGCTTGTCCAGAAAGACAATCTACAACCTTATGAAGACTGACGAAACATTCCCTGCCCCGTTTGCGCTGAACGTAAAGGGCGGTGTGCGAGGTCGCAAGAACTATCGTTTTGAGAGAGAGGAGTTGGTGAAGTGGGTCAAGAACCGTCGGGTGATGTAATACACACCATAGAACAAAAGTTTGATGTAACTTTTCACAACATGTCTGACAAGTACGGCGTAAGCTTTGCGGCTGTGAAGAAGGGTGAGATAGTCAGCTTCGTTGAGGTGAGGCAGTGCGGTGATTTGTTTTCTGCTTATATACCTTTGCACATCACAAAGAACGCAACGATACTTCAGATGTTAACGGGCAAGCCTTGCGTTATGTTTATGCAGTGGCCTGACGAAATAACATGGGTAGATTTGACACAACAGTTTTCGTATGTGGTCGGCGGGCAGAAAAAGGACGACGCCTTTTTAGAGGTTGAGCCTTGCGCGATTATACCTAGAAGCATGTTCAAAAGCATGGACGATATAGAGGTTTAGGCATGTCGGTAAACAACAAAAGCCAGCAAACAGAGTATCGAATGACAAGTGATTTTGGCAGTGAAAAGAATATGAGGAACGGCAAGTATGCCTTCCCGCAACTCAGAAACTTTCACAGACTTCGGGACTTAAAAGGGGAGACGTTGTTCGATAACTTTATGTCTGTCCTGTCTGCCAATCATAAACACCTCTGGGCTAATTACAAAAACAGAGGCGTCAGAGAAAAGCTGAGAGGCATTTCCAGAAATCTTATGAGGGCAGACCGCTTTGTAATCACAAGTGACTTACAAAAAATGATTGCTGACAAGAGTTTTGAAGCAAGCAATGAAAAGATTTTTGATATATTCAACAATGCCATTCCACCCTTTGACAATATGTGGATTGAGACTGAGAAAAACCCGCATCAATTTACAATAGAAGGCGGGGGCGATGGGTATTACGAGCAAATAGCATGGCACATACAGCGTGGCGGCGCTTATCAAAAAAGCCAGCACAGCACTAACGACGAGGAGATTGCGGCGTTAGAAAAGGTACACGGCAAGTCCCGTGATAAACTCACAAGAAAAGAGACACGCGAATACGCTCTTGATAAAGTTAGCGATAACATAATTGTAATAACTAAATATATTAAATTTTCTAAGGCGCACGACAATCCAGACAAACTGTTTGAGGATGCTGGTATTGACTTCAAAATGGACAAGCTTCCGCATGATGGGGGTGGTTGTTATTACATATCTGATTTATCAATTCTTGTTAGCGATAGCCCAATTCCGACAAATTATACGTCAGCCCTCTATGCACACTCACTACAGCAGAGAAAAGACCTCGCCCCCATGTGGGATGGCACAGGGGTGTCCGGCCTTGATGCGGCTGATGTTTATGCCCCTTTACTCAGCTTTGGCGAGAAGTGGGCAGAGCAACTATGCAACAAAGAGCAACCACACATAGTTAACAACATGAGCCGCAGGGTTTCTATCACAGATAGCTACGCTATGGATTTAGCGCACAGTCTTTTGTACGGAGCGCACTTCAACACAAAGACACACGCAGTTGATAACAAAAGAGTAATAGACCTTTGCCGTGCTAGTTTTGGTCATTACGAAGATGACTTGAGAATACTTGCTTGGGCGTTATCTGATTTTAATTATAATTGGATATTCAAAAAGCCTGCTACCAAGCCAACCAGAAGAAACAGAAGCAAGTCTTTCCGTCAAGCTACCATAGAGACAAGAACGCTAGAGATAGAACTGCCCAAGCCTCGCGGCAAAGAAATGGACGAGCATCAGTTTGGTGATGGCACACCACGCAAATGGCACAAGGTCAGGGGTCACTGGAGAGTGTACAAAAAAACTGGTTATCGTGTGTGGATTGAGCCGCATGAACGAGGCGACAAAACTCTGGGCGAAGTACACAAAGACTACAAACTCAAATTGAAAAAGGGCGAGAAGTAGTCCTTACCTGTACAATTCTGACACGACCATGTTACCGCGCTGTGTTGCACGTTGCAGTTGTTCATCTATCTTGTCGAGCATCTTTTGTTTAGTGGCTTCAGGTATGCGGGGGTTCTTGGCTATCTCTGCCTTCTTTCTTATCAATCTGTTTCTCGCATTGTTGGTTGCCTTCATTCGACCAAGAAGGGATAACTCTCTTTCATACTGAGAGCGTATGCTTTGTATGCGCCCCCTGTCTCCACGGGCAATAGCGTCCTTCAGGTCTGCCTCGACAGTAAGTATTTGGTCGCGCCCCGCTATGAACCTAGCCGTGTCTTCTCGCGAACTGACGGAGCCGATTATCTTACGGGTGAACGGTATCTGTCTTAGCCCCTCTTCACTGAACAGGGAGGCAGGGTCATCCACAACATTAAGAGCAAACCTTCCAGACCTTTCGACGAACCGTCCGACGCCACCCGTTAAGAAGCCGTACCAGTATTCCATTGCATCTGGCGACCAATCAATCAGACCAGATTTAGCTGGCGAGCCGCCCGTCGCACTGTTCAGGAACTCAGCAGTTGATTTAAATATCGGTGATGTGGTTGACCAGTAAAGCTGGCTGTCTGGCTTTTGTAATCCAAAGGGCGAACCCTCTTTGTAGATGGGCTTGTTTGAGAAGTCTTCGTTTTCGATAATGTCTATAAACGGGTCAGCGACAGTCGGAGCCACAAAGTTTGCTAGGCTTTCTGTGCCACCAATCGGATTGACCGCATCCACGAATGTGCCAAAGAACGAGTTGGTAAACTCGCCATTTGTATATCCACCCCGCCCTCTTCTTGAGAGGCTACGCCCCATGTTTACAGCAAAGTTGAGGCCGTATGGCAGTGGTATACTCAGGTACTCTCTGCCGCCCAGACCACCAAGTTTGATAACAAAGTTATGCTCCAGCACATAGTCTGGTATCTTATCTACCACCTTCTGCCCGTCTTCATCTTCTTCAGACATCATGGATAGCATCTGGTCTTGGAGGAACCCGGCAACGACGGCGCTCATCCATATAGCCCGAACTTTTTTACTTCTTGTTGCGGCAGTCATCAGCGCAAAGCTACCTTGGATAGATGCGTTGTAGAAAAGATATAGCGAGTTCATCAGAACCTTTTGCTCGCCACCTTTAGAAAAGTTGACTGTAACATTTCTTGCGGCTTGCCCTGCTCTCTCTCTTGTAAACCCTCTGTTGCGTAATGCTTGATAGGTTGCAACACGGATGGCGTTTTCTATAACGCTGTTATAGTTTTCAACCATCTTGGCAAGCGGGGTGTCGGTTAGTCTTTTGACGCCCTTCTTGAACTGACCCACCAGCTTCGGGTCATCGGACGCACCTAATATCTCATCCATCTTGCCTAGCTGTTGCTCTAGGCTGTCAATCATGTTTAGTGCGCTCTGACCACCATCTTCCAAGAACTCTGTGTAAGTTTGAGAAAGCTCGTTTGTTTCGCCCTTCCTTATAATGCCGCGCAAGTTTTTCAGCACAGAGGGCATGGACTTGAGTACATCTGTGGTTATGCCCTCTATCTCGTTGGCGTTGATGTTTGTCAAGCCAGTGGAAATATCGCGCAAGAAGTTAGTGACAAAGAACTCAGGGTTATAGCTGGTGTTGATGCTAGACAAGAACCTGTTGACCGTGGTCATCGCCTTGACCAAGAAGTTGGAGTTGTCTGGACCCAAGCCAGTTGCGCCCTTCAGCGCCTTCGCTATGCGTGGGTCAGTGACATTGATTTGCACCTCTTCCCCGCCGACCTTGACGGTCATAATGCTGGGGTCATCTCTGGAGATGCCGCTGATTGTACGGACATAGCCATTCTTATCTAGGACTTTTTTGGTTTTTCTTTTTGCCCCTACATTGGCGACGCCTTCAACTATGTCTCTGTATTCCTGCGGCCTTTCAACACCGTTTTCATCTGTGCTGTCTATGAGCTTCAGGAAGCTTTGCCCCACCAAATTTCTTTGTCCTCTGTCTATGGCTCTTTGGTGCTGATTAAACAGGGATGCCACCAGATTGTCTGGGTAGCTACCACGACCCAACGCGGCTATATATTCTGCCCCTCTTGCGCCGTATTTGTTGGCAGACTTTCTGCGTATCTCTGCAATCTCTGCCTCTGTTTTGTCTGGGTCAACTTCCAAGAAGCCCTTGAGCGGCACATAATTGCTGTACTGCGGGTAGGCCACTCTTGTTTGCGTGCCTTCATATGTAAGCTCTTGCTGTCTATCTGGCTCCAGACCCGTAGCAATGTTCATCTGTCTTGTGGCCTCCACAATGTCCTGAACATCAGATGATATTGCCTGCAACTGGATACGAGCGGCAGGGTTGGAATTTATAATGCTCAGTATCGCGTCTGCTTCTGCGTCTGTCATACCCGAACCACTGTCATTGCGCGGGTCAATTTGACGTATATATGCGTTTCTTTCCTTTGCGTGCATGGCAAACAGATAGGTTTCTGCTAGGGCAAGCTGTCTGTTTTTGCCTATTGCCATCATGCTTGCAAAGAAACCCTTGCCCTCTGCTCCTTGCACTCTCTCAAGAGAAGCCAATAAGTTTGGATTTACGGGCAACTGCTTAATTTTATTTAGCACCGGGGTGAATAAAATCTCTTCCGCTCTGCCAAGCATGTACCCCGTTTTGTTGTGGTACTGCTCCTCCATCAGATAGGTATCGAAGGCGTCTGGAACCTCAAAGCCTGCCTTGCGTATCTCGTCTATGAACTGTCCCACTGGCAGGAAGGCATCTTGTAGTTTTGTAATTAAGTTATCTGTAACTTCTTTGGCGTTGACATCCCCCAATAGTCCTGTAGACGCAAGGGCTTTTACTGGCACGCCAAGAACCTTGGACATGAAGTCAGATGTTTTACCGTACAGATACACGCCCTTGGCGTTGTCCACTTGCGTGTTCGCCTTTGGGTTTACGGCGACGGTGGGGTGCGTTGGCACTAAGCTGTACTTATCGCCTTTCTTAAATCTGTTCTCTATGTTCCCAGTTTCTATCGCCTCATCTATCATGTCCTGAGTGCCGATAGCTTTAGCGAGTGTGTTCCTTGCCTGATTGTAGGATATGGGCATGGTCGTGGTGATGAAGTTAATCCTGCTTGCCAAGACCTCTGGGTTTTCTACGGTTAGGTTTGGGCTAGACCTAACCATGGCGTTTATTTCGTTGATAAATGCGCGGCGCATGATGACCCGCATCACCTTGCCCTCGTTCATTCCATTGTTGCCAAACCAAAATAGTTCGGTAGTGAAGGACTCGGTGGGATACACCGGGCTTTCCGCCCGTACTCTTTGTGTGACCTGTATAACGCCGTTTGTTTTCTTGAGCTTGATGTCATTTATTCTGCGCTCATCCCCATCCTGAAGCACAGGTATCAATATCGGCCTGCCTATTTGAGCATCAAGCCTTTTCATCATCGCGCTCATTGCATCTCGCGCATCAACATACTTGCTTGATTTTGCATATGCCGCGTCCTTGCCGCCGCCCTTTATATGTGCAAGTCCATGGTTTGTCCCTCTTTCCTCACCATTGGTTATGTG
>CEVG01036580.1_pt1 | contig 18316 bp, 29 predicted proteins | sample 356511 | NCBI WGS metagenome assembly CEVG01 (sample SAMEA2623426, study PRJEB7988) | marine metagenome | biome: marine biome (ENVO:00000447); feature: surface water layer (ENVO:00002042); material: "saline water (ENVO:00002010), including plankton (ENVO:xxxxxxxx)" | depth 5 m | reverse complement strand
TTTCCTAGAAATCCATCAAGTCTTTGGTCTTGTATCATTTGTAAGACATAAGATAAACATTTGTATAACATAAGATAATCATTTGTATTACATCAGATAAACATTTGTTTGATCTCTTATGTCTTTTCTTTGTGCTCTCATCTATGGTTTTTCGTTTGGCACACAAATTGCAATAAAATAAATTATTGTACCTGTTCATTAAAATATAAATAGGAAAAATTTGCCTACTAATTTTTACCTATGGGCAACTTTTGCCTACTTTCGATCAATCGGCAATTTTTGCCTACCTCGGCAATTTCTGCCTATCAACTAGGCAATTCTTTCCTCACTTTGATTTGATATATATTCTTTCATATCCATAACTCATTGAAATCATTGATCTTTTTCCTTTGGCATGGCTTCTGCATCCTTGTTTGGTAGGTTCGCAGAATTTCAGGTTTCAAGTTTGGCATGGGTTCTGCAAGTTGTTCTTTTAAGTTTAGATCTTTGAAATTCAAATCAAAAAAGGAGTATTATGGAATCCATTATTATCAATGGTAAACGTATGGTTTCTGCTCATGGCGATCATGGCCAAGTCTTAGCCAAGACTGGTCCGATCAAGACATCAGGGGCATTTGTAAAATGTAAGTCTGATGCTATCATGAGTCGTAATACTAGGGCATTAGTCAATGGTGCTAATGCTAGACGAAACATGACCCTTGTTTATGGTAATGGCAAGATCTTGAGTCGTAAAGAAGCAAGATCAAAGAATGATCGTCTACGGGGTGTAAATGTTTCGATAGGTACGGGTATTGATCCTAATCTAGGCTCATATTAATTTATAGTCTTACACTACATGGCATGATATCTGCATGTCATGTAGGGTAGACTCTGGTACATTCTAAAGAGTGTATCAGATTCTATCTTGATTTGATCTTTTACATTCTAATCTGAAAAAAGGAGTGACTATGTGTCCTAAACGTAGACAAAACCTTCACTTGTACTGTGATAGTGCAAAGCATACCGATGATCAACAGAGTATCATCCATGATTATATGGTATTCCAGGGTGTGCTTAGGTACCTCGAAAAATGGGAGTGCTGGATGGATGAAAGTAAAGGTACATGGGGGTCAATTAGATTGAGTCCTGAAACCTATAATTTCAAGGGTGCAACTACTTGGAGTAGTGATCCAGATCCAGTTTCATCCTACTATAGTTCGATGATAGATGAGACTGGAGTTTTAATATAGTGTCTACCTCGGCACACTTTCTGCATAGTGTATTGGGAGAGTGTGCTAGGGTGTACACGTATGTGTGTACACTATGTTCAGATTAGTTCTATGATAATTAAATATGGAGAGTGTTATGACTCGCAAAAAATTACTCTGCTTGGGTCAGGGTAGAGATGGTAAGGTATTCATCAATGCTACACTCAAGGGTCTAGATGTAGACGATTGGGAACTAAGCCTATCTGGTGTGATCGGACCTAAGCATGATGGTGATTGTATCGGTCCATATGGTCAGATACAGGCTCACTTAGTAGAGTCTATTGAAGAGTATTTTGAACCATGGGATGAGTTGAGAGTGGGTGCCTTGATAGAGATCTGGAAGGAGTACCATTTGAATGGTATGATAGCAGGGTCTCCAAGACAGGAAGCGTACTTGAAAAAGAAAGTACCTACCCTACATTTGGCAGATAATACCTATGAGAATAGGGCTATGCTATTGAAGAATGCAGGGCTTAATCCTGATGAGGAATTTAAAAATCCTTATAGTGATGAGCCGTATGTCTATGGTAGTGCATGGTTACATACCAAGCTACCATTACATGTAGTCGGGTGGTTCTCTGATTTACCAGAGAGCACACATGAACTACCTAGAAAGTGGAGATGAGGTATGTATTTGATTCCTAAGTGGTGGGAGCAAGATGCCAAGTGTGCTGATTGTGGGACCACCAAGAGTGTGAAGTATTGGGATGTAATTAAGTATCCTAGTGTATCCAAAGTAGAACCAAGGTATTGTAACATGTGCATGTTGATACGTGCATCTAAATAAAAGGAGAGTGTATGCAAGTACATGATGAGTTTGAGAACATGTCAATGTTCGAGCAGGACCAGTACATCAATGAGTATGTACTAAAACAATTAGGTGTGGACTCTATCGACATAGATAGTACCGCATTTGAAAACCCACAAGTAAAGGAGAGTGAATGCAAGTAGTATGTAAAGATGGGTTCACTATGTCAGTGGTGAGAAATGACATGGCGTATGCCGATGAGAACCATTCGGAGATAGGGTTCCCTAGTGAAGAGGAACCTTGGATCATGCCTTATGCAGAAGATCCAGAGAGACCTACTCGCACAGTGTATGGGTGGGTGCCTAATGATTTAATAAATAAAGTAATAGATAAACATGGGGGTGAGCTATGATGGATGTGGACGAATTATTCGACCACCTAAATGAGGTAGGTCTCAAGCCAGTATACATAGATGAAGATACTGGATGGTTACTAGAGCAAATAGATGATGCACAATTAAGAGAAGGAATAGATGAAGGGGATCAAGAATAGAGGGAGTATGGTACATGGTTTGCATAAAGATAAACCTAAGTACCGAGAGTACCATGATGAGATAGATTATGATCGTGATGAGTACTTGGAACAGAGAGACCATGATGAATGGGATGATTTCATAAGGAGATATGGACATGAAGTATGCAGATAGATTCCTCAAGTATGATGAGGAGTATACACCTCACCACTACACTTTCCATGGTGAGTGTTTGATGGGTAACCATCATGAAGTAAAGGTTCCTGCCGAGGAACTATTCGAGTATAGAGATGGTAAGTACATCCAAGATGCACTCGTATCGGTGAGTGCCTTGGATAGGGAGTTCCTCTTGACAGGAGGATGCTGTATTGAATAACATTTAATGGAGTAGATAGCCTATGTATAAAGACCATAATCCACCATGCCGAGAGTTCATGCAGGATTCACCCTATGGCATGTACTTAGGTGGTGTGTTCGTACAGACTACGATTCAAGAGAGATCGGAGAGACTTGAAGGAATTATGGAATCCGTTAGGAGTGTAGGTGCTCAGAAAACCAAGAAGGCATACTGGGGTAACAAGGTGAAAGCCGTAGACCACATGTATGACAACATGGATGAGATACATGAGAACCTCATGAAGTTTATTCGGAGTAAGAAGGATGTACATTACAAGTGTATGGACTACATTACTCAGATACCTAACTTCGGCCTCGCTAAATCAGGATTCTATACACAGTTATTGACTGGTGGTGTGGGATGTTTGGACTCCCACAACTGTAAGATCTACGGAGTAGATAAGAAAGACTTGTCTATCTCTGGAGTATCGGATGCACTTCGACAGAAACGTATCCGAATGTATCTCGATCTCTGTAAAGTGATCGGGGGATCTAGGTACTTATGGAACCAGTGGTGCAACTATGTTGCATCCCTGTATCCTAAGATCTGGAGAGATGGGGATCATGTAAGTGAGTTACATGTTCGATGTCTTCACTATTAATAACAACATAGAAAGGAGTAGCTTATGCACACGCATCAATACATCGGTAAGATCATCTGCAAGAATGGTAATAAAGCCACAGCAGATAGGATCATTGACTACATTCCTGGTCAGTGGATGACTAGGGCAGACCATGAAGGAAACCCTAGAGATTGTAGGTACGTAGGATACGATTGGGGCCGAGAGCAACACAAATGGTGTGACTTAACAGGCATTGAACCAATGGTAGCCAACAAGATATTCTCCGAGGATCGGATGAAGTTTAAGACTATCGAGAACTACTTCGATGGTATGGGCATGGGAATTCATGGGGAGTATCGAACATGATTACAGAGAGCAAGAGGGTAGAGTATTACTCAGAGAGTAAAGAACAATGGGTGCAAGTGGAGCAACTGCATCACGACCACCTGATCAACTTAATCATCAAGCTGGTGAGCAAAGACTATGATGGTAGATTCAGGGTCATTACCCGTAGCCAAGAAGTCATCGAAACCCAAGACGAGTATATCATCTCTTCACACGTTCAATGAACGAGAGGTGGTACGCTTGATGTTGACTCATATACGTGATAGCTTGAATGGGTGTCTCAATACCCTTGATCAATGGGATCAGGGGTTACACCTGAGAGATCCAGAGGGTGCTAACAAACAAGATAAGGAAAGGAAAGCAGGGTGATGTACTTCGTAGGAGTAGCTCAACTGATCTTACTATTGATATCAGTATTGATAGTGGTGAGGTTTAGTCTACTCCTGAAACCGAGGGATCACATACGATGTCCAACTGATCGTATAGATCCTAGTAAAACACATGGTAATCAGGAACCAAATGGATGAAGTAGATAGAGAAAAGGTGGTACAGATATTCATGCACAACTTAGTCAAGTTTGTGTCCAATGTGGGTGAGATAGTAGACAATACTGATATGAGCCACATGGAACAAGTCATGCTCATAGGGCATGAGCTAAGTGATCTGAGACAGGCATCTCAGGGTCTGCATGACACAGTGTTAGTAGAGTCAGGGCAAGTACAGTTAAACTAATAACATCTAGCACATACAGTGTATGAACAAAACTCTATTGGAGCAGGAGTATGAACTCGAAGAGAGTATGCGTAAGTCAGGGATTGAGAAGTTTAATAAGGAGGTAGAGAAAGCTAAGGCTAGGGGTCAGGAGGGTAATACCCTGCACGGCATCATGCTGATGAAACATTCAGTGGATAGGGTAAGCAAGGGTATACAAGATTTCATAAGGAAAGCAGGGACTGGTACCGCAGAGCAGGGCTACAGGATAGCACCATTCATAGCAATGCTAGATCCAGATCTGTGTGCTTTCTTAACATTAAAGAATGTAGTTAATGCTGTGAGTAACCCTCAACAGTTTGTAGCTATAAGTAGAAACTTAGGGTTAGTGATCGAAGACGAGATTAAACTTCAAGTGTGGCAGGATGCAGACAATAGAATGTTTAAGATTCTTCAGGAGAAGATGACTAAGCATACTGCATCAAGACACTATCGTAGGTATGGTTTGATCAAAAGGTGTAAGAAGTACATAGATGTGGAAGAGATGGCTGCTTTCACTAACAAGGAGAGAGTGTTGGTCGGGTCTAAACTAATAGACATAATGATTAATGCTACTGGCTTAGTTGAGGTACACACCATGTCACATGGTAGGAAAAAGAAGTCAGTTATAATCACTCCTACAAAGGATACAGTAGATTGGATAGAGAAGGTCAATGAGTTTGGGCAAGTGTTGTCACCTCATTATCTACCTATGGTTACTCTACCGAGGAGATGGGAAAACATTCATGATGGTGGTTACTTAACCTTTAGATTACCTATGATTAAGAGTACTAATAAATCATATTTAAAGGGGATGAAGCACCATGATATGCCATTGGAATACGAGTGTATCAACTCTCTTCAAGAGACAGGGTGGACAGTAAACACGAGAGTCCTAGAGGTTATGACACACTTCTGGGATAGTAGACTCCAAGTGGATGGTATACCTAATCGAGATCCTTTGGATATACCACCATGTCCTGCACCACCTGGGATGCAGAAAGACGAGATGGACCCACAAATGAAACGTGAGTTCATGAACTGGAAGAGTACGGCATCTACAATATACAACGAGAATGCTCGTAGGTTATCCAAGGTTCTCCAGTTCGTGAGGACTATGGGTATGGCTAGGCAGATGAGTGACTACGATAAGTTTCACTTCGTCTACCAATCTGACTTCAGAGGTAGGAAGTACACAGTGTCCTCATTCCTCACACCTCAGGGTCCAGAGTATGCCAAGGGTTTACTCTTGTTCTCCAAAGGTATGCCCATCGAAACAGATGAACAGGCAGATTGGTTAGCGATACATGGGGCCAATTGTTTCGGTGTGGATAAGGTATCATTTGAGGATCGTATCAAGTGGGTAGATGACCATGCAGATCAGATCATAGCGAGTGCAGAAGATCCCTTATCGTTCCTATGGTGGAACGAAGCAGAAGATCCTTGGTTATTCCTAGCGTTCTGCTTTGAGTGGAATGAGTTCTTAGAGCAAGGGTTTGGGTACATGTCTAGGATACCAGTGCAGTTAGACGGATCTAACAATGGACTCCAGAACTTCTCAGCTATGCTCAGAGATCCCATCGGTGGTAAGGCTACCAATCTCCTACCATCGGATACACCTCAGGACATCTATCAAGATGTAGCTGACTTGGTATTGGAGAAGGTCAAGGTCTTAGCTGAGTCTGGTGATACCATGGCTATACAGTGGAGAGACTCAGGGTTTATCAATCGTAAACTCTGTAAGAGACCAGTGATGGTAGTACCCTATGGTGGTACGAGACACTCGTGCCGTGGGTATGTGTTACAGTACCTCAAGGATGAGTTTACCAAGGGTGAAGTAAATCCTTGGGCACAAGAGGACTTCGATATGTTTCTCCCATCATTCTGGTTATCTCAGATACTATGGGATGCCATTGGCGAGATCGTGATTGGTGCTCGTGAGTGTATGAAGTGGATACAGGATTGTTCTTCAATCGTAGCGAAGGAAGATAAACCTTTGGTCTGGAAGACACCTACTAATTTCGTAGTACATCAGGAGTACTTTGATTATAAAGAACGTAGGATACATACATACATAGATGGTACATTGGTCAAGCCATTGCTCAGAGAGCACAATTCTAAAATGGACACCTTCCGTAATAGGAATGGTAGTGCTCCTAATTTTGTACACTCTCTCGATGCTTCGCACTTGACATTCAGTGTGCATGAATGTAATAAGTATGGGGTCACGGATTACTCTATGATCCATGACTCCTATGGTGTACATGCTCACCATGTACCGAGAATGTCTCGGTCATTGAGGGAAGCCTTTAGTGACATGTACAAAAAAAATAATGTTATCAATAGTTTCAAAGAAGATGCAGAGGAATCTGTTGGTAAGGATATGCCTGATCCACCTGAGATGGGTAGCTTGGATATAGATGCAGTGATAGATGCTACCTATTTCTTTGCTTGAGTTGATAGAAAAGTGGACGAGATGGACATAATCGACCAACAGACCTGAAAGCACAACATTAGTTATGAATCAGGACTTCAAGAAGTTACTGAGATTCCTTCGTCAAGGACTCCCAGTACCAGTGGACATCCATGCGAGACTCTTAGAGGATGGTATCGATGTCCAATATTTTATTAACCTATACCAATATGGTGAAGATGACACAAGTGACTCCTCAAGGACCATGTGAATGGCCCCACCTGTTCAGACCAGACACCAAGTTTGGTACTCCAGGCAACTACAACATCACACTCTTGCTTCCTAAGAAGGATGCAGAACCTTTGATGCAGGAGATCGATGCTGTGGCTGATAGAGATGCCATGGTGAACGATAAGAAGCAGAGAGGTAATCTTCCTTATAAAGTAGAGGGAGATACAGTACGCATCAGATTCAAGCAGAACGCTGAGATCAAGATGAAGAATGGTGAGGTACGAAAGCCTACCATCAATGTTGTTGATGCTACGTTACAACCGATAGACTCTTCTGTTTCTATTGGTAACGGAAGTATCGTGAAAATTTCTTACGCTACACGAGGATGGGGCAAGGCACCTAGTGCAGGATGCAGCTTGGACCTAATCGCAGTGCAAGTGTTAGAACTCAAGGAGTATCAGAACACAGGATTTGAGGCAGTCGAAGGTGGTTTCACTGTAGATAGTGTCAAACCTGCTGATGAAGAAATCGCAGAGAAGGAAGTCACCAAAGAGGAAGAAGAAGGAGACTTCTAAATACCGAAGTAAGTTTGAGGAAACCATTGCGGATGCCTTAGGTGTCCGTGGGGTTCCCTTTGAATACGAGACTGAACAAGTCTCTTACATCGTTGAGCGTACCTATAAACCAGACTTCATCTTAGAGAATGGAATCCTGGTGGAAGCCAAAGGGTACTTTAGATCTGCTGATCAACGGAAACATCGAGCAATCAAAAACCAACATCCTGATCTTGATATCAGGTTCGTTTTCCTAAGGCTCGATAGCCGTGTTCAAGGAAGCCAGATGACTTGTCAACAGTGGTGTGACAAGTATGGCTTCTTGTATGCAGAAAAAGAAATCCCTAAGGAGTGGTTACGTAAACGAAAACCCAAAACAAAAACAAATGGAAGAGAAAACAGTATTTGAATTTAGTGCCACATCTAACACACCTTTCTCACAGGTCAGTGTAGCATGTGAAGCAGACTATATCCCTGAGATCCTTCAAGGTTTCGCAGACTTCTTGAGGGGAGCAGGGTTTACATACGTTACTGAAATTGCTGCCATCTACGAAGATGGAGATGGTATTACATCTGAAGGTCAACCTTTCGATGGACTAAGTGCTTATGGAGAAGACGAATCAGACGAGTGAGTTTGTTTCACACGAACCATGTCCTCAATGTGGATCGAAAGATAACCTAGCGAGATACACAGATGGACATGGATGGTGCTTTGGTTGTGGCTATTACGAAGGAGTTCCTAACTTAACAGAGGTGCGAGGTATGGAATTTGTAAAAGGTGAATGTATCCCATTGAACAAACGGAATATCAATCAAGATACTGTTGATCATTGGGGTTACCAAGTAGGTGACTACAAAGGTAAGAAAGTACAGATAGCAAACTATAGGAACGATCAGGGCACAATCGTAGCTCAGAAGATTCGTTTTCCTAACAAGGACTTTTTATTCATTGGAGACTCTAAGTCCTCAGGTCTCTATGGTAAACATCTCTGGAGAGATGGGGGTAAGATGGTTGTGATTACTGAAGGGGAGTTGGATGCACTTTCGGTATCACAAGTACAAGGAAACAAATGGCCCGTGGTCTCAGTACCTACAGGATCAGCAGGAGCACGTAAAGCGATAGCTCAAGACCTCGAATGGTTGGAGCAGTTCGATAGCGTGATCTTCATGTTCGACCAAGACGAAGCAGGACGTAAAGCCTTGGACGAATGTGTTCCCTTGTTCACCCCTGGCAAAGCAAAGATTGCCAAGTTACCACTCAAGGATGCCAATGCTTGCCTAGTTGAAGGAAGACATTCGGAAATCATTGATGCCATTTGGGGTGCCAAGGTCTTTCGACCTGATGGTATCGTGGATGGTAGAGACCTCTGGGACTTAATCTCCAATGAAGATACGAGGGAGTCTAGCGACTACCCTTACACTGGTCTCAATGATGTGACCAAAGGTGTACGTAGAGGTGAGATTGTTACCATCACCGCAGGTTCAGGCATAGGTAAGTCTTTGATCTGTCGTGAGGTTGCTTATCACTTGTTACTCCAAGACAAGAAGGTTGGTTATATTGCCTTGGAAGAGTCCAACAAACGTAGTGCTCTAGGTTTCGTTGGGTTGTACTTGAACAAACCAGTTCATCTCAATGAAAAAGTGAGTGAGGAAGAACTCAAGAGTGGCTTCGATGCAACCTTGGGTACAGGTAACCTCTACTTCTATGATCATTGGGGTTCAATGGAGATCGAGAATCTCTTGGGTAAGATCAAGTACATGGTGAGAGCAATGGGTTGTGAGTACATAGTTCTCGATCATATATCAATTGTCATCTCAGGTATCGAAGGTGGTGATGAACGTAGGATGATCGATGTTGCTATGACTAAACTCAGATCCCTATGCGAAGAGGTTCAATGTGGTTTGATCCTAGTGTCTCACTTGAGGAGACCATCTGGTGATCGTGGACACGAAGAAGGTGTCAAGACTAGTCTCTCTCAGTTACGTGGTTCTCATGCCATTGCACAACTGAGTGATATTGTTATCGGTTGTGAGAGAGATCAGCAAGGAGAGAATCCTGACATGACTACAGTACGTGTCTTGAAGAACCGATGGACAGGTGAAACTGGTATTGCTACTCACCTCTACTACTCTAAAGAAACAGGTCGATTAACCGAGACCCAACTAACAGAAGTGAAACAAGATGAAGAAGATAATCCTGATTTTTAGTCTGGGGTTTTCAGTATTGTCCTGTTATCAACCTGCATTTGGTAACCCATTCAAAGGTGACTACACCACGGAACAGATAAGAGCACTATGGTCTATCTGCTTCACATCCTTGAAGCAAAAAGATCCGAGAGCCTTTCCTCCGAAGCAATGGGAAGTGTGTGATTGCTACACCGATAGTATTAGGACTGAAGAAACACATGAGAGATTCAAGAACCTCTCTGATGATGAACAGTATAACCTATCGTTCAGGATCACTGCTAAGTGCATGACGGATACTGGATATGCTAAAATGCCGAAGCCAATATGACATAACATACATAACTTTATTCATTGTTATTATATGTGTGATCCTATCATTACTCATGAACATCTACATCTTCCGTAAGATGAAGGAGTTGCAGTATGAGATGTGGACTACACAATCCTTAGTGAGGACTACCACACTAGACTTAAAGTTGGATCATAAACATTGTTACTCCCAAGAGAGGACGAATGAAACAACCGAGCAAGCAGATATACTTCGACCTTGAGACTGATGGTCTCTTAGATGAAGTAACCAAGATTCACTGTCTCATCTACAAATGTGATGGTGAACATCATGTGATATACGAGAAGGATATACCTGAGGCACTCTTGTTCCTCAAGGATCATCATCTCATTGGACACAACATCTTAGGGTTTGACTTCCGTGTCTTAGATAAACTCTATGGATTTGTTCCAGTCTCGTATACCGATACCTTGATCCTATCGAGACTCACCTTTCCTGACCTACGTGCTCAAGACTTTGATAAACGTGGGATGGATTCAAAGATGTACGGATCACATGCTCTCAAGGCATGGGGTCATCGTCTATCTTATCTCAAGGGTGACTATGGTGAACACGAAGGAGCATGGGATGAGCTAACTCCTGAGATGATCGAGTACTGCAAACGTGATGTGGACTTGACTCAGAAGTTACATGAACATCTTCTCAAGTACGAGAAGCATACCTCATCTGACTCTATCGAGTTAGAGCATCAAGTCTCCAAGATCTGTTACGAACAGGAGACCTTTGGTTTTCCTTTCGATGTTCCTAAAGCACTAGAGTTGTACAAGTTACTGTACAGTAGGAAGAACGAACTCCATGAGGAACTACTCAAGGCATTTGGTTCTTGGGTTGTGGATGAAGGAGAACGAAAGAAAGGACTCTACCATAAGATCAAGATCGTAGAGTTCAATCCTCAGTCTCGTCATCACATCTCCAAGAGACTCAAGGATATACATGGTTGGAAACCTACGGAGTTTACTCCGAGTGGTGAACCCAAGGTAGACGAGAAGATCTTGGATGGACTCAAGTACCCAGAAGCAAAACTAATGAGTGAGTACTTGATGATCTCCAAGAGGATAGGACAACTCTCAGAAGGTAATGAAGCATGGTTGAAACTAGAGAAGAACGGAAGACTCCATGGGTCAGTTAACTGTATGGGGTCAGTCACAAGTCGTTGCTCTCATACGCATCCGAACCTCGCTCAAGTTCCGAGCACTAAAGCACCCTTTGGGAAGCACTGTCGAGAACTTTTTACGACAGATCCAGGATTTTCCCTTCTGGGTGTTGATGTCTCTGGTCTTGAACTGCGGTGCTTGGCTCACTATATGGCTCGTTATGACGATGGTGCATACGGCAAGATCCTACTTGAGGGTGATATTCATACTGCCAATCAAGAAGCTGCTGGACTTGCTACAAGAGACCAAGCGAAGACTTACATATACGGCTTCTTGTATGGTGCAGGAGACCAGAAGATCGGTCAGATCATTGGTAAAGGGGCATCGCACGGAAAAGCCTTGAAGGAGAAGTTCCTCAGGAAGATCCCTGCGTTACGTAAGTTACGTGAACAGGTCCAGAATAAAGCAAATGATCATGGATTTGTACGTGGCTTAGATGGTAGACGAGTACCTGTTAGATCCGCACACGCATCACTCAATACATTATTACAGAGTGCAGGTGCAATAATCTGTAAGCGGTGGGTTGTCATGCTACACGATATGTTGGAAGCAGAAGGATACTCGTATGGTCAGGACTATGCACAGGTAGCCTTTGTGCATGATGAAGTACAACTCATGGTAAAGGATGAACATGTCGATAGTATCGGACGAATCGCAGTGGAAGCAATTAAGTTTTCTGGAGAGTATTACGGATTCAGAATCCCTCTCACAGGAGAGTACAGAGTTGGAAGAAATTGGGCAGACACCCACTAACATTCATAAATCAAAACTATTCTTAGGACAAGCAGGAGAACATCTAGTTTGCTACTTGTTTGGTATGTGGCAATACAAGATACTTCAACCTGTTCATGCCCATAGTGTTTATGATTTAGTTGTTGAAAGAGATGGTGTGTTTAAAAAACTACAGGTAAAGACCAAACCTATTGGAGAATCAAAGCAACTTAATTTTGTTAAGAACATCAACTATAGTTGTGGTAAAAAGCAATTCGTTGAGTATAACGAAGAAGACTTTGATTATCTATGTGCCTGTAAGTTTCCTTATGTGTATGTAATCCCATTCAACAAGATAAAATCAAAAACAAGTGTGACTTTTTCACACTATCCTGAATACAAATACGACCTCAACGATCCTAAAACCTACGAGTACAGACCTATATGACAACTAGACTCCTCATAGATGCAGACATCGCAATCTACAAAGCGACTACTGCTAACGAAGTACCGATCAATTGGGAAGGTGATCTCTGGACTCTCCATTGTGACTTAGCGAAGGTCAAATGTGACATCGATGACTTCGTTGAGAACATCAAGGAGCAAACTAAAGCTGATGAGGTAACCATGTGTATCTCACATCAGAACAACTTTAGGAAGTTACTCAACCCTGAATACAAAGCGAACCGAAAGGCTACTCGCAAACCTATGTGTTTCGTTCCTGCTAAGGAGTACGTGATGAAGAACTATCACTACGAGATACAACCTTGGCTCGAAGCAGATGATGTCATAGGTATCCTCGCAACCTACGACAATGGAGAAGAACGCATTGTTGTGAGTGAGGATAAAGATCTCTTGACCATTCCTGGTATGCACTGGGATATCAAGAATCAAACCTTATGGGAGCAAGATAAAGACACTGCTGACTATCTCTTCTATAAACAAGCCTTAACTGGTGACTCGGTAGATAACTACCAAGGTTGTCCAGGTATCGGCCCGAAGAAAGCAGAGAAGATCTTGGATGAGTGTGAAAACTTTGGGTTTGAACCAAAGCATGTCTGGAAAGCGATTGTTACGGCTTATGAAAACGCAGGATTGAATGAAGACGATGCGTTACTTCAAGCACGTATGGCGAGAATCTTAAGACATGGCGAATACGTTATGAGTGAACCTATCTATTGGAGTCCTGAGAATGAATGATAATGAATTTGAAAATCCTAAACACTACACCGATGGGTTTGGTATTCAACCCTTGGATTATATAATCGAAAACGAAATGGATTTCCTAGAAGGGAACATAATTAAATACGTATCTAGATACCCACATAAAGGTGGGCTTAATGATTTGTACAAAGCACAGGTTTATCTTAATCGCTTAATCGTAAGGGAGCAAGCCAATGAGTAGTCTACCTACACAATATCAAGAGTACATTCACTTATCACGTTACTCTAGGTGGGACTATGAAAAAGGTAGAAGAGAAACCTGGGGTGAAACTGTAGCACGATACTTTGATTTCTTTATTCAACATCTCAAGTCTAGTAATGGATATACATTACAAGGTGATGAAGTAAAGGAACTAGAAGATGCAGTATTCGCACTAGAGATAATGCCTAGTATGCGTTGCTTGATGACTGCTGGTCCTGCTTTAGAGAAAGAGAACATCGCAGGATATAACTGTAGTTATTTACCCATCGATTCACCGAGGGCATTTGATGAACTCCTCTATGTCCTCATGAATGGTACTGGAGTAGGCTTCTCGGTAGAAGAGAAGTACACCTCTCAGTTACCTTTTGTTCCTAGTGAACTACATCCTACTGATACTTGTATTGATGTACGTGATAGTAAACTAGGGTGGGCTAAGGCATTTAGGGAACTCATTAGTCTCCTGTATGCAGGTCTCATTCCTACGTGGGACTTAAGCAAAGTACGTAAAGCAGGAGCAGTACTAAAAACTTTTGGAGGGAGAGCAAGTGGACCTGATCCCCTTAACCAACTATTTCTTTTCACTTGTAAACTATTTGAGAATGCGAAAGGACGAAGACTCAGACCCATCGAATGTCACGACATTGTTACAAAGACAGCAGAAGTCGTGGTGGTTGGTGGTGTTCGTAGGTCTGCTCTTATTAGCCTCAGTGATCTTGGGGATGAGCAGATGCGAAATGCTAAATCAGGAAGATGGTGGGAAGAACACCCACATAGAGCACTCGCAAACAACAGTGCCAATTATCACTCCAAACCTGACACGGGAACCTTCCTTAGAGAATGGGCTTCCCTATACGAGAGCAGAAGTGGAGAACGTGGAATCTATTCATCGTTTAATGCAAGAAAACAAGTCGAAAGATTTACCCATAGAAGTCTTCGAGATGACTTCGGGACGAATCCATGTTCTGAAATAATCCTAAGACCTAGAGAGTTCTGTAACTTATCCGAGGTAGTCATACGTGCTTCAGATAAGAAGAAGGATATCTTAAGGAAAGTTAAATTAGCCACTATCTTAGGTACATGGCAGAGCACCTTGACTAACTTTAAGTACCTACCTAAAACTTGGAAATCTAACTGTGAAGAGGAGAGGTTACTCGGTGTGTCCTTGACAGGAATCATGGATAACAAGATTACTGCTTTTCCTGGACCAGACTTCTTAGAAGAAATGAGGAGTGTAGCGAGAAAGACGAATGAAGAATGGGCTGAGAAACTTAAGATTTATCCGAGTGCTGCGATCACTTGTATCAAACCTTCGGGCACAGTTTCACAACTTTGTGATTCTGCTAGTGGCATTCATACTCGTCATAGTGATTACTATATACGCACTGTCAGAGGTGACAATAAAGACCCGATCACACAACTCATGAAAGACCAAGGTGTTCCTAATGAACCTGATGTGATGAAACCAGATCAGACTACAGTGTTCTCATTTCCTATCAAGTCTCCTGAATCTAGTGTCAAGAGAAACGATTGGAATGCCTTTGAACAGTTAGATCAGTGGTTGATCTATCAAGACCACTGGTGTGAACACAAACCTTCCGTAACGATCTCAGTCAAAGAAGACGAGTGGACTGCGGTAGGAGCATGGGTTCATGACAACTTCGATAGCATTAGTGGTATCTCTTTCTTACCTCACTCTGATCATGTGTACCAACAGGCACCATATCAAGAATGTACTAAAGAAGAGTATCAAGAGTTACTAGAGAAGATGCCTGAGATCGACTGGACTAAGTTATCTGAATACGAAAAAGAGGACTACACTACGTCCTCGCAAGAACTCGCTTGCACGGCTAATTCGTGTGAAATCATATGAAATGGACATAATAGGTAGAAATGGCTTTTACACTCGGAGAAACAATCTCAAAAGAACTAGTAGACAAGCTAAAACAAAAGTACCCTAATCAACTACCGAGCACTATAGTAGAGAAAGAACAGTTGGCTTATACCTTAGGTCAACAATCGGTAGTCAACTACATAGAGGATTTATATAACAACCATGTGTCTGCCAAAGATGCCTGATCCTCCTAAGATGCCTGAGATACCTGAACTTGCTCCTCCTCCTAGTCCAATGTACAAAGACCCAGATCCTCCTGAGTTAGCATTGGCACCAGAGGCGAGAGAAAAGACTCCTAAAGAGTCTATGAAAAAAAGAAGAAAAGGTTTCTCTCAGTTTAGAGTTAGGAACCCAGGATTAGTAATTAAAAACAAAAAATAAAATATGTTTAGTGATGTATCCGTACACCCTATTGATTCACATGAGGTGTACAAAGAGGTTATGGAAGCAGCTAGTACGGATAAATCTGGACCTTACATGCCAACTCATTACGTTGAGAAAGGTGGTGAGATCATAGGTGCTTTTTGTACACAGAGTCCAACAGTCTACTGGTGGATGCACAGTCAAAAGGCTTCAAGAAAAGACTCATTATTAGCATTCCAATCATTAGATACTTTAATGAATACACTACAAGTATCAGAATATGTAATTCCATGTGAACTTGAGTCTCCATATTACAAACTTTTAAAACAAAAATTACCTGATATTGGAGGAGGAGATTGGAATATATTCAGGAGAAACTTATAATATGTGTGGAAGTTCAAGACCTGAAGAAGGTATAAGTCATGCTATAAATGAAGTTACTAAACCTATAACTATGTCTTCAATCAATGCTAAAGACCTAAGTAGAAGTGATTTAGGTAAGGGTTTAAGCTACTCAAAAGATGTCTTAGATCATCATTTAAACCCTTCAGGAAAAGGTTTAGGGGGGCAAATAGGTGAAGGTATGCGTAGAATAAACGAAGGCTTAAGCCACAATCTAGAACAGTTTGGTAAAGGCTTACATACCTTAGTTCACGGAGAAGGTGATTCAGGAGATAGTGACACAGGTGGTGTAACTCGGAGAGATAGTTCAGCTTTTGCTCAGAGTAAAAAACCGAGGAAGAAGAAGAAAGGTTTACTAGCACTCCAAACTCCCTCTGCTAAAGCAGCTAGGTTTAGAGCAGGTAAACGTAGGTTTCGTGTGAGACCTACTGGTAAAACTGGTGTAAGCACTGGAACAAAATCATCAGGTGTTTCAGTACCTAAAGGTTAAACAATATGGTAGATAAAGTAGAAGTTAATGAGAACCAAGATATACCTTCAGGTTCTATAAAGAGCAGGTATAACTTAGGTTACGCAGAAAGAAACCCATTTTTAGAACGTGCTAGGGAAGCAGCAGAGATTACTATCCCATCACTTCTACCTCGTGAAGGACATAGTTCTGCTAACTTCTTTCGTCAACCATTCCAGAGTGTAGGTGCTAGAGGAGTCAACAACCTAGCATCTAAACTACTCTTAGCACTTTTACCTCCTAACTCACCATTCTTTAGGTTAACAATAGATGACTTTGACCTAGAGAACCTAGTGGGACCAAACCAGAGAGGTGCAGTAGAAGAAGGGTTAGCACGTATTGAACGATCTGCTATGGGAGAGATCGAAGCTAAAGCAATACGAGTGCCTGTCTTTGAAGCACTTAAGCACCTTATCGTTACTGGTAATGCTCTCGTGTATATGCCTAAAGATGGTGGTATGCGTGTGTTTCGTTTAGATCGCTACGTGGTCAAACGTGATGCAATGGGGAATGTCTTAGAGATTATTACAGTAGAATCCTTGAGTCCCTTAATGTTACCTGAGGAGGTACGATCCAAAATTACTACACCCAACGAAGACTACGGACAAAAGAACTACGATCTATACACCTGTGTCAAGAAGACAGAATCAGGATGGGAAGTAAGACAAGAGGTAGAAGGTCAAGAAATAGAAAGTTCCTACGGCACATACGAGGAGGACAAGAATCCATTTATACCCTTGAGGTTTACGAGGATTGATTCTGAGGACTATGGAAGAGGGTTTGTTGAGGAATACATAGGTGACCTAAAGAGTTTAGAAGCATTGACTAGATCCATTGTAGAGGGATCAGCGAGTGCTGCTAAGGTGCTCTTTATGGTGAGACCTAATGGTACCACAAAACTCAGATCATTAGCAGAGTCTCCTAATGGAGCTATTGTACAAGGTGCTGCTGAAGATGTATCAGTACTTCAAGTCAATAAATTCAATGACTTTCGTGTAGCACAAGATGTAGCGAGGCAAATCCAAGAACGTCTATCATTTGCATTCTTACTCAACTCCGCAGTACAGAGACAAGCAGAGAGGGTAACCGCAGAAGAGATACGATTTGCAGCCCAAGAACTAGAGATGGCATTAGGTGGTGTTTACTCCGTGTTATCTCAAGAGTTCCAGGTTCCCTTGGTTAACCTCTTACTCAATCGTTTAGAACAACAAAAAAAGATGCCTAAGTTTCCTAAAGACTCTCTTAAACCACAGATTGTCACAGGCATCGAAGCGTTAGGTCGAGGACAAGACCTTAACAAACTAGCGACATTCTTACAGTACTTGCAACCCTTGGGACCACAGGTATTGGGACAGGAGTTAAATGTCACTGATTATCTTGATCGTCTTGGGGCATCTCTTGGCATTGATACTAATGGACTTATCAAATCCCAAGAACAAAAACAACAAGAGATGATGCAAGCACAACAAGCACAACAAGCTCAAATGCAATCTCAGATGATGAGTAAAATGGCAGAAGGTGCCGTTAGAAATCCTGAGATTGTTAA
>CEVG01097475.1_pt1 | contig 18430 bp, 26 predicted proteins | sample 356511 | NCBI WGS metagenome assembly CEVG01 (sample SAMEA2623426, study PRJEB7988) | marine metagenome | biome: marine biome (ENVO:00000447); feature: surface water layer (ENVO:00002042); material: "saline water (ENVO:00002010), including plankton (ENVO:xxxxxxxx)" | depth 5 m | reverse complement strand
AGAGATTCCATTTTTACCAGGTGAGGTAGTCCCAATGCCACGGGGAGGACATCGAAGAGATTTTATTATGCGATAATAAATATAGAGACCCTACGGGGTCTCTTTTTTTATGTCTAAATACAAGAAAGATACTGTAAGCAAATGGCGACGCCCTGGTATGACACTCAACTAAAGAACAGGAACTACCTGTCACCTATTGGGTTTAGGTTGGGTATTAGGAAAGCACCTAAGGTATCATATCTCTGTCAAGAGGTGTCAATTCCCACAATGGAGTTGGGAGTTGTCGAACTCAATTACCGTGGATATGCTGCTGTACCTACTGAAGGTAATATCAAGTTCGGTGATTTCCGTGTTGAATTCTTGGTTGATGAGAACCTAGAAAACTATTTGGAATTGCATGACTGGATGGTAGGACTTGGAGTTCCTACATCTCAAGATGAGCGCGATAACTTCATGAAGCAAATGAGTGACACGAAGTATCCTGAGTTCGCGAACATCGAAGAGTTCTCTGATGCTACTCTATCAGTTCTAAACAATAACAATCAAACTAACTTCCAAGTTAGATTCTATGATATGTTCCCAGTGGCACTAGATCCAATGACATTCGATGTCACTGCTGGAGACAATAACTATTTTACTGTAGGTGCGACTTTTAGATATAACTTCTATGAGTTCTTATTCCCAGGAGACGAGGGGTATACAGGATGATAAAATTCCAACACACTTGGGGCGGTAAAGATACTTGGTATACCAAAGCAAAGATGTGGGCACGGAATCAAAAGTACCCATGGAACCAAATCTATAAAGCTATCATTGAGTGGGTTTGGGAAAAATGGGTTGCAGGCAAAGTGCAATTAGAAATGGCATCTGTCGATAAGCAGGCAGAAGAACTAGTAAAACAATGGGAAGAAGAAGATGATGAACCAAGATGGAAACTGGAGGAACGACTATCTGACGTTGATGGGCTCCCAACTCTCAGCATATCAAGTACAATTGTTGAAAGAGGGACCGACGAGTCTAGCTCAATCGTGGGCACTACAGGCAATGAAGAGGGACTACACGATCAAGTGGGGGAAGACAAAATAGAGAAAGCATGGTATGATGTATATGATGATTGGAACGATGCCGTTCTAGGATGGGAGTATGAATCTAGAAAAAATTCAGGAACTGTGGGAGAAGGACAGCAAGATTGATCGTTCTCTACTATGTGATGAATCGTTGAGGTGTCCGCAGTTGCATCAACGATACATGGAATTGTACAACACTTTCTTTTTGATGAAGAAAGAGACGGAAGCAAAGATCAAAACACTTCGACGTGACAAGTGGTTGTATTACAAAGGCAGAGCATCTGCAGAGATCTATAAAAATATGCCGTTTGACCTCAAACTCACTACGAGAGAAGAGATTGACATGTTCATTGAGGCAGACGAGGAGTACCAGAAGACTGTTCTAAAAGTAGACTACATAGAGCAGACTCTTTCATTTCTAGACAGCGTTCTGCGGCAAATCAATAACCGCACTTATCAAATCAAGAACGCTATTGAGTGGGAGAAATTTCAGAATGGATTATGAGATACGGTGAACCTTACATCATTATGGACGTACCTCCAATCACTTGGAGTAAAATCAAACAACGTCTAGATGTTTTGCCAACTGAACCTGCTAAGTTAGGTAGGAAAGCAGTTTGGCAAGATAAGACCGAAGAGTATTTGTCAACCAATCGCGATTCTCGTGTAGGTTGGATTCGTGATGATGATGTCCTCAACTTGTTCTTTGACATGGCAGAGGAAGCAAATAAGGTATGTGGTTGGAACTTAGGTATTGATTACCTAGAACCAATGCAATACACCATTTATAATGAGGATGGTCACTACGACTGGCACGTTGATCAGTTTGAACAACCCAACGCTGAGAATCAAGTGCGTAAAATATCTTGCACATGCTGGGTCAACGATGAATATAAAGGTGGTGAATTCGATCTAGAGATTTACAATCCAAATACAAATCCTAGATATAAATCCTTTGTGGCAAAACCAGGTAAGGTTATCTTTTTTCTTTCTGATCAGTTTCATAGAGTGCGTCCGATTACATCAGGCGTACGAAAGTCGTTAGTAGGATGGTTCTCAGGTCCGCCGTATGTCTAATTTGGTCATCAGAAAAAAGAATGAAGTATATCTACAAGTTGAAACAGAACCACATGTGCATTATGAACTCTCAGAGTTCTTCTGCTTTGAGGTAGAACAAGCGAAGTTCATGCAACGCCAGCAACGTTACAAACGTTGGGATGGTAAGATCCGCTTATACTCCCCTGGTACTGGGGAAATTTATGTGGGTCTGATCGATTATCTAATTGACTGGGCGTACGAGCATGGTCACACGGTAACGTATCAGGAGTCGGAATGGTTTGGTCATCCGTACGATGAGAATGAACTAGTGACGCCAGAGGCAGTGGTTGGTTTCGTAAAGTCCCTTCGATTGCCCCATCGCGTAAGAGATTATCAGTACCGTGGTATCTATGAAGCTCTAAGATATAACAGGCGGTTACTGTTATCACCAACAGCATCAGGAAAGTCTTTGATGATCTATGCATTGGTACGATACCACCTCAATATGGATAGGAATATTCTAATCGTAGTACCTACTACGTCTCTGGTCGAGCAGATGTATAAAGATTTTGAGGAATATGGATGGATGGCGTCCAAATATTGCCACAAAATATATGCGGGGGCAGAAAAATACACGGACCATGATGTAATAATCACCACTTGGCAGTCTGTGTACAAGGAACCGCGTAAGTGGTTTGACAGGTTTGACGTAGTGATCGGTGACGAGGCGCACCTTTTCAAGTCGAAATCTCTCACGACCCTTATGACTAAACTTCATTCGTGCAAACACCGTGTTGGATTTACTGGTACGCTTGATGGTAGTAACACCAACCAACTTGTACTGGAGGGATTGTTTGGTAAGTGTACTCAGGTTACCAAGACTAAAGACCTGATGAAAGCAGGGCACGTTGCCAAACTAAAGGTAAGAGTCCTTGTGTTTGAACATCCCGTACAGAACTTTGCATCATATCAGGACGAGATTGACTGGATTGTAGAAAACCCCAGGCGTAATAACTTCATCCGTAATCTAGCGAAAGACCTAGAAGGCAATACTCTAATACTCTTCAACTATGTAGAGCGCCACGGAGAACCACTTTTTGAGTTGATAAATAATAGCGTGGACAAACCAGTTCACTTTGTACATGGAGGTGTTGATGTAGGAGATCGCGAAGCAATTCGTGAGATTACGGAGAAGAGTAATAACTCTATCATCGTTGCATCCTACGGAACATTCTCAACAGGTATCAATATTCGTAATCTACATAATGTAATCTTTGCCTCTCCGTCGAAGTCCAGAGTTCGCAACCTACAATCTATTGGTCGTGTACTACGGAAAGGTGAAAACAAGTCGCAAGCAATACTATACGATCTCGCTGACGATACTTCCAAGGGAGCATCTAGGCGTAATTACACCCTCAATCATCTGATCGAAAGAGTCAAGGTGTATAACGAGGAAAAATTTGATTATGAAATTCTGAACGTAAAGATCAAGTAAAACTATGCTCAACTATGTAAGACATGATGAAGAGTTTCACTGTAGCATACGTCTAAACTACGGTGCAGAGATTATTGGTCTGTGTCTAGTATCACTAGATGAAGAGACTGGTAAACATATTGTATATGTACAAAATCCTGTTGAAGTCAATGTAATGATACAGGAAAGACCTGATGGCAAAACAGTTAGAGGATTAGGTTTCTCTCGCTGGTGCGCCTTCTCAGATGAAGAATTTTATATACTTGATGGTGACCAGATCCTTACTATGTCAGCACTCGGTAAGGAAATGATAGGAATGTATGAAGGTTACCTCATATCAGAAGAAGAGGAAAAGATCAAAGACGTTGACCTAGCGAAGAACGCGACCCCCGCTGACAAGATCAAAGGGAGTGTAGGTAAGATTGAGGACGCCCGCAAAAGATTTGAGCGTATGTTCAAAGATAAAGCCTAAAGTGCCCTTTGAACCCCACAGTGTTAGTCTATAGGGAAATGCAGAGGTTGTCAACCCCCCTGTTCTGTGCTATACTATGTGTGTTGATTCAATCACCGTATGCTTACTACGCCTGTGAAACGAAAGAAAGAACATTATGTTGATAACAAGAAGTTCTTAGCTGCCCTTGTAAAGTACAGGGACCAGAAGGAGATCAATGAGATTCAAGGTAAACCTAAACCTCGTGTAGATAATTACATTGGAGATTGCTTTCTAAAGATTGCAACTCACCTCTCATATCGTCCTAACTTCATCAACTACATGTATAAGGATGACATGATCTGCGATGGAGTAGAGAACTGTATCCAATACATCGATAACTTCGACCCTAAGAAATCTAACAATCCATTTGCATACTTTACGCAAATTATCTACTATGCATTTCTACGCCGTATCCAAAAGGAAAAGCGTCAACTAGACATCAAAGATAAAATTATCGAGAAGTCTGGGTTTGATGATATTGCATCAGTGGATGAGACTGATCCGTCATACCACCAGATCAAGTCCCGTATTGAAATGCGAATGAATTACTGATGAAGATTCTTCTTATCACAGATCAACACTTCGGTGTTCGTAATGACAACCAAGCATACATTGAAATGTACCGCCAGTTCTATGGCGATCTTGTAATCCCTTTCATCAAAGAGAGTGGAATTGACACTGTTATTTGTCTAGGTGATACGTTTGATAAACGTAAGAGCATCAACTTCAATTCGCTGGAAGCAGCGAAAGATATGTGGTTTGATCCTCTTCGCGAACTTGGCGTGACAATGCACATGCTAGTCGGGAACCATGACATCTATTACAAGAACACTCTACGAATCAACGCCCCAAGTGAGTTACTTGGAGAATACGACAACATCAGGGTATACACAGAACCTAGTGTTGTTGAGTTTGATAGTTGCGATATTCTTCTTTTGCCTTGGATATGTGATGGAAACCGAGAAGGATCCATCCGTGCTATCTCAGAAACTGATGCTGCTGTCTGCATGGGGCATCTTGAGCTTGATGGGTTTGAAGCTCACCCTGGTGCTTATATGAAGGGTGGTATGGACAAGAAGACCTTGAGTAAATTCAAGAAAGTCTTCTCAGGTCATTTCCACATGAAGTCCAGTAAGGGCAATGTAACCTATCTTGGCAATCCATATCAACTCTATTGGAATGATTATGGATGCAAGCGTGGATTCCATGTGTTTGATACTAACACCATGAGAACTACGTTCTATCGTAATCCTAATGATATGTTCCGAAAGATCTATTACAAGGATGGTGACATCCGTATGGATAAGGAAGATAGCATCAAAGGTAAGTACGTCAAACTTATCGTAGAAGAAAAAAATAACCACGCTGCATTTGACGAGTTCCTTCGTCAAGTACAGGATGAGGGTCCTGCCGATTTGAATGTCATCGAAAACCTAGGTGTAGAACTAGAAGAGGGTGTTGAGGTACTGGAAACCGAAGATACTCTTACTCTGTTAGAGACCTACATAGATGAAGCAAAAGAAAATATAAAGGCAGACCACGAGTCTATCAAAAAACTGATAAAATCACTGTACATCGAAGCGTGCGAAATCTAATGTGGATACTTGTGGCACCCCAGAGCGGCGGAGTCTACGCTGCCAAAGACATGCTGGGCAAGAAAGTTGTTCAGTTGTTTGAGGAAGAAGACGACGCTGTAAGATATCACGGGTTGCTAGAAGCAGAAGACTTCAAAGATGTCCTCACAGTGGAAGAAGTTGAACTACCACAGGTAGTTGCCAACTGCAACAAATACGGTTATAGTTACACCATTATCAAGAAAGACGATCTCGTTATTCCTCCCCCATGATTTTATTTGAAAAGATTCGTTGGAAGAACTTCCTGTCTACTGGTAACCAGTTCACAGAGTTCGATCTGATGGAATGTCCGTCTACCCTAATAATTGGGAGGAACGGTGCTGGAAAGTCAACAATTCTAGACGCATTATGTTTCGGTCTCTTCAACAAACCGTTTCGTAAGATAAATAAATCGCAACTAATCAACACTGTAAACGAAAAAGAATGTGTCGTTGAAGTAGAATTCAGCGTCTCTATGAGTCACTATAGGGTGGTCCGTGGGATCAAACCTAACACATTTGAAGTATACAAAGATGGAAGATTACTCGATCAGGACGCAGCAGCTAAAGATACTCAAAAGTATCTTGAACAGCAAGTCCTCAAACTCAACTATAAGTCTTTTACACAAGTCGTCATCCTGGGAAGCTCAACATTTGTACCGTTCATGCAGCTCCCAGCATCACATCGAAGGGAAGTAATTGAAGACCTGTTAGACATTGGTATCTTCTCTAACATGAACACTGTCCTGAAAGACCGTGTGAGCACCCTGAACCAACGTAAGACTGACTGTGATCATATGCTAAAGTTAGCATCTGAGAAGGTTAGTATGCAGGAGCGCAACATCTTGAATCTTTCAAACGCGATGGAAAATCGTGTTGATGAGAAGAAGCAGAAAGTTCAGGATAATACTAACAGCATCCTAGAACTACAACGTAGATTACAAAAACTCAAAGACGAGATTAGTACCAAGGAAGATAACCAAGGTGCTAGGGTCGATCTGTCTGGACGCATCGATAAACTCAAGACCATGCGTGCTAAGGTATCGCAGAAGCGTAGCACAGTTGGCAAAGAATTCAAGTTCCTTACAGACAATAGCACCTGCCCTACATGCTCTCAGGAGATTGCACAAGATTTCAAACAGCATAGGATGACAGAACTCGATGCTAAAGAGATTGAGTTCACTAATGCTATCAATCAAATGAACGACGCTATCAAAGATAGTGTAGATCAACTTGGTGAGATGGAAGAGAAGTCTAAAGAACTTGCTACACTTCGCAGCAACTTGAATACTCACGAGCGTGATATCGTAAGGTTTGAGTTTGAAAATCTAGATCTCAATAAACAGATTGTTGATCTTCAAACTAATCAACCTAATATCGAGAAGGAAAGAAGTATCTTACAGGAACTACAAGAGGCATACAATACTCAAAGTTCTGACTGTGCTAGTATTAGTAAAGAGTACGATGAGTATAGGATTGTATCTAACCTCTTGAAAGATTCTGGTATCAAGAGTAGAATCATCAGGAAGTACATTCCTGTGTTCAATACACTTATCAATAAGTACCTACATAGCATGGACTTCTATGTCAACTTCACTATTGATGAGAACTTTGATGAGAGAATCAAATCACGTTTCCGTGATGACTTCTCCTACTCTTCGTTCTCTGAAGGTGAGAAGCAGAAGATTGACTTGGCACTATTGTTCACTTGGCGAGAGATCGCACGAATGAAGAACAGTGTATCCACCAATCTTTTGATCCTTGATGAAGTCTTCGACTCCTCGCTTGACGAGGGCGGTACACAAGAACTCATGAAGATCTTGCGTAATCTGGGAAATGATGCTAACATATTCGTCATCTCCCACAAGGGAGAAATCCTAGTCGATAAGTTCCTGAAGACTGCTATCTTTGAGAAAGTCAATGACTTTTCCAAAATGCGTTATGATGGATGACAGTTTCTAGGGGACTTCGGTCCCCGCTACGGGGTGTAGCTCAGTTTGGTAGAGCAGGCGCTTTGGGAGCGTCAGGCCGTAGGTTCAAATCCTATCGCCCCGATTCCGTGTGAAGGAAGTGTAAGGAGTGTTTCGACACTCCTTTTTTCTGCAATAAAATATTACAATTGTATAACATGATACATTTTGTATGTTACATTCCAAATTTGGGGTTTATCAATATAAGTAATAATAGAATTGAGAAAGGAGAAATGATTCCAAACTGGTCTACATGATGCTGTTCGCTTATGGAGATCGTCATGCGAAACTTACTATCACGCAGTCAACTGGATGAATGGCGTCATTTTGAAAATACTATAGATGAGCTCAACATTGAGTTAGATAGAGTCAATGACTACTATGAATGTCTGATTGAATGCGATGACTCCCAGTCTACTTGCAAAAGGATTTGCAGGAGGATTCTTATGGAAGTATGACCTTTATTACGGGGAGGGCTTGACGCCCTCCTTTTTTATGCTATACTAGTGGAAACACGTTATCCCCATGTACAAACCTTACTCCCCAGAGTGGCATAGGTATCGCTACCTCAAAGAAGCCATCGACAAATACTTGGATGACTACGTTGATAATGATGTTATCATGAGAGACATCCTAAATATAGTGTGTGATAGACAAGAAGCAGCACATGCTGAGTATCACAGACTAGAGGATCTAGAACAAAAACTGCGGGAGTAATTATGCTATCTACTGCTTACCGACTCCGACTAGAGTCCATTTGCAGATGTATCGCTAACAACGAACAAGTCCCCCTAGAGGACATGATCTGGGCAGAGAAACTTGCGAAAGCACATACTCTTGCTAGAGATTGGTTGAACAAAGCACGTCGCCAATCTAATGGTATAGAAGAAGGCAGTATCGACGATTTTATGAATAGGATGGGACTAGGAGACCCCGACCCATCCAATCATAGAACGGGGTTTGAAGGTGCTGATGAAATTGTAGACTGGTTCCAGCGGGACAAACCCGATGACTGGAGACAGAGAGATTAGTGTCACATGGGTTGACTATTTGATCCATGGCACGCTATAATAGGATCATACGCGACACAGAACACTTCATGAAAGCAGTCAACACAGAGGTAAAAGGCAATCTTGCCCGTCTCCTCGCGACTGAAAACCTGCATGTAGAACACCGTAAGATCTCTACAGCATACTTTGATGTGCAACGCCGAGTGCTTGCACTTCCTATCTGGAAGGATGTAACTGGAGATGTCTATGACCTCCTGGTAGGTCATGAAGTAGGACATGCTCTGTATACTCCTAACCAATCCTTTGGCGATGCTCCTAAGGATTTTGTAAACGTTCTGGAAGACGCTCGTATTGAACGTAAGATGAAGGTCACTTATCCTGGTCTTCGTAAGTCTTTCTTCAAAGGATATCGTGAACTAAATGACAGAGATTTCTTTGCCATCCGTGGCGTTGATTTGTCTGAAATGAATTTGATCGATCGTATCAACCTGTATTTCAAAGTAGGAAATGACATCCCCTTCAAAGAAGAGGAGAAGGTTTGGATCCAACGTGCAGAGAACACTGTTACGTTTGAAGATGTTGTCACGCTTGCTGAAGAACTTCATGAGTATATCAAAAAGCAGCAAGAACCTGCTCCTGAGATGCCTGAGATGGATCTTCCTGAAGACACTAAGGACCCTACAGGCGACCCAGGAGGTTCTGGAGAGGGTGGCGACCCATCCGAAGATTCAGAACCTAGTAGTGATGATAGCACTGACAGGACTGATAGTGGAGACGATAAGGATGTTGATCCTGATCTAGATACACCCTCCTATCAAGAACAGTTCGGTGATGCAGATCCAACTGAGTCTCTCACTAATCAAGCATTCGAGCGTTCTCAGCAAGATCTGATTGATGATAATGCAAAGGAGTGGATCTATCTTGATCTTCCTAAGTTTGATTTGAAAAGTATTGTTGTTGAAAGCGACAAGATTCTAGAAGTCCTCCGCAATCATTTCTATCATATTGCAGAGGAGCGTGTATACTCTCGTGAGAAATCGTTCTCTGCATTCAAAAAGTATAAGAAAGATTCTAACCCTTCTGTAAACTATCTCGTCAAGCAGTTCGAGATGAAGAAGTCCGCTGATGAATATAAGCGTGCTACAACTGCTAAGAGTGGTGTTCTTGATACCAATTCTCTATACAAATATAAACTTACTGATGACATCTTCAAGAAAGTCACTACAGTAACTGAGGGTAAGAACCACGGTCTAGTATTCCAACTTGACTGGTCTGGATCTATGTCCAATTGTTTGATGGATACTCTCCGTCAACTGTATAATCTTATCTGGTTCTGCAAGAAAGCACAGATTCCTTTTGAAGTCTATGCATTCCAATCGACTGGATATAACTCCCTGTCACCTTGGCACCCTACTGCTCAACAGAAAGAGATCAACACCATTTATATCGGTGATGACTTCCATCTGCTCAAGTTGTTTCATTCTAAAATGAAGCAGAAAGATCTTGATGAGATGATGATGCTTGTGTGGGCACAATGCTATGGTATGGCAAACAATTACTACACCGCACATGGTTACTCTCCACACTTGACACTTGGTGGTACACCTCTTGCTGAAGCAGTTATCTGCACTCGTGAGATTGTAACTAAGTTCAAGAGAGCAAACAATGTACAGAAAGTCAATGTAATTTGTCTGTCTGATGGTGAAGCAAACCCCATGGGATATGTTGTGGAGAAACGATACAACTATCATCAGGAAGAATATTGGGCATCTGGTCTAATGTGTCACCGTCTTGATAAAGTATTCATTCTTCGTGATCCCGTCACTAAATATCAACGTAAGATCAATCAATCCCCATATACTACCACGAAGGAAATTGTATCCTTCTTCCGTGAGATCACTGACTACAACTGGATTGGGTTCCGTCTCTGCAATAAGCGTGAGGCAATGTGTATGATCTCAGATATTGACCAAGGTGACTATGCCAAGTCTTGGCAGAAAGATAAGTTCGTTGAGGTAAAAGATCTACTAGGATTCTCTGTCCAGTACATCATACCTAACCGTAATATCGGAACAGGTACTGAAGATCTTGAAGTCAAAGCAAAGAACGAGGTTGCCACAAAAGCAGAACTCCAACGTGCATTCAAAAAGCACATGGGTTCTAAGATGACAAACAAAACAATTCTAAACAAATTCGTAGAAGTTATCGCATGAACACAGCAGTTATCTACTCTAATGGTAGTCAAGAATGTGAACGAGTCGCCTCCCTGCTTAGATCGCTGGGGGGCGAATTTTTAGAATATAAATTGAATAAGCATTTTACACAGAAAGCATTTGAAACTGAGTTCGGTTTGGAAGCAACGTATCCACAAGTTGCTATCGGTTCTCAGCACGTTGGAAATCTAAAAGAAACTTTACAATACTGTAAGAATAATGGATTGTTCACTTGAGAGACTGGCACAATAGCTTGCACAACGCTATGATCCGTGCTATACTATGATCATACAATACAAAACAATCCATGGCATTTGAGGCACACCCCCTGACCACTGACCAGATCATCGAGTGGGTGAAGGTCAATGTTGGAAGTGATGAGTTTACTTCTGACCACTTGAAAAAAATCTCTCTTGAGTTCGGTCTCGATACTCAGTCTGTCCGTAAGCGTGTTGCTCACTTGCGTGTGAAGACAGGTGTTTACAATGTCAATTGTTCTGCACCTGTTTCTAAGAAGTCTAAGAAAAAGACTACTAAGAAACCTGCAATTGCACCAGCACCTGCTGTTACTCCTGTTAGTCCTGTAACTAATTCTGAGCATCTCGTACCTTCCAAAGATGATACCTACGTCCCTTTTGGTAACTTCAACGATGTCAAGAAGATTATTCGTTCTAGTAAGTTCTACCCTGTTTTCATTACTGGTCTGTCTGGCAACGGTAAAACTTATTCCGTTGATCAAGCATGTGCTCAACTAGATCGTGAGTTGATTCGTGTAAACATTACTATTGAAACTGATGAAGACGATCTTCTCGGAGGTTTCCGTCTTATTGACGGTAATACTGTTTGGCACAACGGTCCTGTTGTTGAAGCATTGCAGCGAGGAGCAGTTCTTCTCTTGGATGAAATCGACCTTGCCAGTAACAAGATCCTATGTTTGCAATCCATCCTTGAAGGTAAGGGAGTCTTTCTCAAGAAGATCGGCAAGTGGGTTGCTCCAGCAGCAGGATTCAACGTACTAGCAACTGCTAACACTAAAGGTAAAGGTTCTGATGATGGTCGTTTCATCGGCACCAACGTATTGAATGAAGCATTCCTTGAGAGGTTCCCTGTAACCTTGGAGCAAGAATATCCTTCTGCTACCATTGAAACTAAGATCCTTACTAACAACGGATGCGATAATAAGTTTGCTGAGAACCTTGTCAAGTGGGCAGGTATTATCCGCAAGACATTCTACGATGGTGGTGTTGATGAAGTTATCACCACTCGTCGTCTTGTACACATCGCTGAAGCATCTGCTATCTTCACTGATCGCTTGAAGTCTATTGAGGTGTGTGTCAATCGTTTCGATGATGACACTAAGAATTCCTTCCTGGATCTCTACACTAAGATTGACGCGGGAGAAGAAACCGAGTATACTGGTGACAATGCTAACATCCTTTGCGACAACGACTGATGAAGTACAATGAAGACGAACTCCTGAAGGAGTTGCGAGACTACATCGCAGGTACTTACAATCAGCACTATGCAACTGACAAGATTCAGACGCTAGACCTGATTGATGCCTGTGGTGATGCAGAAGCATTCTGTAGATCTAACATTCTAAAGTATGCTTCTCGATATGATAAGAAGGGCACTGCCCGACGTGATATCATCAAAATTCTACATTATGGTTTGCTGCTACTTCACTTCAGCGACCAATCTGCAAAACGTGAGGACTACCCTAACCGATGACAATTCTTTCAAAGCGCACTCAATCTATCCTTCGGAACTTTTCCAATATCAACAATTCTATTGTTATCAAACCTGGTAGTTCCCTTCGGACTCTGAGTGTCAACAAAAATATTCTTGCTGTAGCAAAGGTCCCTGAGACTTTCGAGCAGCAGATTTCTATCTATGACTTGGCATCTTTCATTGGTGGACTTGATCTATTTGTGAATGGTGCTGAACTTCGCCCCGAATCTAACTACGTTCAAATCGTAGATGCTAACGACGCTCGTCGTCAAACCCGTTTTTATTATGCCGACCCTGACATCATTGTTCAACCACCTGACAAAAACCTCGACCTTCCCTCCGTTGATGTTACTTTTGACATCGCTGGTGCTGACTTCGAGAATCTGATCAAGGCAGCACGTCTTTATCGTGTCCCTGATTGCTGTGTGTTTGGTGCTGATGGTAAGGTAACTATGTGTGTTACCGACAAGAAGAATGAAACTTCAAATACATTTGCTGTAGAAGTTGGCACAACCGACAAAGACTTCTGTCATTGTTTCAAAGTTGAGAATCTCAATCTTCTGATTAGTGACTATACTGTACAAATCAGTTCTAGCAAAGTTGCTAAGTTCACTGCTTCAGATCTTGAGTATTGGATTGCACTTGAACCTTGAGTAAGTTTGCACTCCAAGGTTACGAATATCTTCCTGGTCTCTTAGATGATCAGGAAGCAGTTCAACTTGAGAGAGAACTAGATAGCATCTTTTATGAGATGCCTATGGAATATGATCCTGGTCGTGGTCTGATCAAGATGGTATACAAACCACCATGTGCTCAGACAATACATGACAGAGTTCAATACTTTCTTACGAGATGGTTGAGAACTGATCTACTTCCAACGTATTGGTTTTGTACCCAATACTATAACAAGTCTTACATGGCAGCACATAAAGATCGTGATGCATGTGAGATTTCTGTTAGTCTGAATATACAACAGACAGAACCCTGGAAACTACGACTGCGTGATCGCTTCGGAAAGAAGAGAGCGTTTGACACACCACCTGGTGATGGTGTATTGTATGCAGGGTGTGATATCGAACACTGGCGTACACCGTACAAAGGTCATCGATACACTCAACTATTCCTTCATTATGTAAAAGCAAATGGAACTCGAACAGAACAGCAAGGGGATGCGTTCAACTCAGATTGCTGAGTTTGATTATCAGAATCGTGAGTGTGGTACTTGCAGTATGTGCTGTCAAGGATATTTGTATGGCGAAGCATACAATGCTCCATTCTTTCCCAATCATCCATGCCACTATTGGGATCCTGAAGGTGGTACACGGGGTTGTGGTGGGTGCTCTATCCACCAAGATCGCCCTGCTATCTGCGTGCAGTTCAACTGCCTCTGGAAACAGACTAAGCAGATGCCTATGTGGATGAAACCAAATAACAGTAAGGTCCTTGTATATACTCGTGAGTGGAAAGATTCTACTGGTGAGTTCCTGAGACCTGGTGAGTCCTTGCAATGGATTTCTGCTGTTGAGTGTGGTCAGCAGATGGACTCTAACGTATTGTCTTGGTTGATCCAGCAGGCACGTTACTCTAACTGGAACCTGCACTACCAACTGAAAGGTCAAGATCACTATCTTGGATCTGAACAGTTCCACCAATTCGTTGATTCGTCTAAAGAACTACAACAGGACATTCTGTACAATGGACAACAAAACCCCATCAAGTAGTCTGACGCCAGTCCTAATGTTTCTAGGCGTTATCGCTGCTACCCTGTCAGTTATTGTCGCAGGGTATTTCCATGGTAAAATGAATGTAGGTGCCGTCTGGCACAACTTGAATAACTTTCACTAAATTATGAATGACTTCCTCTGGGTTGAAAAGTATCGTCCTCAGACGATTGAAGAATGTATCCTTCCTGAAGAGACTAAGCAAATCTTTCAAGGATTTGTTGAGCAAGGTGAGATTCCTAATCTTCTTCTTAGCGGGAACGCTGGTGTTGGCAAGACTACGATTGCAAAAGCGTTATGCCACATGCTGGGCACCGATTATATTCTTATCAACGGATCTGATGAAGGTCGCTTTCTGGATACGATCCGTGATAAAGCAAAGTCTTTCGCGAGCACGCTCTCGCTGACCTCTGAGGCACGCCACAAGGTCATCATCATTGATGAGGCAGATAACACCACCCCTGACGTACAACTACTTCTGAGGGCATCTATTGAGGAGTTCCAGAAGAACTGTAGGTTCATCTTCACTTGCAACTTCAAGAACAAGATTATCGAACCTCTTCATTCTCGTACCACAGTTGTAGATTTCAATATCTCTGGTAAGACAAAGCAGGTATTGTGTGGTCAGTTCATGAAGCGTTGTCAACACATTCTTGAAGAGAATGAGGTTGAGTATGAACCGAAGGTAGTCGCAGAACTTATCATGAAGTTCTTCCCTGACTTCCGTCGTACTCTCAATGAACTGCAACGATACTCTGCCACTGGTAAGATTGATACTGGTATCATGGCAGTGTGTAGTGACGCTACCTTTGATTCATTGGTTGTGTCTATGAAGGAAAAGAAGTTCACTGATGTGAAGAAGTGGGTAGAACAAAACCTTGATAACTCACCTGCACAGATTATGCGTGGGTTGTATGATAGAATGTATAATATTTTGAACAAGCAAAGCATTGGTGCTGCCGTGTTGATTATTGCTGAGTATCAATATAAGTCTGCCTTTGTTGCAGATCAGGAGATCAATCTTCTCGCTTGTCTGACACAACTTATGATGGAGTGTGAATTCGTATGATTGCCCTAAAGACCCCTCTACGCTATCCTGGTGGTAAGTCTCGTGCTACTAAGAAGATGGCACAGTTCTTTCCTGACATGACTGGTATCAGAGAGTTTCGTGAACCCTTTGTTGGTGGTGGTTCTGTAGCACTCTACATGACACAGATGTATCCTGACATGACTATCTGGGTCAATGATCTATATGAACCTCTGATCAATTTCTGGAAGGTTCTGCAGACAGACGGTCAGAAGATGCGTGATCAACTGGTTCAACTCAAGATTCGCCACCCAGATCCTACGTCAGCGAAGGTTTTGTTTTCAGATGCAAAGGAGTATCTTGCACATCACACAAAACCTGATCCACTTCAGAGTGCTATCAGTTTCTATATTGTGAACAAGTGTTCGTTCTCTGGTCTTACTGAGTCATCTTCTTTCAGTAAGCAGGCATCAGACTCTAACTTCTCGATGCGTGGTATTGATAAACTGCCATACTACCAGCAACTCATTCGCAACTGGAAGATTACTAACTACACATATCGAAGTGTAATGGGTAAGGGTGAAGATATTTTCATCTACCTTGATCCTCCGTATGATATCAAAGATAATCTGTACGGTAAGAATGGTAAGATGCATTCTAAGTTCAACCACGATCACTTCGCGATAGATTGTGATGCCTATCGACATTCAGTAAAAATGATGGTATCATATAATTCTAGTCAACTCGTCCTGGATCGTTTCAAAGATTGGAATGCACAGACGTTTGATTTGACCTATACTATGCGTAGTGTTGGCGACTACATGAAGGAGCAGCACGAGCGTAAGGAATTACTCCTGTTGAATTACTAATGAACATTTTTGTTACTGATCCCGATCCTATCAAGTCTGCTCAGGTATTACCCGACAAGCACATTGTCAAGATGCCACTAGAAACCTGTCAGATGTTATCTATCGTAGGTTCTAAGAAATGGGGTCGTGGTTTTGGTGAACTACCTAAGTTAGATGGAACACCATACAAGACAGAGAAGGGTGCATTTCGTAATCACCCTTGCACTATCTGGGCACAAGATAACTGGTCGTGGTTGATCCGTCACGGTCTAGCATTGTGCGAAGAGTATACACACAGGTATGGTAAGGTTCACAGTTGCGAATCTACTCTCCTACATGCAGAGAAGATCTTTCGTTTCCAATACATCAGGTCTACCAGAGAGTTCTCTGAGGACTTTGTATTTGCAGGACCAGATGAATTCAAGTATGATACCACCATTGACATCTTCACTGCATACAAAAGATACATTGCATCTAAACCTTGGGTCAAAGATAACTATTTGCGTAGACCCGAACGCAAACCAGAATGGGTATAATGTGGAGAATATGGGCAAAAGCACTAGGTGAGAAGTACGGACGAACAGACAGAGAGGCAGATAGTATTGCTGTAATACGCACCTTTATTTTTATTTCTTACTTGGTTACCAACCTTTTTATTATTAGCGGAGTGATCCGTCATTGGAACTATGGCATTCGATCAGAACTATCCACTCAAGGATTATCTAAACACGATCAATCTAACGAAGAAGAATCTAATGGAACAGGGGGATCCCCTCTGGGAGAAAAAGTATCCAGCGTTCATTGTCAATAAGTGTTTATCACATCATCTCGATACAGTAATGTATGCTAACGAGATGAATATGGCACCTGATCTTGACAATCGCTTGCAATATGATTTTTTTATAAATACGGTTAGACCCAGGAAGAGATTCTCTCCTTGGGGTAAGAAGGAAAAAGTCACGGACCTTGATATTGTAAAACAATACTATGGGTATTCAAATCAGAAGGCACTAGATGCACTTCGCATTTTGACTTCCGAACAACTTGAATTTATAAAATCGAAATTGGATACAGGTGGAAAATGAGTGAAACTGAAGTTCTCTGGAATAAGTCCGACATGATTGAAGTTACTCTGGGTGAACCAGATGACTTCCTCAAAGTTCGTGAGACTCTGACTAGGATAGGTGTTGCTTCTAGGAAGGAACGCAAACTATATCAGAGTTGTCATATCCTTCATAAGAAGGGACAGTATTATATTGTTCACTTCAAGGAATTATTTGCTCTAGACGGAAAGAAAGCGAATATTACAGAGAACGACATCCAACGTCGTAATCGTATTATTCAACTTCTATCTGACTGGGGTCTGGTGAAAATTGTATCTCCAGATTCAGTTCAAAATCTCGCTCCTCTGAGTCAAATAAAAGTGATTTCATATAAGGATAAGGGAGATTGGCAACTTGAGTCGAAGTATAACATCGGCAAAAAGAGGCAACCAGAAAATGACAACAACACCCCCAACACCTGAAGAGAAAGATAACGATGAAGACAAGAGTGAAGTTCTTGGTAATCTAGTAAAGGTAGTGGTACTCATCTGGAGTGCTTCTCTTCTTACATTCAGTTACGTTAGACTTCCAAACGGTCAAAAGATTTTAGATTTCGATCCCACATTTATCGCCTCGGTCTTTAGTGGATCCTTAGCTGCGTTCGGATTGAGTCCAGCAAAGAATGGATCTGCACCTAAAAAGGCACCTGAGATCAAGAGAAAGGAAGAAACAGAACCTAGGGTATAATCATGACTTCTAAACTAAAGTGGATTGCAATAGGTCTTGGGGGACTCGTAGGAGTCTCCCATATTGGTTTGCTAGGATATGTTCTTAGACCTACACCTCAGGTACAGGAACCTCCTACTATTCAAATTCCAAACGGTCCATACTCTTCCTATAGGTTGAAGGCAACAAAGGAAGGATATGAGATTGAGTATCGTGCCAATGATCCTAGAGTGATGGAGTCTGAAAAGTCTTTGAATCTTGACCGTGAAAAGAAAGGACTCTTTGGCGGTACAGACGAGAAGAGAACAGAGTATCGTCGTGATCAATATACCATGGACGGTTATCGTAACATGGGAGGCGCGGCAGACACCACCGAGGGAAAGTTGAGTGCAAAAGACGTGGAGTGTTTAGTGGCGGACGCTGGAGCACGGTCACAAGGTGCAATGGCAGGTAGTGC
>CEVG01017018.1_pt1 | contig 18517 bp, 7 predicted proteins | sample 356511 | NCBI WGS metagenome assembly CEVG01 (sample SAMEA2623426, study PRJEB7988) | marine metagenome | biome: marine biome (ENVO:00000447); feature: surface water layer (ENVO:00002042); material: "saline water (ENVO:00002010), including plankton (ENVO:xxxxxxxx)" | depth 5 m | reverse complement strand
TAACTACCCTAACCTACAGAGGTGACAAAACGCGAGCTCTATTTCATTCTCATAAAAAAATTACCGGATATATTTTTCGCCTCTATAGGGTTTTCACACCTTAGGGGTGTTTTTTATCTGCCTATATACTAAGGAAAGAGAATAAACATTACAATATTCATAGGTTTATGACAAAAAATTCTTATCCAAAAATCTACAGCATCTATGCAGGTGATCAATGTATTGCCTCGGATGTACCTGAAGAGGAGTTCGAGTCCTTGTGGCAAACTGTTCGTGGTATGGTAGGTTTGATGCAGACTTCTTATTCTGAAGAAGATCTACGTTATGAAGAATGGATTGATCAACCTATGGATGAAGTTAAAAATGATCCAACTGCTCAGCAATTACTTAAGCGGATGGAAGAAGAGAAGGCAGCAGAAGATATTAAAAGACAATTATCTTGATTCTGTATATTGACTACTCTATTATTCTCTGTTAGAATTTGAACTGAAACCTACCAAGAACTATGGCAAAAGGATTTACTGTAAAGACTGTCCCGCCCAAAAAGGCAAAACCAAAACAGGAATGGGACTACCCTGCAATTATGGAAAGAATGCGTGGTAAGACCATTGTGATGTGTCTGCCAGGTCGAGGGTGTTCTTACATCTTTATGAAGAACTTCCTGCAACTGTGTTTTGATCTTGTTCAGAACGGTTGTGCAATTCAGATTTCTCAGGACTATTCGTCTATGGTTAACTTTGCACGTTGCAAGGTTCTTGGTGCGAATGTTCTGCGTGGACCCAAGCAGATTCCTTGGGATGGTAAGATGCAATATGATTACCAACTGTGGATTGACTCAGATATCGTGTTCGATACTGGTAAGTTCTGGCAACTCTGCGATCTGGCAAACCCCGCACCAGACGAAGAGACAGGTGAAGTCGAAGAGAAGGAGATTGTTTGTGGATGGTATCTCACAGAAGACGGTCATACTTCCTCTGTTGCTCACTGGCTCGATGAAGATGAATTCCGCAAGAACGGCGGTGTGATGAACCATGAGACCATTGAAACCCTCACAAAGCGTAAGAAACCCTTCACATGCGACTATACTGGTTTTGGATGGGTACTGATCAAGAAGGGCGTCTTTGAGAACCTGGAGTATCCTTGGTTCGCTCCTAAGATGCAAGTCTTTGAATCTGGTGCAGTCCAAGACATGTGTGGTGAGGACGTATCATTCTGTCTCGATGCTATCGAAGCAGGATTTAAGATCTGGTGTGACCCCCGCGTTCGTGTTGGTCACGAAAAAACTCGTATTATCTGATTCGGAGATTTAATTATGGCAATGATGAAAGGTGGATCTTATATCCCCGGTAAACCGAAAAAAACTCGCCAAGGCAACTCGAAAAATACGCTTTTCTCGGCATCATCGAGAAATAACAAGAAGAAAAAATATAGAGGACAAGGCAAATAAACAGATATGAGGGTGAGTCAATCACCCTCTTTTTTTGTGAATAAATAACCTTATTAAAGTGCGTTTCTATACATATGCCTCTGCAAAGAGTCAGTCAAGGATTTAAAGATATATCGATGTCATTCGGAATGAATCCATTGACGGATGATCTTGTAGCACTTAAAAATATCAATGCGATTAATCGATCGATAAGGAACATTGTTCTTACAATACCAGGTGAGGTTCCTTTTAATCCGACTTTTGGTTCTCATATCGGTGCATCCTTATTTGAAAATATGGATGAATTCTCGGCAAGAGAAATTAAAAATGAAATTATGATGTCGATTCGAAATTATGAACCAAGGGTTAATCTCAATGAGGTAATCGTAAGACCCAACTTTGATGCTAATACTTTTGATGTCATAGTTAAATATGATGTAATTGGTATTGCGGCTCCATCGCAAACATTAGAATTTGCTCTCGTATCAGCAAGATAAATGACACTTCAAAACTTTACTTCACTAGATTTTGATCAAATAAAAGCACTTCTGATTGAATACATACGATCAGATCCAAACTTTACTGATTATGATTTTGAAGGATCTAACCTAAGTTCAATCATTAATTTGATGGCATATAACACATATGTCTCATCTTATAATGCAAACATGCTTGCGAATGAGGTATTTCTTGAGTCTGCCACACTTAGAGAAAATGTAGTTGCACTTGCACGATCGATTGGTTATACACCAAGATCAAGAAGAGCAGCAAGAGCAACTGTAAGTTTCTTTGTCAATTGTGATGGTATTACTCCTAAACCTACATCATTAACACTGCAAAAGGGAATTGTTGCAGCATCTACAGGAAACTTTGCAGGACAGAGTTTTGTCTTCTCATTACCAGAAGATACAACAGTTTCCGTTGTAAATGGTGTAGCATCCTTCGATGAATTAGAGATATATGAAGGCAATCGTATTAGACAGGAATATACTTTTGACACAACAGACCCAAATCAACGCTTTATTATCGATAATGTCGGAGTTGATACTGATACTTTAGTCATAAGAGTTAAAGATTCTGCAGCATCTAACACATGGGTCTATTATCATCGTAAAGAAGACCTCTTTGGATTGAATAGTGAGTCCAAAATCTTCTTCTTACAGGAAATTGAAGACGAAAGATACGAAATTACCTTTGGTGATGGCGTTTTTGGTAAGCAATTACAGGAAGGTAACATCATTGAAGCGGTTTATATCACCTCAAGTGGCGATAGTGCCAATGGAGTGAACGGTTTTGCCTTCAGTGGACGCCTTGTATACGTTAGAAATGGCATTGAATATGTCGTTTCATCGGGAATTTCGGTTGTAAACACTGATCTTAGTGCTGCTGGAGGAGATTCAATCGAATCTATTGAGTCAATTCGTCAATTTGCACCTAAAATCTACGCTTCACAGAACAGAGCACTCACGGCAACCGACTATGAAGTGCTAATTCCGACAAAAATCTACCCAGAAACCGAATCTATCTCCGTTTTTGGCGGAGAAGACCTAGTTCCACCTCAATATGGTAAGGTTTTTATCAGCATTAAACCCAAATTTGGTGATTTTCTGCCAAATTTGATCAAACAGAACATTACTAGGGAGTTAAAGAGGTATTCCGTAGCAGGAATCGTCCCAGAAATCCTTGATTTGAAGTATCTTTACCTTGAAACTGAGTCTCAGGTATATTATAACACAAATCAAGCGGCAAATGCGGCAGAACTTTCGTCAATTGTTCGTGGAAATATCGAAAAATATGCAGATTCGACGGAATTGAACAGATATGGCGCAAGATTTAAGTATAGTAAGTTCCAAAAAATCATTGATGACAGTAATCAGGCAATAACATCCAATATTACAAAGGTTAGGATGAGAAGGGATCTTCGTGTCCTGTTAAATACTTTTGCGGAATATCAAATTGGTTTTGGAAATGAATTTTATATCGGCAATTTGACTGGATACAACATTAAATCCACTGCATTTAGAGTTAGAGGAATTACTGGTGATGTTTATCTGTCCGATATCCCAGATTCGGATAGATTGAACGGTTCTATCTTCTTATTCAGTGTTCCTTCCCCAAATTCTAATTCTGTAACCATCAGAAGAAGAAATGTTGGAAGAATTGATTATAAGAGTGGCATTATCACCTTAAGTGCTATAAACATCCAATCTGGTAAAGAAAAGGATGGTCAACAGATGATAGAGATTTCCGCAGTTCCTCAATCTAATGATGTGGTTGGTTTTCAAGATCTCTATTTGCAATTAGATGTTTCTAATAGCACTGTCGAAATGGTATCGGACAATATTGCATCTGGTCTCGATGTTTCGGGATCGAGTTATATTGTATCTTCTAGCTACACCAATGGGAATTTAGTAAGAGTATAAAGAATGACAAGCAACAGAATTAAATTCAATCAAATCGTAGCCGATCAGTTCCCTACGTATATCAGAGAAGAGTTTCCAGCCGTACAGGAATTCTTTACTAAGTATTACTTGTCTCAAGAATATCCAGGTGGAGTTCTGGATATTTTAAACAATATCGACAAATATTCCAAGATTGAAGAAATCTCTGATCGCTATGTCGATGATGCGGAACTGACGCAGCCTGTAGGAATCTTTGATACGGAAATTAATGTTGCATCGACAAAAGGTTTCCCTGATAACTACGGATTGATCAAAATTGATGATGAATTAATTCTGTATACAGAAAAAACAAAAATTCAATTTAAGGGTTGTGTTAGAGGTTTTCTAGGAATCACCTCATATGACAATCCAGTTAATATTGAGAATTTTATTTTTTCTGACTCAACTCAAGTAAAGCACGAATTAACATATAGTCCACAAGGAGTTGGACTCAAAAGAGTAACAAACTTAAGTTCCCTTTTCTTAAAAGAATTTTTCAATAGAGCAAAATATAGACTTGCTCCTGGTTTTGAGAATAGAGAACTATTTTCTGGTTTAGATGAAGCGACCAGTAAAGAAATTGCTGTCAAACCATCACGCTTCATAAAGCAGATAAAAGACTTTTATAAAACAAGAGGAACAGACGAATCTTTTAAAATTCTGTTCAAAGCTCTTTATGGCGAAAACGCTGAGGTAGTTAGACCCAGAGAATTTTTATTCAGACCATCTGATTCTCAATTCCAAGTTACAAGAGACTTTGTTGTAACACCCATCAGTGGAAATCCTTCTGAGTTGGAGAGAAATACTCTTCAACAAGATGCTTATAAAAATATAACCAAAGCATATGCTCCTGTTGCTAAGGTAGAAAAGATCACTACAGGTCTTACTACCTCAAACTATTGGAAGATTAGTATTGATGCTGACTATAATAGAGATATTTTAGTAGAAGGATCTATCTATGGCAATTTTACTGCACATGCCAAGACAAAAACAATAGGAAGTATTTCTAAGGATTCCAGTTCTATTGATGTTGATTCGACTGTAGGATTCCCTCAAGATGGAGAATTGTATGTCACTTATTCTAATGGGACTGTTGGTGTCGTATCCTATACTGACAAATCATTAACTCAATTTTCTGGTTGCACAAATGTAACCGAAACAATTAAAGATGCAGAGACCATCTTTATCAACAGTTTTGCATATGGATATTCAAATGTAGATCAATCTCTCATCAAAGTAAGGATTACTCCTGTATTAGAAAACCCCACAGAAAGTCAAGATAACCACTATTATGAAAGTGGTGAATTGATTGACATCAAATCTTTGGGTGAAGATAAAAAGAATAAAGAAGTTTGGATTGTAAACTCTTGCCCAACGTATAATGTAAAGAGTCTTTCTTTAACAGACTCTCAGCAAAAATTATATTCCTTTTCTACTTTCGATGAAATCTTATTGAAAGTTGGAGATACTGTTTCAGTTGAAGACACCACTGGAAGCACTACTGATGCAGAAGTATTCGATATCACATCTTCAAACACTCTGACATTAAGAGCGGATAGTCTCTTAGATGTGAACAAAAAGTATACTTTCACTAAAAAACTATCCAAAGTTAATGCGACTTATTTTACTGGTATAGATGATCTCAATTCAAACGTAGACAATCTGTATACCGATGGAGTTAATACTCTTGTTGCGTCTTCGTCTTTACCAACTTATAAAAATCAACCTCTTAATGCACCATCGAGAAAAATTGAATTCTCTGGAACTTTCCCACCTGTAGGAGTTGGTTCGACTAATGTATATAATATTTCTCCCCTTAAGGATCACGGTCTATACACTGGAGATGCAGTTTTCTATTCTTTCCCAATAAAAGAAGAATATGATATTTTCTCTGGAAATACAGTAACCACATTCCCAGAAGGAAATCTAGGCACTAATTATGAAAAAGGTCTTTACTTCGTCAAGAGAATTGATGAAAACAATGTCCAATTTGCAAAAGGAAGATCTGATCTTTATCATGGGAATTTTGTAAGTACACCAACCCCAGTAACAATCACAGGGCAGGTTATTGATCTTTACAAGTTCAAAGATAAAACATTATCATCCCAAAAACTTATCAGAGAAATTGCTCCACCAGAAAAAGATGGAGTTTCATATAAAACAATTCCAGGATCTAAAACAGGAATATTTGCAAATGGTGTAGAACTACAAAATTATAAGTCTACGGATACAGTATACTATGGTCCTATTCAAAAGATTGAGGTGTCTTCTCCTGGAGAAAATTATGACGTTATCAATCCACCAATTCTTCACATCGATGATTCTGTAGGAACTGGTGCTACTGGATATGTTTCTGTTTCTGGATCACTGCAACAAATTGATATTATTTCTCCAGGTTTTAATTATATTGAAACACCAATTATTAGAATTGTTGGAGGAAATGGAAAAGATGCACAGGCAGTTGCTAAATTAAATCAAATAACTCATTCAGTAGACTTCAATTCAACTGTTCTTGCTCAAAGAGTTGGATTAGGCACGACTGTATCTACAATTGGTTTTACCACATACCATAAGTTTACGAATGCAGAGAAGGTTTTATATAAGAATAATGGAGAACAAGTAATCTCTGGTCTTTCCACTAACTCAAACTACTATGTTGGTGTTGTCGATGCATACACAGTAAAGTTGTATCCAACCGAAAACCAAGCAGTTTTGGGAGTTGGAACCGTAACTCTACTTGATTATGGTACAGGAAATCATACACTCGAATCTGTCGCTAAGAAGAATGTAATTTCAAAAATTAATGTAATTTCTAATGGTGAGGGATATACCAATAGAAAATTAACTACTGGAGTCATTGGCATTAACACAGCAGATAATTGCATTACAATTCCAGATCATAAGTTTTCTTCAGGCGAAAAAATTGTATACAATGTAGAAGGAACTACTGTTTTAGGATTAACTCCTAATACAAATTACTATATTGACAAAAAAGACAACAATTCGTTTAGATTATTCCAATCGGGTATCGGATCTGATGGTCAAGTTTATAACACCAAAACATATGCAGATCTGAAAAATGTTGGTGTAGGAACTCATATTTTCAATTATCCAGAAATAGAAGTTATTGTTGAAGGAAAGATTGGAATCTCTTCTCTATCGACAGAAGATTTTAAAGCAAGAGTTCAACCAATTTTTAGAGGTGAAGTACAATCTATCCATCTCTCAAATACTGGAGTAGGTTATGGTTCTTCTGAAATCATAAACTTCAACAGAGAACCTCTGATTGAACTTCAAACTGGAACTGGAGCACAATTGACTCCAATCGTTAACAATGGTCAACTTGTAGAAGTTTTAGTCAATAACAAGGGTTCGGGATACAATGCTCCTCCAGAACTGAGAATAGACGGTGCTGGTATTGGTGCGGTTATAACACCAGTTATAGTTAATGGTGAAATCGAATCTGTAAATATTATTCAAGGTGGAGTCGATTATACTAGAGAAGATACCTTTATCAATGTAATTCCATCTGGACAAGAAGCGAAGTTTTCCACAGTAATAAAAACATGGACAGTCAATAATGTTGTTAGAAACTATGAACTGTTTACTGCTGATGATGGTTTTATTACAAATGGAACTAATTCGGAATATGGACTTCAATATACTCACTTATATGCACCAAGACCTTTAAGAAAAACTCTATTTGGAACAGATTCAAATGGCAATAAAGTATATGGGTCTGCAGATTTAAAAGTTAATAACGGTTTTGAAATCGATTCTTCATATCACTCTCCTATTATTGGATATGCGTATGATGGTAATCCAATTTACGGACCATTTGGATACTCAACTTTAGTTGGAGGCGTAATCAGACAAGTTAAGAGTGGTTATAGACTCAATATTGCAAATGATCGCCCACCATTCCCAGAAGGATTTTTTGCGGAAGATTTTACTTTCTATCCAAGTTCAGATCCTCTTACTCTGGATGAGAATAATGGAAGATATTGTGTTACACCAGAATATCCAAATGGAATATATGCTTATTTTGCAACTCTCAGCGAAACCCCAGACTCTACTGGAATTTACAAGGGATTCAAATCTCCAGTATTCCCATACATCGTAGGAAATTATTACAATAATGTTCCAAACAACTATAACTTCAAATCTTTATCAAATCAAGATCGAGTAGATCTAAATGAGACTGATTATGTAAGAATTACAAGCACCCATAAAATCAAGGGTAATGCAAGTTCTTACAAATATGTCGATATTCCTAATAACCTATCTCAGAAGACTGAAATTAAATTTGCGTCTACTGGTTCTATTGATGGTGTAGGAATTATCACTGGAGGTAGGAATTATAAAGTTGGTGATAGACCGATTATTGATTTTGCTAGAAGTGGTGGATACGGAACTCTGCTTGAGGTTGATAGAGTTTCTGGAAAGGATATCACAAACATTAGTGCTGCTACTAGTTCAATTTCTAATATCGAATTTTTACCTGAGTCGCAAGGAGGATCATTCTTAGCAATTGCCCCAAATCCTCATTATTGGACAAATACAGACCGAGTGGTCATATCTGGTCTAAGCACAACAAACACCCTCCTTGCAGGGGCATATAGGGCAGGTATAGCGACAGATAAGTATGTTCTCACAGTCGGAGTTGATACGTCTGGTGTTACGGGAATAGTAACTTATTTCAACATTTTTGGAAATTTAGATTACCCATCATTGAAAGAAAATGATATTCTTTCAATTGGAACAGAAGAGGTAAAAGTCCTGTCTGTAGATTATGATACTTCAAGAGTTAAAGTTCTTAGAAGTCAAAATGGAACGGTTTCTACCGCCCATACATCTACAACAGTAATAAGACAAAATCAAAGAAAATTCAAGATTAATGTTGGATATAAAACAACATTCAACTACAAAATAAACAAAGAGTTTTATTTCAATCCTGCAGATTCTTTGGCTTTAGGTGTTGGAATTGGAACAACAATAGTATTCTCAAATCCAGGTGCAGGGGACACAAACATATTTGTTCCACAGAGATCAGTTTATCTTCCCAATCATGGTCTCAAAACAGGAGATAGACTTTTATACAACACAAATACCGGAGATCCTATTGAAGTCTCTGTTGGTGGAGTAAGTGCCGATTATACTGTATCTGACCAAGAAACTTTCTATGTTGCTAAAATTAGCAATGATCTGATTGGTATTGCTACCGTTAAAGTAGGTCTTGGATCTACAGGATCTTTTGTTGGTGCTGGTGATAGTATCAGAACATCTTCAACTTTATACTTTACTGGTATTGGAACTGGAGTCTATCATAGTTTCCAAACTCAATATGAAAATGTAGTCACTGGATCTGCAGAGAAGAATGAAGTAACAGTATCTCTTGCAAATACTCATGGTCTTTTCAATGGAGAGACTGTATTTGTTGATGTAAATGTTGGAGGTTCTAAGACTGTTACTGTCAAATACAATGATAAGTCTAGAAGAATCGTAATTGATTCGAAATCCTTTACTTCTTCAGGCGTAAGCACTTCTACTTCTCAGATTAATATTGCTAATCACGGATTTAAAGCAGGCGATAAAGTTTTACATACTGCTACTGTAGATGGTTATGGACCTATCGATGGTGAACTGTATTATGTAATCTTTATTGATGACAATAACATCAAACTGTCTGAAACTAGATCTGGAGCACTGAATTCGATTCCTTCTTATGTTGGAATTACTAGCTCTTATTCTGGAGAGATTGGATTAGTCAATCCACCTATCGAAGCTTATGAAGACTCTACTCTTGTTTTTGATGTTTCTGATTCTTCTTTAAGATTCTTACAACAATCGACCGAATACTCCGCATTTGAAATGTTGTTCCATTCGGACTTATCGTTTGATTCCGTTTTTGAATCATCTGGTACTTCAAATGAGTTTGAAGTTTCTAGAACAGGTGAAATTGGAATATCCTCCAATGCAAAAGTAGAACTAAAGATAAACAAAAATATTCCAAAAGTTCTGTATTATGAATTTTCTCCAACAAATACAAGTATTCTTCCAAATGAAAAAAGTACCATCATAAAAGATGATGGTGTAATTGGATATAATGAAATTATTAGAAATAAGAGTTTATATTCTGGAGAATATACTGCAATTGTCTCCGCAGGAACAAGTTTTAAATATACAATCGATAAATCTCCAGAATCTACTTCATATGACAGATCTTCTTCAGTATTAAATTATTCCACGAACTCTAGAAATGCATATGGACCTGTAAAATCGATTTCGATCAAGAATAAAGGAAACAAATTCACCAAACTTCCAGGGTTGTCCACAACCTTCGACACTGATTTGGGAAGTGATGCGATCATATCTGTTTCTGGTTCTAATATCGGTAAGATTGTATCTAAGAGCATAATCGATATTGGTTATGATTTGCCAACTGATAAGACATTGAGACCAAAGGCAAAATTACCACAAATTTGTGCTGTAGAAACGCTTTCTTCATTGGAGAGAGTTTCTGTAACTTCATTCGGAAGAGGATATACATCTGCTCCACAACTAATTCTCATTGATGGAAGTAGAAAAGAAGTTCTGCCCGAAGCAGATCTCAGATTTGAGTTGGGAAATGTAGGCGTTGAAATTCTGAATAATACATTCGCTCTTTCCCCAATTAATCCAACTATAATACCTATTCATAATTCTAATGGTGTTGGTATTTCTAGTTTAACATTTGATTCAACATCTCAAACTGTTACTGCTACTTTATCTGTTGGATTTAGTACAGCAGAATCGTTCCCATTTGATGTTGGCGATGAAGTTTTTGTTGAAAATGCAAGTGTAACTGGGGCAACTGGTAACATTAAGGGATTCAATTCAAACGAGTATAATTTCAACTTCTTCGAAGTTACGCAGGTATCGAAAAATATCGGTGGAATTGGAATTGTTACTTATAGCATGTCCAATGTTCTGGATGATAACGGTGATGTTGCTGATTTTGACGACGCTAATTCTGCAGTAAGAATTATTCCTCGCAAACATATGCCTGAATTTGATATTGTAGTAAATTCAAATTCTTTTGCTATTGGTGAGGAAGCATCTTTCGGAGATGGATATGAAGGAATTATTGAAGGATACAACCAAGATGCAAATATATTAAAACTGAGATCTCAAAATGAGGTTTCTGTTGGTGATGTCATCACGGCAAAATCCACTAGAACAAAAGCGACTATTAAAGAAGTCAGCAATTATGACGGTTTCTATCAACTTTCCAGTTCTTCAATTAAAAAAGGTGGATGGGAAAATAATGCTGGATTCTTAGGAGATAACTCTACCAGACTCCAAGATAATGATTATTATCAGAACTTCTCATACTCTATTAAGTCAAGAGTTCCATTGGAAACCTGGGATGACGCCGTTAGCACATTAAATCATACGACAGGATTTAAAAAGTTCTCTGATCTTCAGATTGAGTCTAAACTGGGTTATGTCTCTAGTCAGGATATGGCTATCGGTCTTCCTGCTCCAAACGATATTCCAGGAATTCAAATCATTGTAGATTTGATCGGATCAGGAGATCTTAATTGTGTTTATGATTTTGATTTGGTCAAAGAAAACTCCTTTACCATCGACGGTAGAGTCGTATCCGATGAGATAATCTTCCAAAATGCAGTTCTCACAGATTACTCTGAGTCTATTGGTAATAGAGTATTGATTATTGATGATGTTTCCTATCTCTTTAATAGCAATCCAAGACCAACAAGATTTAGTGAAATTGCTAGATTCAATCTTGCTGATGCTAGAGTTAAAAAATTCATCACATATGCAAAAGATATTAGATTTACTGGAGAAAGACAAGTTCTCTTAGTAACTCTTCTCTATGATAATGACAATCTTGCATACATGAACCAATACGGAAGAGTTGAATCTGTTTCCGATCTTGGATCTTTTGACTTCTCTATTTCTGGAACAGAAGGAGTTCTCAACTTCTATCCAGTAAAATATTCTGTAAATGATTATTCGGTTTCCACATTAACAATTGGAATCAATGGTTCGTATGTTGCTGGATTAGGAACAACTACACTCGGAGACGGTGTAAGAATAGTAGGAGCCTCAAAATCGGATACTGTTTCTTCTATTGTAGAAATTCCAAGTTACTACAGTTCTGTCAAAGGAATCGTTGAAGTAACTGGACATAATGGAGAATATGAATACAACGAATTCAACTTGACTCATAATGGAACTGAAATTGAATTCATTGATTATGGTCAATTGTCAAATCATAGTTACGATACTTTCTCTGGAACTGGATTAGGAACTTTCTGGCCATACATTAGTGGTTCCACCTTAAAGGTTGACTTTACATCTAATTTGGGTCTTTCTACAACTGGTTTTGGTGCTACTGTAAATACTTGGTTCGTTGCTCTTGCTGACACAGATTACAGTGGAGTTGGATCAACATCTCTTAGATATGGAAAACTTAAGTCTTCTTATGTCGCTATCTCTTCATCTTCATCACCAACTTCTCACATAGTATCCGATTACATCAATCTGTATGACGGTGGATATTTCTTAGTACAGGCATCTGATCCTGATAGTGGAGATCATCAATTCTCTGAGGTTGTTGCCGTTGATGATGACAATGATGGATTTATTACTGAATTTGCTGTTCTTGAAACAAATCAAAATCTTGGAACAGTTGGAATTGCTAAGACTAATGATATAACCAAGATAACATTTGAACCTGTAGCAGACAGAAACATCCAGGTCAAGGTATTCTCTCATCTTGTCCGTCCTACGAATGATTCTGGAACAGATATTTCATTAGACTTCAACAATTCTAGTGTTAATAGTTTCCAAGGAACGTATGAAGGAACTCTTTCAAATATTAAGAGAGACTTCCCACTGAATCATAACAATCTTCCAATTTTCAGAAGAGAAGTAGATTGCTCATCTTCCACAAATGTTAATGTATCAAATAACAGCATTCAGATCCCAGATCACTACTTTGTATCTGGTGAGGAAGTTCTGTATAGAGTTGCTGGAACTGGTTCTTCTAATGCAATTGAAATTGCAGAAACAAGTTTCGTTGGAGTAGGAACAACTACAAAACTTCCTGGATCCGTTTATATTATTAAACTCAACGAATCTGAGATTCAGTTGGCTAGAACTGCTGCAGAGGCATTGTCATTCGTTCCTACCCCAATTGACATTACTTCAGTCGGTATTGGCACATCTCACAGTTTCACTTCGAAAAAACAAAACTCCAAAGTTGTTGTTGCTATCGATAATGTTATTCAATCTCCAATCGTTTCTACTGCTATTACCGCAAGTTTGGCAAAAGCAGTAACAACTACGGAAAATGTACTTGTATTCTCTGGAATTACATCCTTCTTCGGAACGGATTTGATTCAGATTGATGATGAAATCATGAGAATTCAATCTATTGGTGTTGGCGGAACCTTTAATGTAAGAGTAAGAAGATCTTGGATGGGAACTGGTCTTGCTGGTCATGGAACAGATGCGAAAATTACCAAGATTGGTGGAAACTACAATATCATCGACAGTACGATTAATTTTGTTGATCCTCCATATGGTCAAACACCATTATCCACTTCAACAAATAAGCCATCAGAAAGAGACTGGACTGGCATAACAACTGGTTCCAAGTTCCAAGGAAGATCCTTCATGAGATCTGGTGTACAAGGATCTGATGAGGAATCTTACACCAAGAACTATATCTTTGATGATATTTCCGAAAGTTTTGATGGTCAAACTCGTAAATTTACCCTTACATCAGCGGGTTCGAGTCTGTCTGAGATAGCAGAAAATAATGCTATCATCACTATAAATGATATTTTCCAAGGTCCAGGTCTAACCAGAGATTATACTTTAATTTCTGATGAAACTGTTGGTATTACATCTATTCAGTTCACTGGAACTGCAAGTTCGGTAGGATATGATGTCAATAATGCATCTATTCCTGTTGGTGGCATAATTGTTTCTGTTGGATCCACCTTCGGTTTCGGATTACAAGATCTAGTTTCTGCTGGAGGAACTGCTGTTGTTTCTGCTGCAGGAACAATTGCATCGATCAGTATTGGAAACAGTGGATCTGGTTATAGAGCAGGAATCCAAACAGTTGTAAACGTAGGACTTTATACGTCTTCCACTGGAACTTACAGTATAACCAATATTGGAACAGCAGCAGTTAGCAATGGTCACATCGTCAGTGTTGCCATTACTAATCCAGGAACAGGATATACCAGTTCCAATGTTCCATATGTCGTATTTGATGATCCATTATCTTATTCTGATATTCCTCTCGTATACAGTTCACAGTCAACTCCAGGGGTAGGAACACAGGCGAAGATTAATGTTGTTGTTGGCGCTGCTTCCAGTGTTATTGATTTTGAACTCACTAATCTTGGATATGGATATGGTAATGGAGAAATTCTTACTATTGAAACTGGAGGACTTGCAGGAATTCCAACCGATCCAACCAAACCTTCCAGTGAATTCCAAATAACAATTCAAGAAGTCTTCAATGATAGATTTGCTGGTTGGTCAATTGGACAACTCCAAATAATCGATGATGTATCATCTCAATTTAATGGATCCGATGTTATCTTCCCAATTAGAGTTGCTGGAGATTTGATCTCTATCAGATCTGCTAGAGGTTCTAATATTAATGTTGAAGCAACATTATTGGTATTTGTCAATGATGTTCTCCAAGTTCCAGGAGAAGGTTATTTCTTCCCTGGCGGTAGTTTGATTGAATTCTCTGAACCACCTAAGGCAGGAGATACTGCTAAGATTCTATTCTATAAGGGAAGTGGAGATGTTGACGTTGTTGATAGAGATATCGTCGAAACCGTGAAGGTTGGAGATGATTTGACAATCAATTACAATCCTGATATTGGACAAACTTTAATTTTCCAAGAAGAAGAAAGAACAGTGACACAAATCAAATCTATTGATTTTGTTGGCACAAATCCATACTTCGGACCAGGAAATACTAATAATTCTAAGATGCTTAGACCAGTTACTTGGTGTAAGCAAACTGAAGATAAGATTATTGATGAAAAGGAAGTTGGAAAGGACAGAGATCAATACGAAGCGAATATATTCCCTGCTGCATATGTAACACAAACAGTAGGAACTGGTGTAACAATTGTCTATGTTGATACATTAAGAACTCTGTTTAATGCTGCAAATGAAAATAATGCATCTCTTCTCTTCCAGAAGAAGATCAATATCCTATCTCAGGATTCATGCACTTCTGCCGCTGCTACAGCAACAGTTTCTTCTGCTGGAACTGTAACTTCATTCACAATCAGCGATGGAGGATCTGGATTTGCATCTATTCCTTCCGTAACTCTTTCTAATCCAGTCGGAACTGGATCAACTGCATCTGCTACAGCAACTATTCTCAATGGTTCTGTAGTTTCTATTGCGGTCTCCAATCCTGGATCTGGTTATGCATCAACAAATCCACCAAAAGTTCTTATTCAAGATCAATCATCTGTATTAGAAACAGATGAGGTTCAAAGTTTCAGTGGAGACTATGGAACTATCGTTGGATTTGGTCTTTCTACTACTGGTTTGACCACAAAAGTGATCTTTGATCTCTTCATTCCTACAGATTCGGACTTGAGAGGAACTCACTATGTTTCTTCAGCAAGTACGATCAGTGGAATTAGCACTGGTGACTATTTCGTAGTCAGAGACTCTAATATTGGTCTTGCGGTTACTCACTTTGAAACCAGAAGAACTAACAGCACTAAGATCGGTATTTGCAAGTCTCACTTTGATGGCATATACCAGGTAAATAACTTCCATGTAACATACAAACCTGTTGCTGGAGTTGGTACCGTATCTGTAGTAAGAGTATTCTGCAATGTTGCTGGAATTGGTTCTTCCAGTCTTACAAATATTACGGGAATTGGATCTATTGGACTGGGCGTCACCTCCATTGGTGGAAATATTGATTTTACTCCAGTCGCGATTAGTACCAGTGCCGCAACTTTCGATAGTACTTCGGTTACTTTTGATAGTACATTATATTCCTTTGATAATCAAGGAAATGTATCTTCACTTGATTTTAGTGGTAATGTCTTGGATTCGGCATTCTTCGGAAGATACAGTTGGGGCAAAATTGTTGTTGAAGGAAGAACTTCTACAAACGAATTCAGTGCCTACAACGATAACGGAGTTATCGGAATCAATACTTCTTCTCTGGTTACAAGAGAAAAATACTTGAAATACAAGAACTACATCAATTAATCCTAAATACTTTTAAAATCTTTTGCGATAATGGCAGTACAAGGAATAGGCACAGGATCTAGTCCAAATGATGGTAATGGTGATAGTTTACTAGCGGGTGCTCTAAAAATAAATTCTAATTTTGATGAATTATATACTCTCCTTGGAGATGGGGCTACATTAACTTCTAATGTAGTCAATGAACTTGTTGCGGGAAGCAATGTTTCTCTTTCCGCTACAACGGGAAAAGTTACCATCAATGCAACTGCATCTGCAAGCGCATTAGATTCCGTTTGGAGAACCACAGACGTAGGAATTAATACAGTTTCTAACGTTGGAATTGGAAGCACTGGTCCTGAGTCTGCATTGACCGTTTCTGGAGACGCTAAAGTTTCTGGTGTTGTCACTGCAACTTCTTTTGTTGGAGATTTGACTGGTGATGTGACTGGTGGCGCTTCGCAAGTATTCATCAGCACAACCACCACTAACTCAGTAACTAATACTTCATGGTTAGTTCCTTTTGTGGATGGATCTGGTGGTTCAAATAAACCACTTTATATTACTGGTGCTGGATGGGGTATAAGATGGTTCAATCCATCAAAAGCACTATTCGTTACCAATTCCACTGATGCTGACCAATCTGCCGATCCTGGAGCAGGAAAAGCAATTATTAGACCCAATGATATAACAATTGGAGCAAATGTCAAGATTGATGGAAGTTCTGGAATTATTACCGCAACTACATTAGAAGGCAATGCTACAGGTCTTACTGGAACTCCAGATTTGAATGTTGGAATTGTAACTGGAGTTAGTTTTGTTGGATCTGGTACTGCCCTGACTGGAGTTTCTGTTGGTAGCACTGATTATGTCACTGGTATTGCAATTACCATGGGGACAGGAACCTTCACTGGTAATGTTTCTATTGGAGGAACCACTTCTATTGAAGGTGGTGTAACTTTAGCAACTAATAATGCAACTGTTTCTGGAACTATTGGAACAACTGGAGAAATTAAACAAATTGGTGGAGTTCCATTTTATTATGATGGATCTGACTGGAGAGAGTTTGTTCTTTCTACAGGTGTTAGCACTACTCAAACTGCGGATACCAGTTGGGACAATGTTATCTTAAGATCCACTTATGATACAAACTTCTTTGATTCTAAATTTGAAGTTCATCCAATTAACACGGGAGCTGGTGCTACTAACGTATCCAGTCCTGTCAAAATCGGAACAAAATCATATAGGAATAATGGATCTGCTGGTGCTGGTTTATCCTATGCATATAGATCCGAATATGACTTTTCTGGTCCATGGACAATAGAATTTTGGGTATACTTTGATGCAACACCCGGTCAAGCTGTAAGTCTTGTATCACAATTTTACGAAACTGATACCATTAATAACTGGACATTTGGTTTAGTGCCTATTAGTAATAATGTATATTGGGTGTGGTCTAATGAAGCTGGTGGTGAACTAACTTTAGAAGTAACTGGCAGCACTACCTTTGGTAATGATTGGGTCGAAAACTGGAATCATGTGGCACTTACTAGAGAATCTAGTGATGGCAGCATACACCTTTACTTAAATGGTGTTGAAACCACACGAACTAGTGGAGTTAGTGGTTCTGTTACTGATAATGACATAACAAGCACAAATGGAGCTGGATTATACATTGGAGGTATATTCCGAGATACTATAGAAAGTCGCGCTTATAATAATACTGCTACCGTAGATGCTTTCTTTGATGATCTTAGAATTTCTACTGTATCAAGATACACTTCGGTAGGAATTAGTACAACCACTACATTCAGTCCTTCTACCACTGCTCTTGAAACAACAGGAACACTTACAAGTTCATATACTCCACCTGGAAACAAACGCGGAGTAATTGCTTTAGGAGCAAGTCCAAGTTGGAAAGGAAGTCCTGGTTGCACAGTTTCTCAACAATCTAGTGGAAATTATCGTGTAAGTTTTGCAACTTCATATATTAGTAACCTTGATTATTTGGTCCTGTCACAGGCAGCAGATCAAGGATATGCTTCATATGTCGGCATCGCTAGATCAACTGAACACGTAGATATTTCGGTCAACAAACAGAGTGATGATTCTGCTGTTGATACTGGTTATCTGTCCGTTCAGATTACCAATCTGTAATCCCCAATAAATAACTAAAAAATTTGCAAAATGGCTGCAATAATCACTGATCAGATAAGAATTTTAAATGCTGGTAATTTTGTTTCTGGAGTAACAACCGGAACAGATAGTTACTATACCTGGATTGGACTTCCCAATCCAAGTGACTATAAAAGTGATTGGGACGTAAGTCCCCCTTCACCAAAGGATAACTTTGATGAGGAGAATGCATATTGGGATAATATGATTGCTC
>CEVG01157677.1_pt1 | contig 18647 bp, 20 predicted proteins | sample 356511 | NCBI WGS metagenome assembly CEVG01 (sample SAMEA2623426, study PRJEB7988) | marine metagenome | biome: marine biome (ENVO:00000447); feature: surface water layer (ENVO:00002042); material: "saline water (ENVO:00002010), including plankton (ENVO:xxxxxxxx)" | depth 5 m | reverse complement strand
GTTCACTCCGTTATAAGCAGAGGGCATTAACCAATATGCGATAGTCCCAGTGTTATGACGGTAGTAAAATTAAATCTGGCAGTTGTTTGATACCTGCATGAACCATACGATGGCAGTTAGAACATAAAGGAACGCACTTATCAACTTCGTCCTTTAGTTTATCATACGGTCCTGTCCTTGTCAACCCTGTGATGCTAACGGTTTTGGCGCTGTTGTCTGCATGATGAAGATCCATGCAGCACAATGGATACGATATGTTACAAATAACACAAGGTTTGGATTTGGCATCATCTACCAATTTTTGTCTGTTCGCAGGACCTCTTTGGTTTATTCTTTTTGTTTTACCATGTTTGCGAGCCCATTCACGTTGGTACTCTCTATTCTTGTCCTTGTCTTTGATGGGCATGTAATTTCTCTAGTGCTGCACGTACCTCTGGTGTTTCATCCCACTCCCATATGTTATTATGCTTAGGATTCTTTTTCTCTTGTACAAATGTTTTTTTCACGGTTTCGCTGCTCCTAAGTTTCATAAGTTTTGTTTAGTATGTAGATGACTTCACTACCCCAGACTAGTTTTCCATCTTTCCAACCTTGATCTCTGCTTTTGTAGTGATTACCATTGAACTGTACTGTAGATTTTACCACACCTCCTCGGATAATGCAAGCATCTGTTTTGACGGTTCCATCGTAATAGTCGCCAAGATGATGAAATATCATATCACAGCACTCGGAATGACTTTCCCAGTTAGGAGTCCAGTTCTCCACTATTATAGCACCATTTTCCTCTTTGACACGATGCCATTTATTTCTGTATGGATGATCCTCCCCCATATACTCATACCATTGCTTAGAGGAGAGTTCATACTCTCCAATACGTTCCCACCTGAGTTTGCAATGGGCGTATTTTGCTGGGTTTGATGACGCCTGATTCCAGTTATCATAAAACCCTTCTAGTTTATTACAAAAGTCACTAAGCATTTTAACGTAGGCATTAATATTTGTTTAGGAGTATCTATTTGTCGGTATCAACACAATAAATAATTGCAGAATAAGGGAGGTCAGAGATGTAGCGAAAGCGCCTATATTATGTTCTCAACCAATTCACAGGAGGTCTGTATGCACAACGCTATCAGCAGTAATCAATTAGCAGAGTGGAAACACTTTGATCAAGAACAGAATGCTAGTTACAAACTAGATCAAATTAACGATTATTACAACTGCATGATAGAAGCTCAAACGGACAGATCAGATCAACGAATATGCTTACATATTCTGGAATAAACTTTAAGTAAACATTCACGAAACCACCCGAAAGGGTGGTTTTTTATTAGTCTTCTTCGTCACCGAATGGCCATTCTTTTTCGTATTTTTCTGGATAAATTTCTCTGTTTTGTCTATCCAATTCCTTTTCAAAGTTATCTAAAAATGCTACACGTTGTTCCCAAGTTTGACCACTAGTTGATCCTTTTACTGGATTGATGCATCTTTCATCACCTTGTTCATTACAAACTAATCCTGCAAGATCATGTGGGCAACCTAGTTTTCCTGTAGACCAGTATAGTTGACCACCATACCAGTTTGCCCCACAGTGTGAACACGTTGAGGTAGAGAACTCGTCCATGGATTACTCCTTGATAGTGTCTTATTTATTTCTAAAACGTTCGGCCACGATCATTTCTCGTAGAAAATCCTGTGCGTAACTGTTCACCAACTGCCAGAAAGATTTACTAGCATTACCCTCAATTTCGTCAAACATATACATGTTCAATCTGAAAGCGTAATTTGCTTCAGCAATTAGGTTGTTAATTTCTGACTGATCAAGGTCTAGATTGTCTAGAACTGATCTATAATTAGATTTAAATTCTTTCGCATCCTGTATGAATGGAAATTCATAGAAATTAAGTCCTTTGCCAACGGGAGGTTTAAGAACTCTCTGCACAATCTGTTTAAGAATCTGTCCTCCAGATAAGTCTCCAATATACCTCGTATAGTGGTGAGCAATGAGGAGATAAGGATCTTGTTCTGCTACCTCATTGATCCTAAAACAGTATGTGTTACACGCATCTGTTGGTGTTATTTGATCCTTCCATTGAGGACCATAGTAATATTCTAAGTCGCTTTCAATAGCGTCTTTTCTTTCAAGAGACTCTGATCTGATCTGTTTGACCATTGAATCAGTTGTATCTTGAATCTTTTCTTCCATTGTGCTATAAACAAAATAGAAGTTTGCGAGAAGTTTACGGTACTCCTCTGGGTTAAGTACACCTCTCAAAAAAGAGGCGACAAATTTGGTATTCTCAGCAGCAGAATGAGACTGTTTAGTTCCATCCTTTAACTGCTTTGATATCTCCATATACATGTTAATCGTCTAAGAAAATAATCATATCTTCTGGATCGTCAAGGAAATCACTTTTTGGAACAATTGGTTCATAACGTCCAGTTCTATTTCTATCTAGATAACCATTGATCATGGCATCTACAGATTCACCGAACCATCTATCCATAGAATCTGCCATAGAACGATATCCAGTGCCAACGTAGAGTTGACCTGCAACTACTGCAATAGTAGCGGTTCCCCAAAAAAGATAATAGAATCTAGATTTGACTTGAGCACGTCGCTTTGCCGTTTTCATATCTCTATCTGTCATTTGATTTTCAATATAGCATAAAAAAGGAGGGGTTGCAACCCCTCCTCACGGTTATTTAAGTTTCGCTTCAGAAAACGAACTTAGCACCTAGTTTACCGCCCCAGTCAATGACGGAATCGCCAGAAGCATCTTCACCGTTACTGATGCCTGATACTTCACCGTAGAGAGCGAGATCAGCATTGAGAGGATATGATGCACCTACCTTACCACTGAGTTCAGTTTCGTAGTCGTCGCCAGTCTCAGTATGAGTGATGGCAGGACCGCCTTGAACATAGTAAGATAGACCATTCTCAAGAGCACCTTCGTAGCCAATATGAAGATCTGTAACGGCACCAGAGTATTCGCCGTCTGGGTACGAAGCATTTGCTTCTACGTTCACATAAGGACCAGCAAAAGCGGCACCAGAGAACAGGAGAGGGGTTGCAGCAAGTGCTGCGATTGTTGATTTGATAGACATGTGTTTAAATTAAAGTGTCTCGTAGAGTTTAACCTACGGATGGAAGAGAGTCCGACAAACTCTCGTTACGAGGCACCTACCTAGCTCAAATTTGCGGAATTCGGAAGGTTAATCATAGTACTTATCTAAGATATAAGTAAAACTTATGGGATGTATAAGTACCAATAATAAGACGTAATGCATTCACGTCTGACTATTTATACATATTAACACTTTCTTCGGGATCGGTCAACCGCCCTTGTGACAGTTTTATGAGTGGCACATCAGTTAAGGTAGATTTTGAGTGCATCAATGTCAACGTCACCTGCGAGTGCTTTGAGTTCTAGGTTACCTGCAACGGTTTCAATCTTAGCACCAGTCTTCGCTTTTAGCAAGACATCTCCACCAAGAGATTCTGCTTCAAACCTACCAAGTGTGTTAAGGAACAGATCTCCTTTCTCTCCAAGACCTGATGACATATCAAAGGTTCCCTTTGTAAATACAAAGAATTTACCACCATTCTTGAGACCATTGACACCAATCGTCAGGGCAGCAGATCTGTTTTTAATAAGAGGTTTGGAGAAAGAATTCCCTCCCATCACTTGTAGATCAAAAAATCCATTAACCTTTACAGCATAATCACCCAACACTCTGTGGTTTAAATGTCCGAGACTGACCACATTCTTTGATGCTCTAGGATCAAACTGTAATGTTGTTTCTTCTTTTACAACAGTTTCGGATTTAAAAAGATCTTCTTCTAAGAAATTAACATTAGATTTCCTAGTTCCAATTTCCTCTACCCATTCACCAGTTTCTACAATAATCTGTGTGCCTGCTCTAATGGTGATAGTATCGGCGTCAAGGGTGATGTTATTACCTTTTATATACTTATCCCCTAAAACCTCTTCTGTGCTGTCTCCGTAGGCGACAGTGCTGATAGCTTCACCATTTCCAGAACTAGTATCAGTTTCAGATCCTTCTCCTTCGCCAGGATCTTTGCTTGACGCAACATATTCACTGACCAGAGGACCACTCTTGATCATCTGACCATTCTTAGTATTGATTAGTAATCTTCCACCACAAGCATTACCTTTACCACCCTTACCAGAAAGAATAGCAATGTCACCATTCTTTTGGATGTGGATGCCATGACCCTCTAACTTGTCCTGTATAGATGCACCCCACTTATCAGAGTAGATTGTAATTCTTTCTCCATTGACAAGAACAGTATATTCTGTACTTAGATTTTCCTCATCTGTAGTACCGTCAGTATTAGTATTACTTTCGTTTTCGGCACTCAGTAATTCTGCATTCGCTAGTTCTTCTGATCTAGTAGTCATAATTTACCCCCTACGGACAATCAATATAAGAACCAGTTCCAACCTTAGCAGAACCAATCTTAATTCTATTCTCAGCATCTAGACATGAGAACGAAGGAATAAACCTTGCTCCATATCCACCACCACCAAGAACTTTAATTTCTGGATAAGCATCAAATGTTAGAGTTCTATTTTTTATCCTGACACTGACAACTTGACCTCTATCATTAATTACTGCTTCAGCAACATTAGGGTCTCCATCAACAAATACTGTGGGTTCTGTGGTATATTCTCTTCCTGGTGTAATCATAGTAAAGGCATCAATAATACATTCTAAGTTTTCTGTTTCTGGTTTGTTAATTTTATAACCAAAACCAGGATCCATGATACGAATCTCTGTGGCAAATCCGTTAGGATCTAAAAGAACCTCTCCTGATGCTCCGTATCCAGCACCAGTAATGAAAACTTTAGGGGGTTCTGTGTATGGGTCACCAGTATCATCAATTGGAACGCTAATAATTCCACCAGTATTGTCAGTAATAGGACTTCCTGCTCTGGGTAGAGAAGGTATATTATCTTGAGTATCATTAGATGATTCATCTTCTAACTCATTGATTGCCTCAGAACTAAGTGATGCAGTATCAGAGGTAATTAAAACAGATGCAGATGCTCCTGTGCCAGGTATAGAGAAGATCAGTGATTCTTCATCTTCAATCACATTGTCCTTGGCAATACCAACAACAACAATTGCTTTAGATTCTTCAATAATAAAAGTACCTATTAAATTATTACCAACAATATCGGATGGGGATATACTAGGTCCAAATAGTTGATATCTTAGAGTTGTTCCTTCTGGAACATTTGTAGTTGTGATAGTATAAGTAACAAACTCTCCTTCTTTTACAGTAAATTTATCAGGAGTAACATCGTAAGTTGGAAGTGTGGTAGTATCATTATCACCTGTTCCATTCTGTGTATTACCAGTAAATGGATCATCTGTTGGATCACCAATAGTAGGTGGATTTGCTGGTACAGCAATACCACTATCAGGAGTGACTGGTGTAGTTCCAGATGAAATAGAACTTTCCTTAATGACACACCTAGCAATATTTTTTACAAAAGTTGAGGTAGGAACAGTAGCACCGTCTTTGATGTTTCTATCTGGTGTCTCCACTTTAAGTCTGACAAAGAAATCCTCTTGAACTTCTTTAATTGAGTCAACAAAAGTTCTAACAGTAATATATTGTACTGTCTCACCTATACGGAAACCTACAATACCACTAGACTCTTGGTAATCATCTCCTTTGAGAGCACTGCCATCTCTTGTTTTAAATGAAATACTAGATGCAATATCAGTCATGCCAGATCTAGTAATCGTAAATGTTGCTTCCTCTCCTTCTGTTACTTCTATATCAGAAATATTATACACTATATTTCTCTGCTGTGGTTGAATTCCACCAACAAATGTAATGTCTGTAGGACTCACTCTTGTTCCTTCTTTGTCGTCCTTACATGTGTATTGTGTCCAATCTTCAGCATCAAATTTATCCAGATCCTCTAGCAACTCATCAAGAAAATCTTTCTTCTTCCCTGTGCTGCAATTTGTGCATTTTACTGTGGTTTTAGCACATCTTTTTTTAGGTCCGCTACACTTAATACCAAGAAGATTTAAAACATAATTGATTGCCTCTCCAATCATGTTGATTGGTTTTGCAATAGCACCAAGAATAGATTGTAAAGGTCCTAAGATATCTGATAACAATGAATTCATCAGAGACTGTATCTTATTGAGAAGACCACTGATGAATTTATCTAACTGACATGCTGTTTGCTTGTAGATGTTAAAGAGATATCCAAATATAACATCAGTCAACCATTGTGCTAAGCGTTCACCAAGATCTGCCATTTCACAACCAACTTTTGCTAGTTGATCATTTAAAAATTTGGTGATTCCTGACAGAGAATTACCTTCATCTGTTGGTTGTATTATGGCATCTACTAGGTCTTTAACACCTGCCTTAATTTTCTTTAAAACATAACCTTTGATTTTGGCAACAAATGATTTAACAAGATAAATTGCCTTATCTACATACTGCCTACCAAGGTCAACGGAGTCAAATAAACCACCTGATAGTTCATTAACTAAGTAAGTTCCTAGTTTACCATTGTTCCTTTGTGTCTCATATAGCATTTCGCTAAAGAGTCTTTGGAAGTTATTTTTTAGGTCGCCTTCTTTACCACACTTATCTGCTTTCTCTACACAGAAATTGATTCCTCCAGCATTACCCTCACCATTTTCTCCATATTTTTGCTTTACAATTGTAGTGAGAGGAGAAGTAATTACAGCATCGTTGGTTCTTAATTTTCCATCTGCAACAACACCAGCACCTTGTGCATCAACTGGACAAACTTTTTTATCAGATGCATTTTGATCTGCTGCAAGTTTTGCAGCGTCCACATATGTTGTAAAAGAATTACAACCATCCTCTGCTGTTGGTTTATCTTCCGTCTCGGTTTTGGTAGAGTTCGCTACTCTACCAACACTTCCCATAATTACAGGTTGTTGTTTATCATTATCTAAAAAGAATCCAACAACCCAACAACCAGAAACAAGTTGTGATGATACAGATGCTACTGCACCTACTCTGTGAGGATTAGTCACAGGCATCATCTGAATCGCCCAAGGCAAGTCATCGTCCTGTACAACATCACAAGATTGTGGATGTAAACCTACAATACGTACCTTACATCTACCAGAACCTTTCGGGTCATCTCTGTGATCTTTTTCAACTTGACCAATCCACCAATTAAAACCATCGGATCCTAATTGATGTATTGGGTATAAACTTGCTAGGGATTGATCCATCTTATTCAATCATCATAAACTAAACACTCAGGTTCTGAGGGAAATTGATCACAATACAATTCTAGGTATGTAGGATCATGGTGATCACCTGCTGCAATCTCCTTCTTATGATGCTCTCTATACTCTTCCAATTCTCTGAGTTCACCTTCTACATGGCGTCTCATTTGTGGATTAGTTGTTGGATCTTGAAGGATCTCTTTATCTTTTTGGATATGTTGTTCTATACTTTCCATAAGTTACCTATGTTACTTGGCTTTCTTTTTCTTTGATTCCATAAGAATCTCGGACTAATTCTAGCACTGTATGAAATTTAGGGGTAGCACCTGTCATGAATTGATGATTTAGATTTTTAATCAGATATGTACCACTGTGTTCAGGATCCCATGCATCGTCACGTTTTATTTCGGACATCGCTTCAGGAATTCTGATTTCAATTTTATCACCAGCACATAATTCCATATGCCCTGTTATAGAAATAGTCAGTTTCTGATTGAATAAAATTCCTGCTCTAGCAATACCTTGGGATAGGTAATTCTTTTGAAAATCAGGAAAAGTATTCTCACCATCTCCACCATGTTTATCTTCGTTAGAAGCAACTTTGGTGTCGTTATACCAATTCTCATGATTAATCACGGTTGACATAACTCTTGATGGGTATTTAGATAAAGACTCTTGTCCAATTGGCAGTTTGTCTTGACTCCCCAAATGAGCCATGTCTTTCCACATATCTTTTAAATTGTATACTCGCTCTTCATATTCACCAGTATTTATGTTGAAGTAACAGCATATTGAAGCGTAAGCACCCTGCCTCAACTTCTTAAACATATCAATTTCTGTATCATAAATTACTTCTTGAATTTTATACAGAGACTGTGGTCCTACCTTTGCTGCTTGATAATAGAAAGTGCCTTTAACTGGATCTCCTTCAAATTGAGACTTCTCATCTGATACTAAACGATCAATTGATTTGAAGTTAAACCCTCTATTGGTCTGAAAAAATAGATATCCAGCAGTTCCTGTTGCTTTTTCTGCTGTCTGTGGATTTACATCACTTTCTGTAATATTATCAGCACCCACAGAACCAGAAGAACTGCCACTTTTAATACCAACACCCGTCTTCTCAGAAATTGTTCTGGGTAGTAAACTTCTAATAATAGAATACGGAGATTTCTTAGTTGGTAGTAACTTAATTGCCGTAATAGATGCTTCGCTGCTAATCTTAGAAGCAGGAACCTTTAGATACTTTGTTAAAAGATTTTCTACAACAGTGGTTGTATTACCAGTTTGTATTGAATTAACACGAATACCTTCGTTAAGTAGTCCTTCGGTAGAAATCAAACCAAGTGTATAAACTTGTTTACCTCTAGTATTGACTCTGTTTTTAACAGCATGGACTCTAAATTCAATTGTGTATATACCTGCTGATTCTCCTTCATCAGTTAGATCATCTATCTCTACAACCACTCTTTCAAAACCTTGAATAGGCATACTAGAGATTAAGTTTTCATCATTATCAACCACGACCATTTGACCTCCATATGAAGGCCACATGATATCTTCGCTATATTGGAATGAAACTAACATTCCGTTTTGACCATCATGTAAGTTTACATATGGTTTTCCAAAATCATCACCAGCTTTATACAATGATACTGACTTAAACCTAAAACTTTCAGGATAAGTCTTCCTTTCAAAACTAGTGCTTCCTCTTTCGTTTGCCATTTATTTACGCATATGGTTCAACGTACATCCATCCTTGGAATGGTGATGCTGCATTCTGAATAGCAGAAAACTCTGGTTCAGAAGTCATCTCATTTGTTCCTGATTGGTTATTTATGACCACAGGATCAATACCTCCAGACATAGCAAGCATAGACTGATTAACTTCATCGTTAATAGACTCTTGATTGATATGATTTGCTATAAATGATTTGTTTGATGCTGGTGCATTTAGAGCAGTCATAGGCGTCACTTGCTTCATGAAGTAGGGACTGTCATTAGCAGATGATTTCAATATACCCATTTGGTCATATTGTCTATGACGTTCAAATATATTATGAAGTATAGTACCTGGTGGATGTGGATTTGGTTGATTTATACCCTCAGGATGATTTGGATTATACTTCATCTTTTCAATTGGATTTTTCTTCTTGCCAAATCCCAAGAATGCCATTTGTTGACCTGGTCCGCCTGTACCACCTTTACCAAAGTAACTACCACCAGTACCACGCATCATAACACGGGAACTACTAGATGTTTTATATCCACCGCCTCCACCACCAAAGATGAAGTTCTTAATTTTTTCAAGAATTCCCATCTCTCTACCCATTTTTCCACGGTTACGAGATGTAAACTGTTTTCTTCTAGAATCCTGTTTTTGTTGATTAGAAACATCAGCAGCAATATTGCTGGTAACCTCGTTTGGCACGCCAAACATAGATGCGATTGGTTCGCTTAGTAACTTAATACCACTAAGGACACTACCAACCATAGGAATGTTCTGTAGTACATTACCTAGCAGACCCATGGTTACCATACCTGCTGCTTTTGGAACTAGTTCCATTGCTTTAGCAAGTGTGCTCTGACCAAACATACCAGATTTGCCTCCAGAACTAACTGCTCTCTTCCTCATTCTTGGCATCATACTGGGTGAATTATCACCAGGAAATACTCCGCCAGCACCCATACCTTGTTCTGCTCTTGGAAGCATAGGCATATTCATATTGACAGAATTATTAACAGCAGATGTTTGTCCCTGTGTATAATTATTGTCTAAAGGAACAATAGCTTCATCTCCATGCAATACTGCAAGGTAACCACTGTCAGGACCAGAAGCAATACCACCTCGTTCAAATTCACCAGCAAAAGGAAGTTCTAATTGTGTCCCATCTGCCGCAGGAAGTAATGGAGTGTTTGGAGAAATTACACCCTCCGATTCAGCAATGTCAAGTTTCTGATCTTCACGTATTTCATCACGTGTATCACCTGCCATCTGAATTCTGTTGGCATCACTAACCTCACGTACTCTATCTTGCTGTGCCTCTTTTATGTTTGCTTCTCTTGAATCTTCTCTCTTCCTAGCAAAATCATTTCCTACTCTTAAGGCATCAATAATCTTGTCTAATTTATCAGTAACAGTATCACCACTCTCTTCTAACTTCTTGTAAGTTTGAGCAATACCTTCTTGTGCAGAAATAACACCCTTCTTAGTTTCATCCATCTGTTCTGTGATGGAATTGATACTAGAACTCAATGATAGTGCTACAGCAGATATAAACTCGCCAAGTTTCTCATCATGTACCTGAGTACCTCTAGGTCTACGAGGAGATGTATTTGTGATAGGTTTAGTTGCTACTGGTGTTGTTGGAGTTGTTTGTGCTGATAACGGTGCCCCAACTGCTACATTAGGAAACGGTTGACCAGACAATCTTGCCATTGTAGCAGCATTTGTCTTAAAAGGTCCTACAGGACTAGCAAATGGAGTTGATTGACCTCTAGCAAAGTAATTATTGTAATCACTCGGCATTTGTCTCTGAAATCTTGTAGGAAGTCCAGAAGTTGCCCTTACCTGTAGTGCTCTACTAAAAAACTCACCTCTACGAAATTTAGGATCAACACCAATACTATCTGCCCATGCTTGCGCTTCACGTTTACTAGAAGACGCCATAGAAGCGGCAATCATCAATTGATTTACAATTGATTCCCCAAAATCTCCAGAATAAGTTTTTTGTAAAGATACTGCCATATTATGCCTCGGCACCTAACCTTGCGAATATTAAAGCTTTCATATCAAATTCACTACTACAATTAGCACTTGTAACAAGAGGAGTAGCAGTTACATTACTCATAATGTTATTAACAACTACCACTGGTTGAGTGGTTTTTCTTTTAACATCATTTCTATCAGAACTCTTAGTAGTAACTAATTGTGCTTTACCAGTGTTACTCATCATATTAGACGCTGTAACATAGTTATCTATAGAACCTGATGATGAAACTGAATTAGCATCAGTTCCAGATGATGAATTTGGTTTCAATTTATCTAGTAAACCATGAGGAGTGCTACCACTTGCTCCCATTATTATTCTAATAAGAGCATCAGCATTACGATATTTTGCTGCACTACCTGGTTCAAAGAAATCAAGACTAGTGTGCCATCCACTCATTCGTCCAGCATTATTAGGTTGTAGTTGCGGAACACCAGGTGTATCAACACTAACAAAACCAACTTTTCCTAAGATATCACCAGCACCAATTTCTTGACCTGGTTTGACATAAATCCCACCATCGGGGAAGTGAGAGTATAATGCATCAAACTCCTGTCCGTTACTTGGATCTACACTCCTGACAACAACTACGTTACCATAATTTTTACCATAAAGGAGTCCTGTCTCAAGAACTGTGCCAGGAAAAACATTGTAATTATTCTTATAATCTTTGAAACTAAAATCAAGACCTGGTTCTCCAGATAAATCTTTTCCTTGCTGACCATAGAATTCAATAGTTGAACTATCACTCTTAGGTTTCATTAATGGTGTTACTGGTGTAACATTAGATCCTCCACCACCTTTATTATCGTTGTCTTTAGAAAATACTTGTAAAGGATCTAATATCCTTTGCCACCAAGGTCTTCCACCAGTATATCCTGGTTCCTCTTTATCTTCACCATTATCTTCACCATTATCATCAGTTTCCTCTTCCTCTGCTGCCTTTTGTGCTTTTCTAATTTTTGGCAACTCACGATCTTCAATCATCTTTTGCTGAGTAGCAACAGTCTTTCCACTTGCAGGAGTAAGATCAAAGTTATATGATCCTGTTGGTGTAACAGTGCTTAATCCCTGAGCACTAACCAAAGCTTTAGTATCAACACCTGCTGCTTGACCTAATGCTATTGTCATTCCAACAATATCAGTAATTAAAGGCATTACTGTTGGTGATGCTACAACGTTAGGAGTTCCACGTTCAAATTGATCAGGAGTAATACCAATTGCTTGCATAAAGAAATTAGCAAAATTTTCATCCGTTAACAATGGTAAATTTGGTTCAATATGTGCTTCATATGCAGATTTATCAATATCACGCAAAATATCAAGCATAGCAAATCCCCAACCAGCAAATGGAATAGCACTACCAAAAGACAGTAACATACCCTTAGGATCGCCCATGAGAAGGCGAGCTATACCTTCAACTGCACCAATAGCAGTACCAACAAGAGGGAAACCACCTTTAACAGCACCAGTTGCCGCCTTTTTACCTAATTTCTTTGCACCTTCTCTACCTACTTTTTTAATAAGTAAATTTCTTGCTTTGGGACTATTAAAAAATGCCATCAGAATATTATTCTGCATGGTCTTCGCAACTTTTTTTCTAGCTGCTGAATTGAAGAGAAGACTCTTTCTGCCCGTTTTTTGAAGTGCCCTTTTACCAATCTCCGTTGTCGTTTCTCCTACAACTTTTTGTCCTGGTCTCATTCCAACAAGTGCTTCTAGAGCATCATCTGCCATATCACCAGCGGCATCTCTTGCAGCACGATCGCTCAATAATTTAGAACCATATTTTTTAGTTACTTTTTTAGTAAGAACGTCATCTAATGAAGGAATTGTCCTATTACCTAATGCTTTTGTAATTCTCTTTTTAGGTATTAAGTTTAAACCTCGCTCTTTTGCCAAATTTGATAAAGTTCTAGAAACTTTAGGAGCATATCTTTTAATAATTTGTCTAGAAGGTTGCTTTGTCTGTAAACCTAAAACTTTACTTAATATTTTTGGAGATACAAAACGAGCAATTGTTGTGAGTGCCTTTTGCTTTATAGCTTTTAATCTAATGGTTTTAGCAACCATTTTTCTAAGTGCTCTAGCAATAGGAGACCTACCCCTCATAAATTGACGAATACCAAGTCTTTTCAGTAGATCTTGCATGACAGCAAAATCTCCACCACCAGTATCAAGAAGTCCAAAAGTTCCTGATACATCATTTCCTTGTTCTAATTGCCTCTCTAATTCCTCAAGAACAGCATCTTCTCTTGCTTTTGCAAGAGTCTCGTTCCTCATATTTAAGACGCCCAACATTGCGTCTAACTTTTCTTCCAGAATTTGATTCTGGTTTATAATTAAACTCTGCGTATCTGCAACCGCAGCACCAATAGTCGTAATTTTAGCAGACATGGCATCTGAAGTTGCCTTTGTCTGTAAAATTTTAGCTTCTAATGGAATAAAATTTTTAACTACAGTCTCACGAAGACTGCTATCCTGCACAGGGATAGATTTTGGGTCATTTTGAGTTAACTTTTTTGCTGCGTCTTTTACCTCTTTAGACGCTTGTGCTGTCTCATCTCTCTTTTTATCATCATAATCTTTTATAGCACCATAAATCTTACCAGCGATAAATACGCCAAAATCTCCAGTATATGTCTTGGTAAGTCCTGCCACTATTTGTTCTTAGCTGCTTCTTGTTTTTGTTTGAGTTCTTCAAGGTATTGGATAAGGAATGTAGTATATACTTCCCTTTCCCAAGGTATCATATCTTCAATCTCAGTCAAACTATATTTATGGTACTGCATCAAGGCAAAATTCATTCTATAATACCCTTCCAGATTGTTTTGGAAGAGTGCTATGCGAAAAAACTCTGTAAACCCTCAATTGTGTAGTTAGACTCTTTACCAGTTTCAGGATTTGTAACTGTGAAAGAATGCGACAATTTTGGAAGAGTACTATAAAAATACTGGATCTTCTCAAATTGCTTTGTAGTCAAACTATCAACAAATTGACGAAATTCCTTTTTTGTAGTAGTAGAGGAGTCATATACCTCTTCATCATCAAATATCTGATCAATTGAATTTGCGATAAAGGTATAAACCTCTTCAGTATTCATTTCCTTCTGTAAGAACTCCCTATCAATGAATTCTTGCATACTAGGGTAATTCATGACAATACCAGTCTTTTCATCAAACATGATTTTAGGATCATGTCCTTCTACCTTCAATACCTCAACATCATTAATATTGATTTGTGCCTCTACCTGAGTTTTGTTGTCGTCAAGACACGTAACAGTCAAACTGACAACTTCACCAATAGATGCTGCTCTGATCTTCAAAAAGAGATATTCAAGGTCAAAACTAGGCAATGTATCTATCTTAATGCGTGAAATAACGCAATTTTTCAATAAATCCTTTACCGCACCAATTATCTGTTTTTCGTCTTCTGACTCAAGTGCCATCAATAGCACTTTTTCCTCTTTTACGAGAAATGGGCGATATTTGATAGTTTTCCCTGTAGAGGGTAAATCAAGTTCATACGTTGGATACCCTAACTTTGGTAATGCCATAAAATTAATTTCAAGTCGTATATTTATATATGCGACTTTTTTGACAAAAAAATAGCGGGAAAAATTTTCCCGCTTTCATGTAATTGAAAAGTCAATTTTGCTATACGTCTTGAATTCCGAAAACTGCTACACTAGTTCCTTGATAAGGTCTGGTGAGATCAAGACCACCCGTATCTCGCTGTGCCTGTGCTAAATCAAGTGGATCCAATCTGTAACCATAATCAACGGTGTGTCTAGAATAATAGAAGTTTACGTTGACTCTTGCTATCTGTGAACTACCATAAGAAAGAGGAACCGCATCAATAGAGTATGGATATGCATTTTCAAGAATAAATTGTACAGGTGCTCTACCACAAGCACTAGTAGCATTAGGTTCTGTCTTAATTATTCGTAGATTGCAAGTATAATCGTCCATATATTTGATACGATTAGTTCTATTTCTGTTTTTGGGTGCAACCTCAATAGCTTTGTAAATACCACCTTGATGAGTTTCATCTAACTCACCGTAAATAAAGTTATACCAAGAGTGAAAGAACCTTAATGGTAACATTTCAGCATCACAAAGAAATCCCAGTGTTAGATCTGTAAACATTCTTCCTGTTGGATACTGGAATGCATTTTCACCAAGATATCTACCAGATAATTGACCAGTAGCAGATTGCACATTAGGTAGTTGTGCTTCATCACATAACATGTGTACAATATCTGTTTCAACCTGTGCTGAGTATATATTTGGATTCAAGTCCGAAAAGTACACATCAAAGTTAGTCGTAAGGGACATACCCCCTTGACGACCAATTTTTGACATAAATTCGTCTATACGTGTTACTGCCACTCTAAATATACATGTTGGATTCTACATTATATGTATATGGCTTACTCAGGATTTTATAAACCTGCAAACCCAAATAAGTACCGTGGTAATCCTACTCGCATAGTGTATAGATCACTATGGGAGAAAAAATATATGAAGTATTGTGATAATACACCAGCAATACTGGAGTGGGGAAGTGAGGAAATCATAATTCCATACCGTTCCCCTATAGATAATAGAGTACATAGATATTATCCTGATTTCTACATTAAGGTGCGTGAAAAAAGCGGAAAAATATCAAAATACATTGTTGAAATCAAACCTAAGAAACAAACTAAACCCCCTTATGGTAAAGATAAGAGAACTGCTGCCTACAAAAGAGAAGCTCTAACCTTTGCAAAAAACCGTGCTAAATGGGATGCTGCTGAGGAATTCTGTGACGATAGGCAGATGAAATTTTTAATACTCACAGAAGATCATTTAGCGGTATGAACAAATGGCACAAGGATTTAAGGACATACAAGTCCCAACAGTACGAGAGGACTATGGTTACAAAACCATATTTGAAAAAGTAAAAGAAGAAGCGGGTGGAGAAAACAAATCTTATCTATGGTATAGAAACGCTGTTAGAAAATACGCATTAAAAATTAACGACAACCCACAAAGATTGATACGTGATGAATGGAGAGATCAGTTAGGTGATGTTGAAGAGCAAGAAGATACCAATGAAATAAGAAGATATGCAGTCTCAGGACACATGTATATCTTTGAGTACAAAGCAAAGACCGCATCAAAACTACCATATTATGACGAATTTCCGCTTGTATATGTTATTAAAGCAACTAGAAAAGAATTCTGGGGATTGAACTTACACTACGTCACACCTAAGAAGAGAGCATGGATAGTCAAAAGATTACTAGATGGTAAGATTGATGCACCTCGTAGTTGTTTTCATAAATACCTAACTACATATATTGATGGGTATTTGCTTGATCTAGCAGCAGCTGAATGGGCATCTGCCATACTACTACCTATTGAAACATTTGTGAGAAACAATAGGGGCAAACAAGGACAGCAATCTTATCCAAAAGAAGTTGTCTGGGATGAAACAAATGAAAACTTCTATGATAAGATCAAACAAAGAAGAATCATTCGTGGTTATGGTAAACGATCAGATAGAGAAATGGTAACCTAATGTCAAAATACGATGGTATAGATTTTCCTGGTGGTAAGTGGATGTGGCGAAATGCCATGACCAGACCAGAGTATAACGGAGAACCGATTGCAAACAAGAGTTATTTTATAACTCCCGATGGAAGGTATTTTGAATTTAGAGAGTCTGGAGACGGTGCGTTTTTTGTAGATTTTAGATGGCAAGAAATTACAAGAGAAGGATACATTGAAAAATTAAAGTATAGTGGAGAATATACTTTAATCAATGATCAAAGAGACCTAGATACGATTAAAGCGGAAAAAGAACTATCTGAGACTACAAAAATACGTATCGGACCAGGACCTATTGAAGGGCATAGTAAAGATAACTCACTCCGTTGGCCTGATGATATGCTTGATGATAGTAGTGATTGGGTTCTATTTCAATTTGGAAAATACACAAAACCATTTGCTAGAGACGTAAGAAAATTATCTGGTATTAATAAGAATAAATGGCAGAGAAAACAAGCAGGTGAAAACCAAGTATCACTTGATGAGTATAATGTTTCCGCAGCTGCATTGAAACAGCAAGGACCATCAATAATGCTACCAATCCCACAAGATGTAGCGAATGAAATTCAACAAACATGGCAAGGAAAACAATTTACTGCTTTAGGTAGAGCATCAATCGCTGCTGCTGCCGCTGGTAACTTTAGTCAGATGAAGGACGTTTTTAAAGATGTTGCTGGTAATCTAGTAGGATTTCAACAATCATTGACTAAGTTAGCATTAAATACCATACCAGGTGTTGGTGGTAATATAGAGTTCAATGATATCAGTGGATCTACTAGGGGTATTGTTATTAACCCAAATGCAGAATTACTATACGACTCTCCTCAAATGAGAGAAGTGGGTATGGTATTTAAAATGGTAGCAAGTAATGCAACAGAGGCGAAGTCAATTTATAAAATTTGTCAAACTTTTAGACAAAATGCTTCTCCCGAATATGGCGGAACTGACAATGCAGACTCTGATGAATGGAAAGAAACCAAAGGTCAATATGAAGGAACAGATGCTGAAAATTTCTTTGGTAATATGAATAACTTTATTAGAGTTCCTAACCTATGTAAATTTACATTCATGAAAGGTTCTAGTGTTCACCCTTGGTTAGTACAATTCAAACCATGTGCTATCTCTAACGTAGAAGTAAGCTACACACCAGATGGAACTTACGCAACTCACCCAGATGGTTCTCCTGTTGCTGTGGAATTAAGAATTAGTTTCATGGAAACAAAACTTGTATTTGCACAAGAAATCAGCAGAGATATAGACTCAAAATCAGGATCATTCTAATGTACTTTTCATTACTACCTAACTTACAATACGATACTAAACCAATTAAGTATCCATTCTCAGAATCTGATTCTGTGATTGTAAAAAATTTCTTCAAGAGATTCAAAATTGATGACAATCTCTTTGGGTATGCTACGTTCTATAAAAAGTATGCTGTACCAGAGGGTACAAAAATTGAAAGCATAGCAAAAAGATACTATGGCAATGAGTTCTACGATTGGGTTATCATATTAACCAATAACTTTATCAATCCTCAGTTTGGAGTAGCATTAGAAGAAAGTGTGGTAAGAAAAATTGCCGAAGAAAAATATGGAGATGATACTTACAGTGGTATACATCACTATGAAACTATTGCAACAAAATCAGGAAGATTTATCAATAGTTTACCAGTCCTAGCAGTAGAGGGAGGAATAATAGTAGACAAAAAATTCTACGATTCTCCATTTACATATTGGAATGGCAGCACCCATGTTACTGTCAATGGTAACACCGTATCCAAACCAGTTACCAATTATGAATATGAAATTGCAGAGAACGAAAAGAAGAGAGAAATCTATATTTTGAAGAGAAGTTATTTCAATAGATTTGTAGAAGAATTTAAGACACAAAATCTATACGGCGAATCTTCAGACTTCATAAGTAAGAGACTTAAGAAAACTGGTTGACTTTTTTGACAAAAAAATAGCGGGAAAAATTTTTCCAGTTTTATGGAATTCAATAGTCAATATAGTCACAG
>CEVG01056673.1_pt1 | contig 18651 bp, 22 predicted proteins | sample 356511 | NCBI WGS metagenome assembly CEVG01 (sample SAMEA2623426, study PRJEB7988) | marine metagenome | biome: marine biome (ENVO:00000447); feature: surface water layer (ENVO:00002042); material: "saline water (ENVO:00002010), including plankton (ENVO:xxxxxxxx)" | depth 5 m | reverse complement strand
TATCATAATCTAATATTAATTTTTCAAATTGTAAATTATTTTTCCAATAAGTGGCAAGTTCATACGTTTTTTCTGTCGCTATTTCACCAGCCTCATCAATTAATTCATAAACAACAGCTTGTCCTCTTGACATTAAATAATTAATACCATCACTAACATCTAGATCTTCACCTGGTTCTGCTCTATATAAACCTTCTGCAACTTGTAATCTATATTCATTAAATCTTGGAGCACCAGTACTAGAATTAATTAATTTCATTGCATGTGCATGAAGAACGTATTGTTTTGCTAATCTTAATTTTTCACTATCTTCAAGAATGTGAGTCAGAGTTACTGGATCACCAAAGCCACCTAAAAATTTTGCTAATGGAATTCCAGGTGCAAGTTTTGTTCTACTAGTTATTATATCTTGAAATACAGGATTATATTTTGGATCTACGAAAAAATCTGTTTGAACTCTTTCTGTAACTTTAGTAGTAAATCTTTTGCTTGTATTTCTTGATTTTCCTATAAGCTTTGTACCAATCGAAGATATTTTTTCATTACTAGCAGTTCTATTAGTTAATTTTGGAACCATTGAAGCAAAATCAGCAGAAAGTACACCGTCTGTTATACAAGCACCAACAAAAGTTTCATTATTAATATTATTTGGATCTCTTAATTTTGAACGTACTTGTCTTGTATTTAAATCGCTGTTCGATACTCCTCCATATTTTGCAGTTTTATCTACAGAATTTTTCATCAAGTCGCCCTCATCAATATCTACTCTTCTTATCGACAATGGTGAATTTTCTAATAAATCATTTAATATACTGGTAGTGGGTCTTACAGTATCTTTATCTGTTGCTGTACTAATAGTTTGTGTTCCACCTCCTGAACCAGGTCCTGATGGCGCAGAACCGGCTTCATCTGCTTTTGCTGCGAAAGATGCTTTACCATTTAACGTGCCATGAAATGTTGTTGCATGCATTGAAGTAGAATTGATTCTTGGTATGTGCGCAGCTTTGCCATACATTACAATCTCGTCGCCTCCAATTGTTCCACTGTCACCAAACACAGAAAGAGAAGATGCTGCAATGTTTGCACTTTTAGTTGATAAACTAACTTCATTTTCAGCAGTCATAAATAGCGTTCCACCTACGTTAAGAGCATCATCAGCACCTACAAATAAACTATTACTAGATTTTACGATACTAGTGTTGTCACCAAACACGAGACTGTTGTTTGCACCTACTACAGTTGTAGAATTATTTCCAGTTATTTCAGTTTCAACACTTCCAGAAATTTGTCTATTAACACCTCTTTTAACTTTTTCTTCAATATCGCCATCAACCGTTACGTTGAAATCTCCGCCTACTTCCAAATCAAAATCACCAGCCACTTTGAGTTTTAAATTTCCATTGTATTGAATTTCTCCATCTCCATCTACAATTACTTTTTCATCGTGTGCAGTTATTCTTACGGTATTATTTACTGAACTATAAATTACAGTGCCATTAGCTTTCATTTCTACGCCACTGCCTGATCTGTGTCTAAGCATTATCTTTTCTGCACCAGGCGTATCGTCATATTCTATAATGTGACCTGATGGTGTTTCTTTTACTTGAGTGTTAGTATATGTTGCAACTGGCTCAGCTTCTAAATCCAAATCTATTTCTGGTACACTACCACCAGTGTAAACGTTCTTTCTTTCAGTACCTCTTGCATATTTGTTTACTCCTGAAACATCAAAATAATCTACTTTAGGATGTTGACCTGTAGGATCAGTTCTTGCGTCTTTAGGGTCTTCGTTTGATCTAAGTTCTTCTTCACTTAATACTTGATCTAAATTTTCATATATTCTACTCATTTGTACCTACTTAAATAATTTTGTAAATGCAGTTATTCCATCTGTTAATTTTTGAGCTGCTGTGCTAGTTGATGGTGCAGCTTCTTGTATCACACTATCTATTTGACCATTTAGTGCATCTTTTCTAACTGTTAAATCTTTAATTTGTAAATCGCCTCTTAGTTTTGCAAATGAACCTGCTGCTTCATTCTTTGCAGCGTTAAAGCCATTTTGTATACCTTTTTCGATACTTTTACTATCGCTTAAAGCAGTGTTAATTTCACTAGTTGCAGTATCAATATCTTTTGTTATTTTTTCTCCATCTAATTCGTTTATTTTTTCAAAATCTTTTAATACTGCATCAAAACTAAACTTTCTTTTAGAATTAAATGCTGTAGTGGTTGATTTTGCAATATTCTTAGGTCTGATAAAAGCTGATGCTTTTTTAGATGGTCCTTCAGTTACTGCAGTTGGATCATCAATATTTGTAGTCTTTTCAAACTTTTTACGATAGATGTCAATATCAAAACCAGGACCTTCGTATCTTCTATTTATTTCATAATCACCATATACGTTTGCACCTGGAAAAACTTCATAAAATACTTTCATAAATTCTTCTAATGATGCAATCTGAAATTGAGTAGCAGGCTTTTCTTTTGTGGCAACAAGAGTAAGTTGCACTCCACTTTTTGTAAAAGTAGCATACTTAGTATTTCTTATTTCATCAATCGGTCGACCTCTTTGAATAGTTCCATCTGTTCTTATAATATAATGACTTTGTATACCAAACAACGCTGCGTTTCTGGATAATTCTGAATTGACGCTTTTTGCTACATCAGATGGATCGCTTCCTGCTGATGATTTTTCTGCTACTAAAAACGCTTGATCTGCCTTTTTACTTTTCTCATGAATAAATGCAGCATCAAAATTTCCAGTTGGTGGCGGCGGTCCAGCATATTTTGCTGTCCAACCTATAACAAGTGTAGTTATTGAATTAGGATTATCTGCTTTAGCTCTTTCACTATTTTCTAATTCTTGTTGTAACTCTTCCATACTATCTACAATTTCAAACTTATAATTCGGTGATGTGCTAAATCCGCTAAAACCACTTTGTGATGTTTGCAAGTTTTGTATTTCTATTGGAACTATTTCTTTACTTATTAAATCTCCTTTATCTACGAGCTTTGAAAAATTTGAATTTAAAGATAGTTCTCCAGTTTCAGTATCAATACCTTCTATTAAATTTGGTACGTCAAATCCTTCAGGTATTTGTAAATCTGGCGCAACTCCTGCGACAGTCTTTTTTATATCACCAAGTAAATTTGTAAGACCTCCTCTAGATTTACTTAGTAAATTTGGCAAAACATTCATTCCACTTCTTCCACCTGATGGCATAACTTTATTAATTAATCCACCTAGACTCAAACCAGCATTATTTATTTTAGGCAATTTACTTTTTACTTCTGTTATTACTTTCTTAACAGCGTTATTTGATGGACTTATACCTACATCTTCATTATCAACAGCATTTTGAAGTCTTGATACTACTTTAGTTGATAGCGCGCTTGATCGAGTACTTGATGCAAATTCCCTAACCTTTGTGGCATTTGCTGTTAGATGTTTTTTAAATATTTTTAACGATCCAGCCGGTGAACCTTGAGATATAACAATTTTATTTAAATTTGTTGTAGACATACCAAGCTTACCAGTAAGTGTTTGTATATTAGAAAGTTGAGTTGACGTTTTATCTGCAGATCCATCACCTGCTCCTAATTGCATTACTGCAGGTCTTAGTTTTTTTATTCCATCTTTTATTGGTTTTGAACCACCAAACAAACCTTTTAAACCATTTTTTATTTCACCTGGATTGTTAAAAGGAGAACCGTTTAAAGCAAAATCTTCTGCTTTAAAATTTGCAGCAGAAGCTTTCATATCCTTTCCAATAGTGCCAGCAAGCTGCTGTTGTAAGTCGACAAACTCTTTTGGTGCTTTAGATTCAAATTGTTGTTGTGTAATTTCTAAATCAAAATCTACAAATATTCTAAAAACAAAATTACTTTGAAGTTCAATTTTTTTGCCACTAAAAACATAATCAATACCATTTGTCAATGTTGTTCTATTTAATTCACTTTCATTATATTTTGCTTGTACTCGATTTACACCTTTTACAATATCACCATCGCCAAATGTAAAAATATAACCGTTAAATCTTCTACCATTGGCGTCCGGGCTGTTTCTAGGATCTGCATCTGAAATCACTTCTGGCATTAGTTAGCTCCTGGTCCTAATTTTCTAAAAGCTTCTTGTGCATAAGCTAATCTTTGATCTGTATGCGACAATAATATGTTTGGTCTTTCATATTTATCTTGAAAAACAATAGTAGCTTCTTTGAATGTTTTTGCTTTTCTTAATTGACCTAAACCTAAGAATGATTGTGTTTCTAGTTCAAACTTAACAAACCTCAGCTGTGCATCTAATGATCTGTAACTCTTACCAATCTTTGATGCAAAATTTTGTAGTTGACCAAACCTGTTACCAGCTGCTTTTGCTGGATTCCATTGTGCTATTCCAAATGAATTTTCGTTTTGAAAGCCAGATCTTGCTGTAGGATTAATGTCACCTTTATTTTGAGAAGCACCAGATTCTACACAAAAGTTGCCAATCATACCACAAGCTTGCTCGGGTGTAAAGTTACCACCAGCTTGTGAAGTAAAGAAATAAAAAGTTCTTTCTATATTAGTATTACCGGATAAAGTAATATCGACGTTAGCCTTTTCATCTACTTCTTCAGTTGTTAAGTTTTTTTCTGTTTCTATTTTTGGAATCGAACCTAGAACAAGAGGATGCTGACTGTCTTTACCGTCTAAAAAAACACCAAAAACTTGAGCTCTTGTTTTTAACTGTGAATTTGCACCAAGTCCAGTTACACCAGGCTCTGTATTTGGAATAACTACTTGTGCCCACGGTAAATCGTTATTTGTTATTTTAACTTTTTCAGCCTTCGATCCAAGTAATTCATTACCGGTATGAATACCATGAATTCTTACTTTAACACGGTCAAGTTTCAATGGATCGTTAGTATCAACTACTACACCAACAAACCATCTAACGTTATCGCCATAAAAATCTTGCATTAGGTAAATAGCTCCTGTTGTTCTCCAATACTTCCAATCTTCGCACACAATAAAGTTGTATCAAATTTTTCAACTCTATAATTATGTCTTGCTTCTAAAATTATATAATCGCCTGATTTTTTTTCGTCAATCTTTGCTGCATTAGCATCTATCTTAGAATCAGTGTCTAAAAAATTTATTCGAATAGATTTTCCAATAGAGTAATTGTTATCTGCAGTTACAAAATCTCTACCTTTAACAGTAATTTTGAGAGGTGTTTTGCTTAAAAATCCTCTAAGAGATTTTTCAATTACTTTCTTTACGTTAGACCCTTTAGTTGTTTCTTCATGATAACTTTTAAATGTTGTATCATTGGTCGTATAAGAACCGCTTGAATGTATTTGAGATATATTTTTTGATTCATAATCTTGAAAACTTATGTCGTTAAATTTATAACCCGGTGCATAATTATATCTTGTGTTAGAAGCACCAATGCTATTTTGTCTTGCTAATCTTTTAAACACATTATTATCAACATTAAATTTTATTGGATCTTCAAGTCCAGTAAAAGTACTATAAAAATTATACTTTGCACCGACAAGTCCTTCTCTAATTAAACCGATAAGATTTTCGGTATCTGCATATTCATAATTTTGAATCGCATAATAACTTTGTATACTTGTAGATGTAGTTAAACTTGGTGCATAAAAATATGGAATCTTTTTATTTATCGGCTGTTGTGTCAACATAGTACCTAAATCTTTTAAAACTAGATTTTCTACTCCAATAGTTGAATAAAGAAAAAATGGAAAACCATCTTTTGTAAGTGTTCTTTTTCTCAACCAAAGACACGCCTCTATTGGATGTAAGTTTGGTACTATAACTTTCATATCTCTTATGCTATCGTTTCCTATAGTCAACACTGTTTTATCAAGGAACTCACTCATTATTTTTTGTATCATTTCAGAAGGTGCGCCAGTATAAGCTCTATTTACATTTTGTAAAGATGAAGTTAACCCTATTAATTCAGTACAATGTATTCTTACTACTTCATCTCTTTCACCAGCTTTAGTAATATCTTTTATTGAGTCAATAAAAAATTCTTTAGTTATTTCTGCGCCTTTATTCATTTCTTCAACGTGATAAAAACTTAAAACTAATTTTTCACCACCTTGAAAATCCATATCTTGTACTATATTTTCTTGATCTACGAAGATTATATTTGCTGTCAAATATGGAAACATAATATTTTCGTAGATTTCAAAATCTGATATTACGTTTTTTATATCAACTGTTGTTGGAGTTCTATCACTAGAAATTAGTGCTTGTGTTATTTTTAGTTCAACTTGGCTTTCAATAGAAAGTTCTGACATGCTATGACCTGATTGATTTTTTGAAACTTGAAATTACATTATTGATTATATTTGGTTTGATTACTTTAATTTGTCTTAGATTTTCATTTGTGGTAAAGTATACGTCTTCATGAGTTTTTTCTGTTATTTGTGATCCGGGTGGCAAAAGACCACCGAAATTTGGTGATGTAGTGTCACTGTCAACACCAAGATCAACAATTTCACCGCTACCATTTACATAATGACTTGCAGACTGATATTCATTTACAGCAGATATTGTTTGCACTGTTTCAATTACTCCATCAGCATTTGTTGAGTTGATTAACTCTCCATCTGATTTGAAAGTTGATATACCATCTATAACGATTTGTCCTAAATCTAAATTTCTTTTTAAGATAACACCTGTTGCACCTGAAACAGCACCAGTAATAGTTTGACCTACTTTTAATTTAGTAGCAAAAGGTTGTCTCGTGTTCAAAACAGTATTCGGAAATATTTTTCTTATATATGCATTAAGTTCGACGTTTGTTAAAGGCCAACCTTGTTCTCTTATATCATCATTTAATAAATAAAAAGTCCAGTAATTTAAAGGTGTGCCATATAATTGTAATGAGACTTGGTCCGGTCTAAATCCTTCTTGTATTGTATGAAAGTTTAAAAAGGAAATACCATCTTTAACTTGATCGACAATGTCCGTGTATTGCGACAAATCTTGATAAACAACCGTGTCTACTTCATCTCCAAATTTATAAAATATTTTATTAAAATCATTAAAGTACTGCATTAGAATCCACCTTCTACAACATCTTTTTTCGTTATTGTTTCGTGTTCAACAAACTGTAATGTAAGATCAATTTCATTAGGTTGGCCGTCTGTTCTAAAACCACCACCAGTTGGATTTATTGTGTGTGAAACAGCTCTAAGATAAGCTGGCTTGATTTGTGGTATCTTAGTAGAATCTACACCTTTAAATTGAAATGAAATTTTAAATGCATTTGGAAACTTAAATCCTACTGCTGCTTCTTGATCGCCAACAGTAACGCCAAAAACGTCTGGATACAATTCTTTTCTAAAGTGTGCAACAATCTTCTGAACTATTTCAGCTTCTTGAGCTGATGTAGCAATAAATTTAAATTGAAAACTAAATTCTCTTAAATTAACTCCTCTAAATATTGATCTAACATTTGGATTAACTATTATTCTCGCTTGAAGAGAAACAGTGTTTTGTATTCCTCCTCCTAATAAACCTCCAAAAAATCGATTTATTCTTTCAACACTAAAAGCCATGGCATCTTTTCCGATTTGAGGATTTGCACTTAGAACATCACTTAAAGAATTTACACCAGCCTGTAAGTTTTCTACTACTGCTCCTGTGACGCCGAGGCCTGAATTTAAAGCTGCCTCTGCAATAGCACCTGAAGCTCCAAGATTAACGTTATCATATAAAGCATTATCATTAAATTGAGTAGAGACTGGATAATGCATCATTACTATAGGTTCATTTCTTTCTTCAAGAAATCTCATTCCTGCTTGTAATGAGGTGGAAACACTTTTTCCTAGTTGTGTTTGAGCCACTGAACCGAATAGTTGTTGAGCGCCAGCACTTACTTTTGCTCTAAATCCTTTTCCCACATTATTGAATGATACGCCACCTGTAGAAGCTAAATCAGTAGTATCATTAAAATCTTCTTCGTTACTTGAAAAATCAGCATTTGAGCCATCGAATGTAGTGTCGTCTGCAAAAAATGGAGTTGCACCTTGTTTTTTTAGATTATCTTCAATTGTCTTATCCATTTGTTTTTGTGATTGATCAGTTGGTGAACCATATCTCATAACTTTAAATCTTATTGTAGCAGGATATGCAGGATTTCCAACCACGTCTAACGGATACATTAAAGCATCAGTTGATCCAGTTTCAGTTAAAGATTGTGCTGCAGTAAGAGTTTCGCCTAATCCAGATTTATTTGTAAATGATCGAACTGCCTCACCTACGTTTCCAAAAAGAGATCTTCCAACTTTTTCTCCTAACGGGCCGACTTTATTTAGTATACTCATATTAAACCTATAGATATATTAAAGTATTATTTGTTTATTTATATGGTTTATTCAGGTCGTTACATAGTTAAAAATAAAACAAAATATAAAGGTGATTTTAATAACGTTATTTATAGATCACTTTGGGAACGAGCTGTGTTTGGTTGGTGTGATAATAATCCAAAGATTAAATATTGGAGTTCAGAAGAAGTTGTAATTCCATATTTCTATGAAGTAGATAAAAAGTACCATAAGTATTTTGTTGATGTTAAAATAATGTACGAAGATAAAACATTATTAGTTGAGATAAAACCTGAAAGAGAAACTGTACCACCAACAGGCGAAAAAAGAACTAAGAGGTATATTGCAGAAGGTTTAAATTACGTAAAAAATATGAATAAATGGGAAGCTGCTGATAACTACGCAAAAGATAGAGGTTGGGAGTTTCATATATGGACAGAAAAAACTCTGCAAGAAATGAAACTGTTACCAAAGCCTGTACCAGGTAAATTAAAAAAGTATACGCCATTAAAGCCATTTCGTAAAAGAAAACGTAAGAAAAAGTTATAAATAGAAACATGAGTAATTTATTTCAAAAATTAGAACTTGAAGCTTTTAGAAAAGGCATTACACCTAGAACTAAAGAATCAAGAGAATGGTTTCGTAAAAAGGTGCAACAACTTACAAGAGTTAATAGACAACAACTTATTAGAAACCCAGAAGTAAAACAAAAATCAAGTCACACATATGGTACTATGATAATGTTCACTTACGATCCAAAGCATAAAGAAAAATTACCTTACTATGATACCTTCCCTTTGGTGATACCGATTGAACCTGCACCGGGTGGTTTTAGAGGACTTAACTTACATTATGTTCCTCCGGTTCTTCGAGCAAAGTTTTTAGATAGTTTACTAGAAACAACTAATAAAAAGTATGATGAAAGCACAAGGTTCAGATTAACTTATAACTTACTCAAAGGCGCAGCAAAATTTAGATATTTTAAACCATGTTTAAAACATTATCTACTACAGCACGTAAGATCAAGATTTGCAGAAGTTGCGTCACCAGAATGGGAGATAGCGACGTTTCTACCTATTGCTAGATGGCAAAAAGAAAGCGCTAATAGAGTATATTCTGATTCAAGAAGGATAGCAAATGGCTAATAGTATAGATGAAATTAAAGCATTAGCGAATACCAAACTAGGATTTGCAAGATCAAATAGATTTTTAGTAACGCTACCTACTAATTTCGGCGGAGGAGGCGGATTGATAGGTGGAGTATTAGGTCTGTTAAATCTTGGCGGCGGCGGAGCATCTGGCAGAGAATTAAACATATTATGTAGTAATGCAACTTTACCTGCAAAAGCCATATTAACTAATGATAGAAGAATAGGTATGGAGTTTCAAAAAGTTGCTTATGGTTACGCTGTTGATGACGTAAGTATGACTTTTTATTTAATGAATGATTATGGTGTAAAAGAATATTTTGATGCTTGGAGAAACACAATAATACCTGAAGAAGGTTTTAGTGCGTTTACATCTAAATATAAAGATGAGTATGCCAGAGATGTAACTATACATCAACTCAGACAGCCACTTAAAGGGTTTAGCAAACAAATAGGACCTATAAGATTTAATGCTGGTATTGGCGGAGGAAGTGTTTATTCAGTTGACTTAATTGATGCATTTCCAATAGCAACAAGTGCTATAGAATTAACGAACGAACTAGATGGTCTAGTTCAATTGACAGTAACCTTTGCGTTTACAAACTGGAGAAGATCTAAAAACGTACAAGGTTTTATTAACATGGATATTGATACACCACTTGGTGGTATTGATATATTATAGGAGTGATTGATGGGTTTACCTAAATTATCAAATGATAAACCAATTTATGAACTAACTGTACCGTCTACTAATAAATTAGTTAAGTACAGACCATTTTTGGTAAAAGAACAAAAATCAATGTTAGTAGCTTTCGAATCAAAAGATACTAAACAGATATTAAATTCAATATTACAATGTATTGAAAATTGTGTACAAGACATCGACGTAAATAAACTTTCTACGTTTGATGTTGATTACATATTCACAAAAGTAAGATCAAAATCAGTAGGTGAGACTTCAAGAATATTAATGGCTTGCAGTGAATGTAATGAAGAAAATGAAGTTACTGTTAACTTAGATGGCGTTAAGTTGACAGAAACTGAAATTAAAGATAACGTGATTAAATTAAATGACGATATCGCAGTAACTATGAAATATCCTACATACGTTGATATGCTTAGGCATCAAAACATATTTAAAGAAGATGCAAAAGAAGCTTCAGTTATATTTGAAAATATTAAAATGTGTATGCATTCTGTACAAACAGAAGAAGAAAACGTTTTAATAAAAGATGAGACTGAGGAAGAGATTGAAACTTTTGTTAATAGTTTAAATAATGTTCAAATGCAAAAGATTATGGATTTTGTTGAAGGATTACCAAATTTAGTTTATGAAGATACTTTTGAATGCAAAAAATGCAAGAAAGAAAACGTAGTTAAATTACAGGGGCTCAATGATTTTTTTTAATTAACCTCTCTCATGAAACGTTGGAGAACTATTTCAAGACGAATTTTTTAATGATGCAGCATTTCAACTATTCATTATCAGACTTAGAAGGAATGTTACCGTGGGAGAGAGAGGTTTATATAATATTATTAAATGAGCACTTAGAGGAAAAACAAAGAGAGCAAAGTGGCAGCAACATTAGCAGATATCAATAAGACCTTAATAAGTGTAGATGAGAATACTCAGAAAACAAGTAAAGGTATAAACGGCTTCTTAACTTATCTTAAAAGAAGAGACGCTAAAGAAGATAGAAAAGAACTTGAAGCTTCTCGCGAAGCAAGAAAAGTAAATACTCGAGACACACAACAATCATCAGGTGGAGGTGGTAGATTTAGTGGTTTCAAATTGCCAAGTTTTAGTTTACCTAGTCTAGGAGCACTTGCAACCGCTGCAACTCTATTTACAACTCGACTTTTTAAAAGAGGCCTTATTGGTGGTTTACTAACAGGATTTGCTGATGAAATTGCTAACTTCTTTTTACCTGGAGAACCAGGAGAGAAACAATTAACAAAAGATTTAAGAAAATATTTAACAGGTGCTTTAGAAGGATTTGGTTTAGGTTATATCTTATTTGGTAAAAAAGGTGGAATACTTGGTGGAATACTCGGTGCTTTAACTAAAAATGAGAAAGTAGATAAAGAACTAGGTAGACTAACAGATAATTTAGAAAAGTTAGCTACAGTAATTTTTGGTCCTGATTACAAAGGTGGATTTGCTGCAATGGCTAATAGTATTGCTAATCTTGCAGGTGACGGCCTTACACGTTTAAATAATCTTGTTGAAGGTAAGAACTTTAGCACAGAAAATATAAGAGAACTTGGTAAAGACATTCTTGGTGCGGCTGGTGTCTTAGGTGCCTTTGGTTTTTTTGTTTCACCTAAGTTTAGAAAAATGTTATTAAGCGTAAAGACATTAAAAAAATTACCAGTTGTTGCTTCAATAATCGCTTTAGCAAACTTACTTGGTTATACTGTATCTGAAGATGGTAGTGAAGGACCATCGAATCTTGAGATTGGTGCAGGCGTTGTAGGTACTACGTACTTAGCAAAGAAAGGTTATGATGCTTTTAAAAATCGTGGAGCTGGTGACCCAAGAAAATTAGACCCAGGGTACAACGAAAAAATAAAAGCAGCAAACAAACTTTCACCATCGGCTTTAAGTAAAGCAGGTTTAGAAAAAGCTAAAGGTGGCGGCGTACAACAAAAAGGTTCAGGTAGGTTTGCTACAAATGCGCAACTCGATAAAGCACTAGAAAACAGATATGGTAGAATATTTGGACCTAAAGGTATTGCTCGTTTTCTTGGTGGTGTGTGGCCATTAGGTTTACTTGCAGGTATTTTAACAGCCAGTAGCGTACAGCAAACATTAGCAGATGACAATTTATCTGAAGATGAAAAAAGAAAAAGAATAGGTGAAGAACTTGGTTCTTCACTGAATATGTTTGCCTTTGGTGCGCTAGGTGGAGCTCTTGGTGGAATTACATTCGGACCTAAAGGCGCTACAGTCGGAAGTATACTTCTTGGTTCTCTTGGAGCTTTGGCTCCTAATGTGGCAGGTGATTATTTAGCAAGTTGGTTCTTAGGAAGACCGATGTCTGAAAGTCAATTAAATCAGATTACAAGTTTAAATCATATTAGAAAAAGAGCTCAAGGCGGTGGAATGAATCTATTTCAAGATATATCAAGCACTGAAGGGCTTGTGAGTAGGTTACCACCTTCATCTGCTACCACTCTTGGCAGTAATCTTCCGAATGCAATGACAGGTGGAGGAGCACCAGCTTCAAATCCTAATACGTTAATCACTTCACAAAACAATTACTCAACACAAAATCAATCTTTGATAGTGGGCCACCCTAACACGCGTGATGGATCGAACGCACTAAATCAAAGATTGAATGTTGGATTGAGCGGGACTTAAGCGTCTTCTTTTGCAAGTTTAGCGAAGTAAGACATTGTGTCCTCTTCAGAAGTATCAACTTCTTCAGCAGTCACTGGAGCTACAGACTCAACTGGCTCGTTAATCTTATTCTCTTCCTTAACTTGATAAGTACCTTGGTTCATTTCCTCTCCAAGAACTCTCATTAATTTCGCTTTTAACTCATCATATGTCTTATAGTTCTTAGGATTAGTGAACTCGGTAAGATCATGCAATTGATTATATGCACTTTCTAACTTAGCCTCATCACCATCTTGAAATACTGCAGCAGGTGCGAACTCAGATTTATCGTAGTTTCTATAACCTTCTACGTTTCTAATCTTAAGTTTAAAATCTGCGCCTTCCCAGAAATCAAATGGATCTATTGGTTGCTCGTCTGCAAAAGATGGATTCATAAGATCATAAATCTTATCGAAGATTTTTTTACCAAACTTATATAGGAATACCTTACCTTCGTTTTGAGGAGCTGAAGGATCGCTTACAACCATAATATTGGTTACGTAATGCAGTCTTCTTTTTTGACTTCTAGCTTTTTCTTTATCAGATTCTATACCTGAATTCCAAAGTCTAGAGTTTAACTCACCAACTGGATCTGGTTGACCTATAGAAGTTAGAGAGTTTTCGATATACCATAAACCGGTAGGGCCTTTGAACCCGTGATCCCAATATCTTACAAATGGAATCTCGCCATCTTTACCTGGCAAGAACCTGATTACGGCATAACCGTTACCAGCTTTATCAACAGTTGGTTTCCAAATCCTGTCATCGACGTAGGATTTTGTTTCACCACTAGATGTGGCTTCTGCTGCTTTAATGATTTTGCTGATATTACTTCCGCGATTGCGTTTTAATGTTTCAAATGACATCGTATTGTCTCCTTATTAACTGAAATATTAACTGAAATATTACTTGTATATAGTACCCTCCCAACCATTCACTAGCTTGCAAGGTACCTATAATATATATACAACTTTACTCAAAAAATGCATCATCAATAGAATTTTTTTTCGGTAAGAAATTTAAATTCATTGCCTCTGCTTCAATCTTATCTTTGATAACAGGCGAAATAAATCTTTTGATATCTTCTACTTCAATCTGATTTTTTTCACATACATGAATCACAGCATCCATATAAGGTATCTTTTTTTCAGCTACTGTACCTTCGATAAGTTTGGTGAATCTCGTTCTTGTTAGAAATTGTTCTTCAACTTTACTCATTTGTCTAACACTCTTAATAATATAGTATCTTTATTGATACGACCGTTCGGTGCAAATGTTTTTGTAGTTATACCTTTCCATGCCTCATCAATTTGTTTTGGTGTCTTTGATAAGAACACTGGTAAGTAATCATCAGGCTTACGTAAAGTTACTGCTCTACTTGTAGCCTTGTTAAAATTCTTAATAGTCGAACCTGATATTACAAATCCACTTGGACTGTCTGTAACGTACTCAGTAACAACTTTGTATTTACAATTAAAAGTGTACAACCTGTTTTTATTTGGTATCTGTATTGGATTGATAGATACAATTTTAAAATTAGCATCTTCTTTCTTATATTGTACTTTTGATACCTGTTTATCGATCGCAACAGAACCTTTAATTTTAACGTTACGAGATGCTTTACTTGCAGATTTAATTCTATCTAAATCAGAAAGCATTTCTTTACAGACTTTAATTCTGTGATTGAGAGCTGACTTTTTAAGGTGGGAGTAACCTTCAACAGCTTGATCACATCTTTTGTGATATGCATCTTCATAATCTAAGAGCCAGCCCTCAATCATCGGCTTAACTTGACTTACTGCAGCATTTGTTAAGCCATGGAACTTGAACCTATCATATACATTAATAGTGGCATCTTCACCATCAATCCATTTGTCTTCTAGTTCAAGTAATTCTTGCATTATTGTATTATTAACTTTTCGCATTAACTTTACAGTTGGTGATATTGAAATAACGTTATTAACTTTTTGTTTTTCTTCGTATAACTTTTTACCTGGTTCAATTAGTAGTATTGCTTTATCCATTAATGCATTAAGGAATTCACTAGCTAAATTTCCACCAAGATCATTATTCTTATACAAATCATTATTATACCAAAACGCAGCAGCTGCATGGTGAGTCATTGAAAAATGATAATCTGGATTTGCTAAAATATATTTTCCGTTGTTTGTTTCTTTTGACGGAAAGTTATTTTTAATCCAAGTTTTAACTTGTTGAATACAATCTTTTCTATCAACTTGTAAATGAAAGTAATCTTTTACTGCGTTAAAACCTTTATCAACTGGAACACCAGCAAGACCTGTTCTTGCTTTCGCTCTTGCGTTTTTCTTTCTTGTCTTCTTACCTTTTAATGCTGTCAAACTCATAAATTATTCTCCCTCATATAATTACCGACTGCGCCTTTTACCATGTTAGGGTACTCACCTAAATAAGTACCTGCTACTAACATATCTTTTGTTAATAAATATTTGTGCATATGCTCAATATTATCCCAGTTATTGAGTATCTCTTTTGCTAACATATCAAATTCAGTATCTGATATAAGTGGCTTATCCAACTCATAGTATGCATAAGCGCACATTAAATATTTTGCGATAGGATTCTTCATTACGTACGTATCGCTTTTAGTGATACGTTGCTGATATCGTCGTAAGTGCGAATAGATAATATAGTATCATCGCCGTTCTTATGCTTACCGATAGTAAAGTTCTCAAGAGCGCGATCAATAGACTTCTGTTCGGTCTTACCTTGGCCTGAGTAAAATGACTTACCATCTAAAGACTTATCAGATGCTGTAACGACTGTAAAATAATTTTTCATAATTAAACTCCCTTTTTCATTATATACTTATATTCTACCATACTTTTTAGTAAATGTACACCTTTTTTTTCACTTTTTTTAAATTTTGTTATTAACATGTTAACTAGTTTCTACGCATTGTTGCATATTCTTTGGCATCTGCGTTCTTACTTACAGGCACCATATTTGATTTGTGCATAGTAGCAATACCTGTTATGAAAGTGCCAGTGTAAGTATTTTGTTTAGACTTACCAACAATAGGACCCGTATAGTCGCTTGTTGGTAGAGCTCGTGAATGCTCCTTATAATTAGGAGCCTTAATACCTGCATTCTTATTTTTGTTTTTTAACTGCGATGGATGCACGCCTCTATCCATCAACCACTTATCGTGTTCTGCTTGTGCTTTTTGCCAGCCAGCTTTACGAAAAGTTTTTTTACGTTTTTTGTTATTATTATTGTTATAATAAATTGGCATTAGATGCATTGTCATAATATATTCCTCAATTGTTATGTACCATTATATCACAAAAAATAAACATTGTAAAGGAAAAAAGCACAAATAATTAAAATAATTGCGATAGCATATTTAAACATCAAACGTACTATCGCAATAAAAGTACCTACAAGAAGTGCACCAGCTACTACGAAGAAGAGGAGTTGAAAGAATAGTGGTGACACTTCTTGAAGTTCGGCTAGACTTGGCATTACGTATTATACCTTTGTCTATGTTCAGGTCCATGAAGTGGATTTGAATCGTTTTTAAGATGCCTTATTTCTTCGTTTAATTCTTTAATACGTTTATACAAGGCATACTTCTCTTTCGTTTCTTCAGCTAATTGCTTTTTTAATAAATCCACTTCAGTGAATAGTTTCGTCGGGTTCGTCATTATCAAACTCTTCTAATTTAAATACAAATTCCATACCATTATCGTTATGAGCTTGATGAACCATTTCACCTAGCTGATACTCTTCACCTTCAATGGTAAATACAATTTCTTTTTCTTCGTTAAATTTTTTAGCTGCTGCTTTTTTAAAATCAATAACATTAGATTTATTTTTTTTAGACATACATACTCCTTTTTTTAAAACTCGAGTTATTGTAACTCGAGTATTTTAAATTTTAATGGTTTTGTGTATAAAGATTGTAATCTTTTAAACTCTTTACCGAATTCTAGTAAAGAAATATAAAAGTATTCTTTAGTGTTGTTTGGATATGTAAGTTCTATATTAAACATTTTAACTCCTCTTTTTTCATTTTATAATAATATTATACACTAGTTTTATGCAAATGTACACAAAAAAGTGATTAACTTGTTAAATGTTTTGAATGTACTCTACAACCTATAAACTCGTTATAGTAATCGTCTCTAAACAGAACATTATTTTCAAATTGGAGTTTTGCTTCATAATAAGACATCTCACCTTTTGTCTTACAAAGTTTTAGTATTTCTCTCTTAAATTTTTCTTCGCCTGATTCTTCCACAAGTTTTTGTATTTGTGATGAACTACTAAAATAGGTCTTCCAGTCAGATTCGATACGCGTTCGTACTCTTCTCTTACGCGTTTTATTGATAGGCAATATTTTAGGTTTCCAGAAGTTCTTCTTTCCAATATACTTTTTGTTGGTGTGAAGTTCGGTGATTTGATATACAAAACCTTGATACTCCTCTGGCGTAACTTCAAAAATTACATTATTATAAACCCACATTTTCTACTTCTTCAGGTTCAGCTCTTCTACCACATAAAGGACAAAACTTTGGTTTGTCATACGCAGCAACATACGAAGTTTCTTCACATTCTTCGCAATCTATCTGGTAATCTTTCAAGTATTTGCTCCTTTCTTTTTTTGGACGCAGTAGACCATTCTGCAATTTCTTGTGTTGATCTTCCACAACCTATGCAGAAATTATCTTTAAGCGTACAAATTTTTATACATGGAGAAACGACTCTAGAAATCGATTTCACAGGCGCCACCTGCACAGGCGGCTGCAGCGAGTGTATCAACATCGGTATACTTTCTTTCTTTAATATCTTCTTTCCAATCAACAGTCTTGAGCGTCGATTGTATCTTATTCCATTTATGAAGTAGGTAAGCATCTTTTAAACAATGCTCTGCTAAAATTTTATCAGAATTTAGATAATTATCTGCAAATTTACCAAACCTTCTTATCCAATCTCTCTTAAGAGCATTTTCAGAAGTTTCTAAAGAAATATCTTCACCCATACCTTTCACCGTTGAACATGCATCCCATAAATTATTAAAACATTTTAAAGCATCAACCACCATACCAGATGCAAAAACTGCAGCATCACCATATTTTTTAACCATATTTTTTGCAGTTATTACTGCAGTATTTGGTGCTTGATTATAGTCTTTGTCTCCGCTCATAGGTAAAAATGATATTCCTGCAAAAGAATCTCTATTTTCAAATACGTATCTTTCAACATCATCCCAGTTATCAACTATTATTGTATTAGAAACATTATGTCTTACTCCAGTGTCTGCGCATAGATCTTCATTTGTGCCTGCTTCCACCCAATGCTTTTGAGCTTTTTTAACAAGTTCTAAATGTTTTATACCTAACAAATTATCTTTATACATTGAACCTTTTTTAGGTAATATAGGAAATGAAACAACTACGTCTGTACCACCAGCAGACCAGACAGAATCTTCTACCATATAAGGATTAGTCTTTATAATGGCTTGAGTTATTTCTGATTCTTTATTCATTTGAACATTTCTTATATACATATCTGAATGCTCTGCATGAATACCAGATGCAGTTTGTAACAATACTGATGCGTTACCACTTGGCTTTACACAAGTTGTTCTAGCTGCAGGATTAATTTTAATTATCTTTGCAACTTCTCTATTTACATCCTTGACTATCTGTGCACCTTTTTGAAGTATCTTTTCATTGAAAAGAATATCAGGGTTATTCATCCATCCAGTAATTGAAACTCCAAGTAAAGC
>CEVG01094059.1_pt1 | contig 18821 bp, 19 predicted proteins | sample 356511 | NCBI WGS metagenome assembly CEVG01 (sample SAMEA2623426, study PRJEB7988) | marine metagenome | biome: marine biome (ENVO:00000447); feature: surface water layer (ENVO:00002042); material: "saline water (ENVO:00002010), including plankton (ENVO:xxxxxxxx)" | depth 5 m | reverse complement strand
CGGCAGTGCAATTGGTAACTATCAGTTAACAAACAGCGAACAACAACTATACCGTAAATCAGGAAGTGGTGTTTATGCAGATAACAACTATTATATTAGAGGAAAAAATATTAGCGACTCGGTTATTGAATTCCGCATCCTAATGGACGAAGCTGATACAGGTAGTACAAGTTCTGCTAAAGGCACTGTACCAATTGATGAATATGTGCAAGGAAATTTAACCCATCATGCAGGATATGTTACAGCAAGTGGGTCATATGTATCTGTAGCGGCACCAACAATTACAAGACAATCAAACTTTTCGGGCAGTTAATAGTTGACAAATAGGGCGTGATATGCTAAACTAGCATACAAATGGAGCTCTAAATGGACAAACGATTATCTAAAGCACTTGAGTATGCTGATTACGTAAAAGCATTCAAAAACAAGAAACGTATTTTAGAACAAAAGTACGAAAAAGACCTTATGCTTTACTACAAAGGTCATGCTTTCAAAACAACATTAGAACTTATAACTTTCGCACTCAACCAAGGAGAGCCTTATTGGATTGTTGATGCTAACGGAGTTCCTTTGTATATTGATGAAGTGTTAGACTTCTACACACAACTTAAAAATACACACAAAAGAGCAACAACATCATATGGCATAGAATATGGAAAAATGTTAAAAAGCAAAAGAAGTGTAGAAGGGTTGCTTAATGACTAAAGGCGTATTAGTCTTTGCTTTTAATAACGAATCTATAGACTATGTAAAACAGGCAAAAAATCTTGCAATGCGTATGGAAAGATTTTGTAATCTTCCTACAAGTATAGTTACAGATATAGATGTCAGAACCACGTTATTTGACAGAGTAATAAAAGTAGATGTAAAAGACTACACAGCAAAAATTTATAACAACGGACATGGTTCTGAATCTCTAAGTTTTAAAAATACAGCAAGAGCTGAAAGTTTTGATCTTTCACCGTATGATGAAACATTAGTAGTTGACAGTGATGTAATTGTTTGCGATAGCCAACTGCACAACTGCTTTGACCAGCCTAATGATTTGTGTATGTATAGAGATGCTTATGATCTTGCACAAACAAGAAACTACAAAGAGTTTGATAAGATTAGTGAAACAGGAGTAGACTTTTATTGGGCTACTTGTGTATTTTTTAGAAAAACAGTAGTCAACAAAATATTTTTTGATCTAGTAAAACATATTGCTGAAAACTGGAAACACTATCGCATGACCTATCAAATTACACAGTCTACATTTAGGAATGATTTTGCGTTTAGTATTGCGGCACATATTATGAATGGACATACAAAAGGAGACTTTGTACATCCTATGCCAGGCAAATTGTTTTACACACTAGACAAAGACATTTTACTTAAAATGACAAACAGAAGATTAACATTCTTGGTAGATGATGGCAATAATAAATTTACACCTATAAAAACAAAAGACATGACAATACATGCTATGAACAAATTTTCATTGGAGGAGTTATTATGAGTAAAGGTTTTTTAATTTTTGCACAAAACAATGAAAAAGATGATTATGTCAAACAGGCATATTTGTGTGCATTAAGTGGAACATACAGTGGAAATAAAAATTTTACACTAGTAACTGATAATCCTGTACCACAAGAATACTATCTTGTGTTTGATAGGGTAATTGTAATGGCAGATGACAAGGCAAAAGACAGTGATTGGAAAATTGAAAATAGATATAAAGCATTTGAACTGTCGCCTTATGACGAAACTATTGTACTAGACAGTGACGTATTAGTGTTAGACAAAATAGATTGGTATCTTTTTGCAGATTATGATATCTACTTTACACAAAATCCTGTAACATACAGAGGTGAACCAGTGTCAAGTGGATATTATAGAAAGACATTTGAAATGAATTTATTACCAGATGTGTATGTAGGTATGTATTACTTCAAAAAATGTAGAACTGCACAACAATTTTTTGCTATACTTGAAGTTGTTATAGAAGAGTGGCAAGAATTTTACAGCATTTACTGTAAAGACCACAAACCGCAACATGTAAGTATCGATGTATGTGCGGCTATTGTGTGTGACATGCTACAATTACATGAAGATAGAGCAAAAGATCTTGTAAATTTTGTACATATGAAGTTACATGCACAAAATTGGGATACTGTAGGTGAAAGTTGGCAACACAAAGTTGATTGGTATATGAACAATGATTTGAAAATAGGCAACTACAAGCAAGAAGGTGTATTCCATTATACAGAAAAAGACTTTTGTGATGTAATGTTGAAAAGGTACAAAGAATGTATTACGTAAAATTTGACAAAGACACTGGGCGTATCAATGGACTTACAAATATGCCGCCCAAGGATGACAATTTTTGTGAGGTTGATGAAGACCTATACGTAAAGTTTGCAGAAGATAAGTCATTAAGAGACAGACATGTTGTAAAATACAGTGTAGCACAAAAGAAATACAAATTATTACCATATGTGCAACCTAAAGTGTCGTATGATATCAAGGATATCATACATCATGTACCTACAATAGATAGTGCAGACTGTTTGATTACTAAAAACAACAGCAGTTGGCAAGTTACAATGGGAAATACAGATATTTTGCTGGAGCCTAATAGGCTTTGTAGGTTCAGTGTAACACACAAAAGAGATTTACATATGTTGATTAGAACATTTGAAGCAACAGTAGAACAAATTACAAATGGACATACAGTTCAGTTCATTGACGAAGAAGAAAAGGGAGATGTAAGTATATACACACCTATGGTGTTTGATTCTTACGGACTAGTACATGGCACAGTTTAAAGTTATTGACTACGATATAATCTATCTTTCATATGATGAACCTAATGCGGAAGAAAATTATGCTAATCTTCTTACAAAAGTGCCTTGGGCAAAACGCATACATGGTGTAGAAGGATCAGATGCCGCACACAAGGCTTGTGCAGAGATATCTGACACAAAAAGATTTATAACAATTGACGGTGATAATCAAATTGATGAACAATTTCTTAATCAAGCAGTTAATTTTAAACCAGGCGTAGATTTGTCCAGACATGTAATCAGTTGGACAGCTGATAATATCATCAACGGGCTACGTTATGGCAATGGCGGTATCAAATGCTGGGATAGAGAAACAGTTCTACGTATGAAAACACATGAAAATGCTGATCCTGATAATATTGCGGCTGGTATTGACTTTTGTTGGGACCTTGAGTACATACAAATCAATAGTCTAATGAGTACAGTACATAACAATGCTACACCACAACAAGCATGGCGAGCAGGATTTAGAGAAGGCGTAAAGATGTCCTTGATAGAAGGTATCAAACCACAAGATGTGAGAAGTGTACATGCTAAAAATTTAGAACGTTTATATGTTTGGTGTACAGTAGGCACAGATGTAGAAAACGGCAAGTGGGCAATTTTTGGTGCTAGAGAAGGTTTGTACAAAACAATGTGTACAGATTGGAACTATGTAAATGTACGTGACTTTGAGTACCTAAATAGTTTGTGGAAAGACACGTATAGCAAAGTTCCTGACGCACAACTACCATACGAAATAATTGCACAAGGAGAAAAACTACGCTACGAATTAGATGTAGATATTCCTGCACATCCTTTTACAAGTGAACAAAGCAAATTCTATAAACTAACATATAGAAACCCGCCACGTCCAGAGCATCCATATGTTACAGCAGAATACGTTCCAGAACCTGAAAACAAATCTAATGAATATGATATAGTCATGATCAGTTATGCGGAACCAAACGCAGATGAAAACTATCAACGTTTGTTAAAACGCTATCCTCGTGCAAAACGTATACACGGAGTAAAAGGTATACACAATGCACACGTTGCCGCGGCAAACATTTGTGAAACAGAAATGTTTTGGATTATAGATGGCGATGCAGAACTAAAAGACGACTTTAATTTTGATTATGTAACTACACAAACAGATACAGTGCATGTATGGCGCAGTGAAAATCCTGTAAATGATCTTGTTTACGGTTATGGTGGTATTAAATTATTTCCTACACAAATGGCAAGAGACATGGACACCACAACAAAGGATATGACAACTAGCCTTAGCACTAAATTTAAGAAAATGGATCAGATAAGTGTAGTAACAAGATTCAACACAGGGCCTTTTGAAACTTGGAAAAGTGGATTTAGAGAATGTGCAAAATTAAGCAGTAAAGTAATTGATAGACAAAAGGAGGACGAAACTAATGAAAGACTCAAAACTTGGACAACCGTGGGACACGATAGACCTTTTGGGGAATACGCTGTGGCAGGTGCTACCGCTGGTATGGAGTTTGGCCTTTCTAGCAGGGACAATCTGGGGCTAATAAATGACTTTGCATGGTTAAGAAAACGTTTCCATGAGGACTATCCAGATATTGATGTGCAAGAAAGTGCTCCAAAAGCGGAAAATGTACCGCAAGAAAGTGTACCGATTAAGGTACAGTCTAAACAAAACACACTACAACTTGCACCACGTGATAGTTTTATAGTAGATTTACTTGATAGATTTGAAATATTATACGGTGACAAAGTAACTAACTTAAGAAGATTTTACAATGATGGTCATTTACTTGATGTGTTACGTATATTAGGTAACGAAGATCTACGTAAGTTTGTAGAAGAAAAAAACTATCATAGTTTGTTTAGATATCTAGAAGATAAAGGTATAGAACTAGAAGATGAACGTAAAGTTTTTCTCGAAAAGAATATACATAGTTTGTTTAGACTGTTAGGTGAAGAACATGAAACACTACGTCAAGCAGTAATACAAGAAAACATGGCAGAAGTTTTTAATCTTATTCCTGAGCAAGAAGAACTTCGCAAAGCAATTTTTGATAAAAATTTGTATAGTTTGTTTAGAGTGTTAGGCGAAGACTATGACGAACTACGAAAAGCAGTTCTTACAAAAAACCCAACTAGTATTTTTAAATATATTCAAGGCAACGAAGATTTACGAAAAATACTAGTTGATGAAAATCCATACAGTCTGTTTAGATTGTTAGAAGAACATGATACAGCAACAGATCTTAAAAAACTTGCATTTGATAAAAATGTCTGGGCATTGAAAAGAATTGAGCCTGAAGTAAAAAATGAAATTATTCTTGCTATGGAAAACAATAAAGATGTGTTGTGGAGCGTTCTTGACAAACATACACAAAGTAAGTTTGTAAAACCTTTGAAATATCTAGTCAATAATAATATAGAATTTGATCTAGACTGTTTGAGTCGTGGACAACTTAAAAGTAAAAAATGGCTTATAGATAATTTAAAAAGTCTTGATGTAGATTTAGGCACTGTATTTTTATGTGCAGGTTGGTATGCTACACTTGTTCCTATGATACAAGAAGCAGATATTAAATTTAACAAAATTCGTAGTTTTGATATTGATCCTGGTGTTGCTAATATTGCAGAAATGTTTAATCGTGATCTTGCACTAGACGGCTGGAAGTTTAAAGCATCTACGCAAGATATATTTGATATTGATTATAATACACATTATTATACCGTACAAAAAAGCGAAGGTGTAGAAACAAGTTTAAGTGACAGTCCAGATACAATCGTAAACACAAGTTGTGAACACATAGTAAACTTTGACGAATGGTATAGAAAAATACCTGCAGGTAAATTAGTAATATTACAAAGCAATGATTATATTGATGTTGAAGAACATGTAAACTGTTCAAAAGATATTGAAATGTTTAGTAAATCAACACCGATGACACAAACACTATTTGAAGGTACGTTAGATTTAGTAACGTACAGGAGGTTTATGAAAATTGGATATAAGTAATTTAACAAGACGTGAACTGCAAAAAGAAAGTGCTAGGGCACTAAGCACAATGCAAGCAACAAATAACAACATATACCAGTTTAACAAGCAAGCACATCACAATAGTGAAAACTGGTACAAGGCTGTAATTAAATGGTATGTAGAACAATACGGAGATTTACCAAGTCGTGTAGGTCCAGGAAAAGAAATAAAATTAGTTTACGATGTATAGATACGAAGATATAAAAACAATACACTTAGAGGTAACACAAAATTGTCAAGCCTCTTGTCCTATGTGTGATCGCAACATGAATGGAGAAGGATTAAATCCACACCTCAATTTAGATGAACTTACATTAGAAGATTGTAAAAAAATTTTTAGTCCTGAATTTATTTCTCAATTAAAAACAATGTATATGTGCGGCAATCATGGTGACCCGATAGTAGCACGTGATACACTAGAAATTTTCCGTTATTTTAGAGAGCATAATACAAACATTTGGCTAAGCATGAATACAAATGCAGGAGCAAGAGACGAAGTGTGGTGGACTGAATTAGCTCAAGTCTTTGGTAGAATGGGTGCAGTTATTTTTAGTGTGGATGGTCTTAGCGATACTAATCATTTGTACAGGCAAGGTGTTGTTTGGAACAATGTAGAACGCAGTATGCGAGCTTTTACAAAAGCAGGCGGCAGAGCTAGATGGGACTTTTTAATATTTGAACATAACCAACATCAAGTAGATGAAGCAGAAGCACTGTCAAAAGAATGGGGCTTTGAAAAATTTGTAGCAAAGAAAACAGGAAGATTTGTAGATGCTAAAACCAATAAAAAAGAAACTCATCAAGCCAAAAATCGCAAAGGCAAAGATACAACAGAGCTCAAAAAACCAGAAGCAAAATACCAAAACAAAGCACTTACCAAGCAAGAAAAACTCTTAGAGAAATATGGTAGTATGGACAACTATTATGATGCAGTGCCTGTCGATTGTAAAGTTAAAAAAGATAATAGTTTATATATTACAGCAGAAGGGCTTGCTATGCCTTGCTGTTGGACTGCCGGACGCATGTACAAATGGTGGTTAGAAGATCCAACAAAAGAACAAATATGGGATTTTATTGGAGATAAAAAATCTTTAGATACACGCAATGGATTATGGAAAGTTTTTGAAACAGGTATATTCAACCGCATAGAAACTAGCTGGAATAAGTCTAGTTGTGCAGATGGTAAATTAAAAGTTTGCGCTCAAAAGTGTGGCGTTGAATGGGATCCATTTACGGAGCAATTTAAATAGTATAGGAAATAAGTACGTATATAATGAATTACAAAGCACCCTCAGACACATTTTGTATCCTTCCATGGGTACACCTTAGCACAAGACCAGACGGAAGTATGCGAGTATGCTGTACTGCTAATGCAAGTTCGGTTGGCAAAACAAATGATAAAGAACATGGCGGACAAGTAGGTATCCTTAAAACAGAAGACGGCAAACCTAACAATCTAAATGTAAGTGATTTTTTAACAAGTTGGAATAGTACATACATGAAAAATGTCCGTAAGCAAATGCTTAACGGAGAAATGCCGCCTAGTTGTTTAAAATGTTACAAAGAAGAAGCCGCTGGACATAACAGTAAACGTATGTGGGAAACAAACTACTGGAGTCAACGTGTTGATGTAGACAGGCTTGTTGCAAACACAGATAAAGATGGCAGTGTGCCACCTGAGCTAACTTACATTGATTTACGCTTTGGTACTAAATGTCAACTTGCCTGTGTAATGTGTAGCCCACATGACAGTTCAGGCTGGATCAAAGATTGGAAAGCAGTATTTCCAGCAGTTGAAAACGCAAGTCTTAAAGAAACTATGCAATGGAAAGACAAAGGTAGTTACAACGGCAGTAGCTATAATTGGCACAAACAAAATCCAATTTTTTGGAAACAGTTCTATGAACAAATTCCAAACATGCAACAGATTTATTTTGCAGGCGGTGAAAGTTTAATTATTGAGGAACATTATGAAATACTTGAAGAATGTATTCGTCAAGGATATGCAAAAGATCTTGAATTGCGTTACAACAGCAATGGTGTTGAATGGAGAGAAGATTTATTCGAGCTCTGGAAGCACTTTAAATTGGTACGTTTTCATTACAGCGTTGACAGCATTGAAAGCATGAACGATTATATACGCTATCCTAGCAAATGGGATCGCACAAGAGAAGTATTTCATATACTTGACAAGCAAACAGGTAACAATGTAGAAGTTACAGTTGCTTGTGCAGTACAAGCACTAAACATTTATTATATTCCAGATTTTATTAAATGGAAACTAAACGAAGGATTTAATAAAATTAATATGTGGCCGTTTGGTGCAGGAGGTATAAATTATCATTTTGTTTATCACCCACCTCACCTAAATGTAAAAGTATTGCCTAAGTGGTTTAAAGACGAATGCCGTCGTAAGTATGAAGAATTTTATCCTTGGTGGGAAGCTAATTGGGAAAAAGGTGTTCCTAGTTGGCACAAAGGAAAAGTAACATATGACAAATGGCGTGAAGCAAGTTATGGAATTAGCAGACTAGAAGGTATGCTACAGTTTATGGAATCAGAAGATTGGAGTGTACGTTTGCCAGAAACTAAAGAATTTTTAGAACGCTGTGATCAACAACGCGGAATTAGTTTTGCAAAAACATTTCCAGAAATGAAAGATATTTTTAAGGACGTATAATGAGTAATTGTACATTTTGCCCACTTCCGTGGAACAGTATTAATATGCGTAATAACGGTGATTTGCGTATTTGTTGTAATACCAATAGCTACAGTCCTCAACGTGGTATCATGAAGAAAAAAGATGGTACTCCTTATAATGCAGGTAAAGATGATTGGGACGAAGCACGTAACGCAGAAATATTAAAAGAAGTTCGGCAATCTATGATGAAAGGTGAATGGCATCCAGAATGTGAACGTTGTAGACAAGAGGAAAAAAATGGCATCCGTAGTAGACGCGAATATGAAAATGATGACTGGGGCAAATGGTTTGGTGATATTAGTTTAGAAAAAGTATTGCCGCACACAAAAGAAGATGGAACTATTGATGCTAAAAAATTACCAGTAGAATTTATTGATATACGTTATGGAAATTTTTGTAATTTAAAATGTCGTATGTGCGGACCTACTGATAGCCATCAATGGTATGATGACTTTGTTAAAGTTACAGGCAAGACAGAATACAAAGATACACACGAACGTATTAAATTACAAAAAAATAAAAAAGGTAGATGGTTCACAGATCAATATGATTGGTTTCAAAATAACAATAGATATTGGTCAAACTTTGAACAGTATGCTCCTAATGCAAAAAAATTATATATTGTAGGAGGCGAACCTCTTATAATTGAAGAGCATCAAGAAAGTTTAGAACGTTTAGTAGCAAGTGGTAAAAGTAAAAAGATTCAACTTGAATACAACAGTAATCTTACAATGGTTCCTGACAGGTTAGTACATTTATGGGAACAGTTCAAACAAATTCGTATAGGTGTAAGTATTGACGGAATTGGAGATGTGTTTAATTATCAAAGAACACCTGCTAAGTTTGATGCAGTATATAAAAACATGATGACACTGCAAAACAATGATAAGATAAATTTAAAAGCATGGTTTGCTTTTACAGTTACACCTTACAATGTTTTTCATATGGCAGAATTTATGAAATGGAAACTTACTGAAAGCGGACTTACAAAATTTAATCCTATTGACGGCATGAGGCCTATACTTACACATCACATGTGTCATAGTCCTAAATATTTTAATATTAAAGTTCTACCACCAGAGTTAAAACAAAAAGTTTCTGAGCATTATGCAGAGTATAACGATTGGATACAAACTACGGATTTTTCTGACAAAGTAAAAAATAACTGGCTTAAAGTGCTAGGCGGCGTAGAGAAATTTATGATGAGTGAAGACTATTCTGAAGAATGGTTAGAACATTTTGTAGATCAAACTAAAAAACTTGACGAAGTACGTAATCAAAATATTTTAGATATTGTTCCGCAATACAAGGATTTATTTGATGCACATAACAAGTGAAAATTTAGATTGTTGCATAGTAACAATGTTTGTACACAATGTTTGCAATTTTAATTGTAGTTATTGCAGTGATTATCATAGAGACGGAACAAGTCGCTGGCCTAAAGATTGGACACCATATCTAAAATTAATCGAAAAATTAAAACAACGTAACAAATATCTATACATCGAAGTGCTAGGCGGCGAACCAACTGTATGGCCGCAGTTTCAAGATTTTGTTGATACAATAAGTGATGATAGAGTGTTTGTAGAGTTTAGTACCAATGCAAGCAGAACTTTGCGTTATTGGGAACAATTTAGAACACACAGAGCTTTTGTATTTTTAAGTTGGCATTATGAAGAAATGAATGACGATCATTTTTATGAAGTAGCAAAGATTATGCAACACAAGGCAAGTGTAAGTATTCCACTAATGGTCGTTCCAGACAACTATGATCGTGCAGTTAAGTTGTACGAACGCCTTAAAGATCTTAATGTAGAAATTACTCCTAAATTTACTAGAACTAGTATTCATGGCCACAGTTACTTTGAATATACAGATGAACAGCGAGAATGGATACAAAACAGTTATTACAGTAAAATGAAACCTTTTGGTATTGATTGGGAAATACCACGAAATTTACATTTTAACGGAGAAAAGAAAAAATTTATGACAGTTCTTGATCAAGGACTGCACAAGTTTAAAGGTTATATGTGTACAGCAGGTATAAAAAGATTAATGATTGAACCAAATGGAAATATGAAACGTTGTACAAAAAATGTTGGCGGCAGTATTGGTAATTTGTTTACAGGGTACACACTGCCTGATGATCCTATTCTGTGTAATTACGAAGCATGTCCTTGTAAACTAGATGCAGTTGTTGAAAAGTGGAGTGTAGCATGAACTTAATTCAAGACTTGCCACAAGGTGAGCAATATGTATTAATAAAACTTAGTGGAGGCGCTGACAGTTCTATTGTATACTATGCAGTATGTGACAAGTTTAAGGATCGTGACGATGTAAAAATTGTTGTTGTAACCTTAGACACTAATTTTAAAAATCAGTACATAGCTAGTGCTAAAAGAATTATAAGAATAGTAAGAAATTTGACTGGAAAAGCACCTATAGATCATATAACAAGGTCTGTCAGGCACAGTGAAACAAATTATGTCAATGGACAAGACGCACTAGTAAAAGTAGCGTACACAAGATATCCTATCACAAGAATGTATAGTGGATTAACTATAAACCCGCCTGCTGATCAATTAAAAAAACTTGTTGATCATAACATTGTTAGATGTAATTTTGATAAAAGGTTAGCATATGAAGCAATAGCCACTAGAGATATAAGTAGAGATATGGCTATTAAATTACCAAAGAGTTTTGATTCTTCTGGTTTAGTTTTTGTAAACCATGATAAAAAAAGAGTAGCAGAAGCATATAGACGCTATAATATGATGGAATTGTTGTATCCTTACACATTCAGTTGTGAATCTCCTCCTTGGAAGTTAGGACAAAATAAAATTCCTGTTCATTGCGGAAATTGCTTTTTTTGTTTAGAAAGATGGTATGGGTTTGATAGGATTATATAATGGGTGACTTTTTAAAAAAATATGGATTAAAAGATCCTGTGTGTTTGTACAAATGGACATGGAGCACTATACGATTAATGGAAGGTAGTACAAACAGTTGTCATAGAGTAAAATCTGATACAATAAGTCCAGCTAATTATTCTGATTTTCATAATACACCAACAAAAATAAAACATAGAAGATTAATGCAAGCAGGCAAATGGCCTGGAGACGGGTGTGAGTACTGTAGAGATATTGAACTTGCAGGAGGTATGAGTGATAGAACTGATCTACAACAAGATGATTATCTTGCACCTGTAGAGATGGACAAAGATCCTAGAAAAGTAAGATTGACGCCACGTATGGTTGAAGTATATTTTAATAATTTATGTAATTTAAATTGTATATATTGTAGCGGCGAATATAGTACAGTATGGGAAGCTGAAGAAAAGAAATTTGGTTTGAGAGATCCGGCCGAATTAGCAGAAATGGAAAGAAGTAGAAAACAATATCCAGAAATGTTAAAGGCTCATTGGAAATGGATGGAAGAACATGCAAAATATATTGCCGAGTATAGAATATTAGGCGGCGAACCGTTTTTTCAGCCTGAGTTTGAACAAAATATTGATTTCTTTTTTAATAACCCTTGTCCTGATACAAGATTTATTATTTTTTCTAATCTTAAAGTCGAAAATAAGAGAATGCGTAAATTATTAGACAAAGTAGTAGATTTACAAAAACGCAAACATATTAAAGATTTTCAACTTGTGTGTAGTTTTGATTGTTGGGGACCTCAACAAGAATATATAAGAACAGGCTTGAATTTAAAACAATGGGAAGAAAATTTTGAAACTATATTACATGAATATCCTAGCATTACAATAGAAATTCATGGAACTATAATTAGTTTGACTATGGACACATTACCTGATTTATGTGCAAAAGTTGCAGAATGGCACAACTTTAGACCTATAAAACATAGTATAAGTTTTGCCAGTGGTAGACCTGGTATGGATGTAGGTGTATTTCCTACAGGGTTTTTTGATAAACAATTTGAACAATCAATTAAAAACCATAATAATCCTACTACAATTAAATGGCTACAGGGATTTTGGTCTAAAGTAAACAATCAAAAACAGGATAATAAAAAAATTAAACAATTAAAAGTTACTCTCAATGAAATTGATGCACGTAGAGGAACAAACTGGAAAAAACTTTGGCCTTGGTTAGATGAATATGAAGTATGAAGATATAACATTTGAAATGCTTGGTACACGCAGACAGCGTCCTATGTACCTAAGTAAGTTTACAAAATTTAGACAAAATCTAGATATGAATACATATCCTAAAGATCCTCATGCATACACAGAAACATTTTTAAAAACAATAGATGAATGGATTATGTCGCATAAACATGTACACTATGCAGGTTTAGAGACCTTTACACGCAGAGATGCAATCTTAGGCACTACACATCAACTAGATGAGTTACACCAGCTACACGGTCGTAATATAGCTGTTTATAAAGGGGAATACAAGTATCATAGACGTTTAACTGATTTTACAGTAAAAGAAATCACACACTATAGTGATTTAGGAAGGGGCGATGTTTTTATAGCAAGTTATCCTAGTTGTATCACAACCAATTATCACAATGAGTTTGATAAACTTTTAGATTACTGTCATATGGGAGATATACCTGTGCATATTGACGGCGCATGGTTTGGTCAGTGTCGTAATTTTGAATTTGATGTTACACATCCTGCTGTACAGAGTGTTAGTGTAAGTTTAAGTAAAGCACTAGGAATGGGAAGTCAGCGTATTGGAATAAGATATACAAAAGAAAGAGTAAATGGGCCTATTGCTATTATGAATGATTTCGCTTATGCTAATGTAAGTGATATGTGGTTGGGTGTAGAAGCAATGAAACATTTTGGCACAGACTATTGGTGGGCAAATTATGGAGATCTATATTCAAAGGTGTGTGCAGATTTTAATCTTGAAGAAACAGACAGTATACATGTTGGTTGGTTAAAAGACAAAAACGGTAAACATCAATTTGGTGTGCGAACACCTTTGCGTTTTTTAATAGAAGGAATATTTGACGAACGAGGAACAGACAAAGGATTAAACAAAATTGAGAGAGAAGAAAGAAAGTAAATGGAACAAGGATTTATAAAACTAGAAGATTATGAAAATCATAGACCTACATATGGTTCTTACAAATTAGACTTTGATCCTTTGCAGTATTTGCCAGAAGCCCGTGCAACATACGATAGTAAAGATGCAAAAGTTAGTGGACGCAACGACTTTAACAGATTTAATAATGTAAGCAAACACACAAAAAAATATCTTGTAGATTATTGGAACAAAACTTTTGAATTAGATTATGATTGGACTTGGGAATATTTCCACAGTGGAGAGCCTGCAGGACTACATACAGATTATTTAAGTTTTCCAAATAGTTGGAAGCCTAATAAAGATTATATAACACACGATTGTTATGTTGTAATGGGAATTATAATACCTTTGGAATGGAATTGCAAACAACCTTACACTGTTAATTATAACAAGATTGCAGAAAGTCCTCGCAAGTTAAAATTTAGAAAAGGTGAAATGCGTTATCAAGACAACGACGAAGTATACAATTATAGAACAGATTATCTATACGATGAAGAAGTTTTAAAATATAATCCATCTGGTACAGAATATTATAAAGAGTATGCAGATTTAAATTTTCATAGTGCATACAAATGGAAAGTTGGCACAGCAATGGTTTTTGATACACGTAGGTGGCATAGCAGTAGTTGGTTTATAAAAGACAAAATGCTTCCAGATACAAGCACAGAATACAAACGTAGTATTATTGGTTTTGCAAGTATAGACGTTGATAGATAATGAGTAAAAAAGATTACAAAAACAGTGATACATTTTGTATGTTACCATGGATACACCTATGTGTTCGTCCAGATGAAAGCCTAAAGCCTTGTTGCAGATATCAAGCAAAAGATGATCCTGTAAATGTAAATTTAGATGCATTAAAAGCAAACGGTATATCTGAAATGAACAATGACTATCTAAAAAATCTACGCCAAGATATGTTAGATGGTGTAAAGCGTCCTGAATGCACTAAATGTTTTGTACAAGAACAAAACAACGAACTGACTGATAGAGCAAGTTTGAGAAGATTTTTGAATTGGAGATTTTCATCTTATTTGAAAGATAATTACACAAACGAATTTGACAGTGTTAGATATATAGAAATGAGTTTAGATAACATTTGTAATCTACAATGTAAAATGTGTGATAGCAAGTTTAGTAGTAAACTACAACTTAGAGATAAATTTTTAGAAGAAGATGTTTTTAAAAAATTAGAACCAAGTTTTGATAAATTTGATAGTGTAGATTTATCTAATTTAGTTTACATAAAATTATTAGGAGGGGAGCCTTTTATTTCACCTAACTTTATTAAATTTTTAGATTACATAGAAAAAAGAGCCGACCCTAGTAAAATTAAATTAGAAATAGCCACTAACGGAACAACAATACCCAACAAAAAAATAATAGACAAACTTAACAAATATGAAATGCTTTATATAAATGTAAGTTTAGATGCTTATGATAAAGCAAATGATTATCAACGCTATGGAAGTGATTACAAGCAAACATATAATAATGCAAAAACATATGAAAAAATATTAGATAATATACATGTTAGTTTTCATTGTGCAGTAAGTTTACTAACAGCAAATAAACTGTCAGATAGTTTGAATTTTCTCATTGAAGAAAACAAATATCATGTGAGTGTAGATTTTGTTAGATATCCTAGGTATCTATCTTTATTATACGCACCACAGTCTTATGTAGATTGGATATTAGAAAAAAATAGCAATAATACCACCGCGTCAAAACTTGTAAATACATTTGTAAAAAGCGGTAAGTACAATGAGAAGCATTGGTTGGAGTTTTTATATACAACTAAAAAACTTGATGGATTTTACAACACTAGAATAAAGGATTATAATCCTGAGCTAGTTGCTTATCTGGAGGGGAATGGATATGGAATTTAACACACTACTAGACAACAGAAAAACAAATTTTACTTGGACAGAAGAAGTTCCTAGTAATAAAAAAATAGTAGATATAATAAACAATGTCTTGTCAAAAGTTCCTAGCAAACAAAAAAGAATGCCATATAAAATTGATGTATTTGATAATTCAAATCAACAATTAAGAAATAGAATATTTGAATATACTCATAGAGATGAAGATGCAACTGTAGAGGATGATTATGGAAATCCTCAAACACTTGCTCCTCATTTGCTTGTGTTTAGTCGTAGGACTGTTGATACAAATAATATGTCAAAAGCAAATGATGTATGGGGATTTACAGATCAGCGAATTATTTTTATGGAAATGGGAATTGTAAGCATGATGCTTATGATGGCGTTTGAAAACGCAGGACTTTCTACAGGATTTTGTCAATGTATTATGAATAAGCAAGACTTGGCAAATGAATTAGGAATAGATAATCCTGTAGAATTAATGATGGGTGTAGGATATAAAAGTGATGCAAAAACTTTTTTAGATCCAAGAACAAATACAACAAAAGATGTTTATATAGAACATCATCACAAGCGTCCTACATTAGATAATATTGTAACTTATAGGTGGTAAATGAGACATACTTGTTTTGAAAATAGTATTCCGTTAGATGTATGCAAGTATATAAAAGAATTTTTTGACAATAATCCTGATTTACATGTACACAAGCCTAACAATCCAGATGTGATCAAAATTAATAGTCCGTGGTCACACTTACATGAAGTTTTAAATCCAATTCTAAGCAAATATTTTAAAACAAACAAAGGACAAGGCGGCAATATTTACAAACATACCAATTTGTATAGTTTGCATGTTGACAGTGACGAACCTTGGCAACTTATGAATGTTACTATACCTATCCATTTAGAAGTTGAGGAGCCTAAGCAACAACTTATTGTATTTGACCAATATACTGATAATGGATTTGGACAAACATGGTATGGAAAGCGCAAAGATATAAAAAAACATGGAGACTTTGATCGTAATCATAAGATTCCAATGACTCCGTATGAAGATGAAAGGGTATATGGTTGTTTAGACAAACCCATTGATGAAAATTTTTACAATGAATATCTTGAATTCAACAATCATACTCCTGAATTATTTTATGGCTTAACAGGAACAGCATATGATTTTATTCCTGGTAACATGGTTGTTTTTAATAGTAATAATATTCACAGTACAGGAAAACTTATTGGACCTTGGAAAATGGGACTGCTTATTCAATTTGAAGGAACACTAGAGGAGTTAATAAATGAATAATGAAGAATATTTAGGAATCATTGAAAACTTTCAACATTGTCAACGTAATTGGGATTATTCTAAAGTAATAGATAACGAAACAATTGATTTTTTATTAGAAGCAGGATACAATGTTCCTACAAAGCAAAATTTAAATAGTTTTAAAATTGTTTGTATAAAAGACAGAGATGAAGTACGTAAATGGGCTAGTGTAGCACGTAATTCTGATGATACAATTAGAAATGTAGGTGTTGAAACAAAAGCCTTAATGGACAAAGGTATATTTCAAAATCCCCAAACTGATGCTAATCTACTTTTTTTATTTTTTGTTAATCAAAATGAACGCACTAGTGAACGCAGACGCAATAGAGAAAGAGGAACTGATCCTACACCTAAGCAATGGAGAATAGATAAAAATTTAGAAATTGGCTTGGCGGCAAGTGCAATTGGTATTGCCGCAAATATGAAAGGTATGAGGTCTGGATTTTGTGGATGCATATGGCATGATATTATTCCAGATGAATGGACATCAGGCTGGGGCGTAGAAAAGGATGACTTATCCGTAATGTTTGGCGTAGGGTATCCTTTATTAGATGACCATAGAATTTTTAATAATAAAAATTACAAAGAATCATATCCAAAAGCGGAATACGAAAAAATTATTGTATAATGTTATCCGCAATCAATCATACAGCAAACGAAAGATTTCATGTTGTATGGGACTTAGGTAGAAGATGCACATATGCTTGTAGTTATTGTGGTCCTCACCGTAGCAATAAAACTAGTCCTATTATAAATTTTGAATCTTTAAAAAAAACATTAGATGGAGTAGTCCAGTATACCTATCTATTAAATAGATTTAGAAGCCAACATAAAGTTGTGGATTTAAATTTTACAGGAGGTGAACCTACTGTACATCCTGGATTTTTTGATTTTATTGAATATTGTAAAACAACCTATCCTTTCCTTAAAACAAATGTTACAACTAATGGTTGCTACTCTGAAGACAAATGTGTGAAAATTATTCAAAATTTACATAGTGCAACAATAAGTTACCATCCAGAAGCAAGTATAAAAGAAAAGGAACTTGTACTAGATAACTTACAAACAATGGTTGATAATAATTTTACTGTGACTGTTAATGTAATGTTTCATAAAGACTATTTTGACGAATGTAAAAATGTTGTGAAACTTTGTAAAACATTGGGCATCAAATCGATTGCTAGACCAATTGGTGATAGTTCTAACAAGCAAGATGTTGAGAAAGGTCATGCTCATGAATATACTCCGGAGCAATTAAGATATTTTAACAAAGATTGGAGTGTTTTGCCTAATAGCGTTATGGCAATGGCTACTAAAAAAACATCATCACAGACTATAGGAAGACCATGTTGTAACGGAAAGTGTTTGAATGTAAAAAATAATGATATATGGAAAAAACAAAAATATGTTTCTAATAACAACTTTAATGGTTGGCATTGTATGGTTAATTGGGACTTCTTATACATCAATAGTGAAACCAATCAAGTATATTTTCATCAAACTTGTAAAGTAAATTTAGATGGAGAAATAGGACCTATAGGTAATGCTGATAATTTTGATAGTATTATATCTAAATTCCAAAAACAGTTTGATACAGGAAATTTTCCTGTAATAAAATGCCCTAAATTTTATTGCGGATGTGGTATGTGTAGTCCTAAAGCAAAAGATATTAAAGACGCTAAACAAATTTTTTATGAAAAAACAAGAGATATACAGCCACTTATGGTTGACTAATCTAGTACAAGGTGTTATTATAACAACATGACTGAAGATTTAAAATGGAGTAATTACGATTTTACAAAAATTCCCTTTGACGACATTGTTAGTGTGGGTCAACGGACTTTGCTTTATCGTGATCTTTTTACTGTATCATGGCTACTTGGAAGGTTCTGCAACTACAGATGTTCCTACTGCTGGCCTTACGCAAGAAGTGATCGTAAAGACCACCGTCCTACCGAGCTCTGCTTGCTTACAGTGGATGAAATTAAACGTCAAGCCAGAGA